>Ga0209086_10000535_pt1 | contig 33260 bp, 34 predicted proteins | sample M_130207_XF_Meta_FD_187312 | JGI IMG/M metagenome (GOLD analysis project Ga0209086, IMG submission 187312) | Freshwater microbial communities from Lake Montjoie, Canada to study carbon cycling - M_130207_XF_MetaG (SPAdes) (version 2) | ecosystem: Environmental > Aquatic > Freshwater > Lake... | reverse complement strand
CGTCAGCGTGGAAGGATACGGTTCGCATAGTGTTAGATGTCTTCCGGCAAAAGAAGTCCTGCAGGACGAACGCTAACACAAATGGAGCCGGTTGTTCACGGATAGAAATGGTCCGTGGTACTGCACATATTGATCGCGCAAGCTTCCACGGGACAGTACAGGAGACGCTAAGCCGCGCCGCTTAGTGACATCACTAAGCCTATCGCTGTGTGATTGTCTTTCTGGGTCGCCCCTTAGTCGCATGCTGGCCGAAAAACGCCTTCGGCGTGGATGATGATCTGTCCTTAACCGGACCCGCTGTTTCCAGTCCTGTTTCTCGTGGTGGCAACTCTATCCGAGCGGAGCTCGGTCAACTTTTCGCTAGCGCCGAAGCAGACGCAGGTGATTGCGGCGGCGGAGATAACGCAGCAGACCAACGATAGCCGACAACTGGTCCCGATGGTCCAGCAGGTGGTGGCCAACGTCGGTTCAATGCCGATTGCAGTGAGTGCGAATGCTGGTTATTGGAGCGCGGCGAACGTGACCGATGAGAGTGTGACCGGCGTGGATTGGCACATTGCAACGGGACGCCAAAGGCACGGAGAGAAGGTGGAGACGGTTTCGGGGCCGCCGCCGGAAGGTGCGTCGCCGCGCAAGGGGTCTTTGGTCAGATCAAGGAGCGGCGAGGATTCCGTCGGTTTAGCTTCCGGGGAGTGGGCTATGTGGGCCAAGAGTGGAAGCTGATTTACCTCACGGGGAACCTTTTGAAGCTCCTCCGTTCGGGGTGGTCGCCGCAAACGGTCTGGGCGAGTTAGAAACGAATAGAAGCGGGTGATCGGTTCAAAAGGAGAAGCGACGGCATCTGCTTTGACAAGCTGTTATCGAAACGGACTCCGCACCCTTGGCGAATAGAATCAGCCTTCACGAGTGGTGTTGACCGTGGGGCCCGCCTGACTCCTAGAGCACCGTCGGCAGGATTTCGAGCTCAGGCACCGCGGCGCGCGGATGAAGCAGGGCGACGCTGAGGATGATCTCGGCGACGTCTTCCGGCTGCAGCGCCTTGGCCAGAGTTTCGGCCGTGGGCTTCACCGGACGCTTTTCCATCAGTTCGGAGTCAACCAGACCGGGGCAGACGACGCAGGTGCGGATGCCGTTCTCTCGCTCTTCCTGGCGGATAGCGGCCGCTAGGCCCAGCACCCCGCGCTTGGAAGCCTGATAAGCGGCACCGGAGACGTCACCGTACTTGCCGGAAATCGAGGAGACGTAGATCAAATGGCCCTTACGAGCCGTCCGCATCGCCGGCAGAAGGGCGGCGGTAAGAGAGTAGGGGCCGTTCAGATTTACCTCGATGAGTTCGTTCCAGATGGCGCGATTCAGGCGAGTCATGGCCCGGTCCGGGGTGTTGGTGCCGGAGGCGAAAACCAAGATATCGACGCCGCCAAGCTGGGCAAGCGCATCCGCAGCGAGAGCTTCCATCGATTCATGGGAAGCGGCGTCGGCGGTTCCATAGGCGATGGGATGGCCTTCGGCGGCGAGTTCGGCGGCGAGTTCAGAAAGCCGCTCGACGCGCCGGGCAGAGGCGTAGACACGGGCTCCGGCGCGAGCGAAGAGGCGGGCGGTAGCGCGGCCAATGCCGCTGGAGGCACCGACGATGAGGGTTCGTTCCCCTTGGATGGATACAGGCACTTGTTATTTATATCACTGATCGGCAGCCGGCGGCCTTTCATGATCGTACGTAATTCATGACATCTGATTGTCATGACGCAAGCAATCCAAGTGAAGCGGGCCGATGTGGTGGCCGGTGTGCGGGCATTGATCCGCGAGGCGGTAAAGCAGCGCCTCGCGGCCGAGCAGGCATGACCGGGAAGTCCGTCACTTGCGAGCGTGCAAGACGCTCGACGAGATTTGGAAACTGCCCAGAACCGGCGAGCCGCTGACCGACGACGAACTATACGACGAAGAAGGGATGCCGAAATGAACCTGGTCGTCGACGTCTCAGCCGCCCTAGCGATCCTGCTGAGTGAAGCGGACGCGGAGGAGTACCTGACCAAACTCGAAGCGGCCAGTCGAGTCTGGATCTCTCCCGTCAACGGGTGGGATGTTCAGGTGAGCTTCAAGGAGAAGCCCGGTGCCGCCGGAGAAGGGAGGGCTGGTTGCGCTAGAAGGGGAGCGACTTCACCCAAACCGAGGTGGAGCGGCATTCGATATGATGTTGCGTGATGCAGACCTTGTCCCGTCGTTCCTTCCTGGCCGCTTCGGCGGCCGTCGCGGCTGTTGAAGCCAAACAGTTAAACGTGTTTGGGGCCCAGCTGTATTCGCTCCGCTCCATCATCAATGAGAAGCCGCTGGAGGTGCTCCAGGGCCTGGAGGCCGCCGGCTACACCGAAGCCGAGGTGATCCGCGCGAATATGAATACCATTTGGGATGCGCTCAAGCAGACCAAGTTGAAACCGGTGAGTCTGCATATCGATACGCAGATGTTCACGAAGGACATCGACAAGCTGAACCCGACCTTGGATGATGCCAAGAAGCGGGGCTTCAGCTACGTCGTTTGCCCCTACATCGCCCCGGTCGATCGCGGCGGCGTGGAGGTGATCAAGAAGCTGGCCGATACCCTGAACAAGGCGGGCGAACGGTGCCGGGCGGCGGGGATCAACCTTTGTTATCACAACCACGCGTTTGAATTTGAGCCGGTGGCGGGAGGCGGCAACTTACTCGATATCCTGATGAAAAACACCGACCCGAAGTTAGTCGGATTAGAACTGGACATCATGTGGGCGAAGGTGGGTGGCGTGGAGCCGGTGAAGGTATTCGAACAGTTCAAGGGCCGGATTCCGCTCGTGCACATGAAGAACGTCAAAGGCGGAATCGGACCGCAGTATAACGAAAAGGTCCCGAAGGAAGCGTTCGAGGAAGTGGGCAAGGGCGTGATTGCGATTGGGCCGGTGCTGGTGGCGGCCCAAAAGGCCGGGGCAAAGCATTTCTTTGTCGAACAGGACCAAACACCGGGTAATCCGCTGGATAGTCTGCGCGGCAGCGCGACGTATTTGAAGGGATTGAAATTCTAGGAGCTTGCAATGAGCAAACGAACATCGATTGGGACTTGGGCGTACACGATTGGGCCATACGGGCCGAATCCGATTGATTTTGAGACGGTCTGTTCGAAGCTGAAGGCGCTGGGTTTCGACGGAGTGGAATTAGGGTCATTTCCGCCGCATCCCAACCCGGGGAACCCGAACGGGCCGAACGAGGGCTGGGCCGGGGCGATGCCCGAGAAGTCGCAGCGGGCCGAGTTAGTCGCTCAGATGAAGGAGCGAGGACTCGGATTCAGCGGGATCGCCGCCAACCTGTGGGGCGAGAAATTAATCAACACTGATGATACTTCGAAGTATGTGGACGAGTTCCGGAAAAACTCCGAATTTGCAAAGGACTTAGGAATCGAAGGGGTGCGGGTGGACTGCGTACAGCCGCCGACGATCCATCGGGAAGTCGATTACGTGACGGCCCTAAAGCGGGTGTCGAGCGCGTGGAAAGAGTGCTGCGATATCGCAGCGGGCAATGGCCAGTATGTCGCTTGGGAGTTTGAGCCAGGGTTTGCGTTCAATAAGCCCAGTGACGTGGTACGGGTGCATGACTCCGTCGGCAAAGACAATTTCGGCTTGATGTACGACACCTGCCACGGGCAGATGGTCGGAGTCGTCGGAGTTCGGCAGGAGGGAGAGAAAGAGGTTTTCACGACTCAAGTGGATTTCATCAAACTACTGCACGGACGAATCAACCATATTCATTTGATCGACTCCGATAACCAATGCCACAAAGACGCCAACGGAGACGACGAGACCTCGAGCCATCCGCCGTTCGGGCTCGGCGGGTTGGATTTTGACGTGATCGTACCAGAGCTCGTTAAAGCCGCCGCGCCGATGATTCGGCACGATTGGTGGACGATTGACCTGTGCTTCTGGCCGGACGCTTGGGCAGCCACGGAGACCTGTAAAAGAGCGTTGGACGGATTAGTGGGGAAGTACGGAGCATGAGCATGAAAGAGTTACGTGTTGGCATGATTGGCTATGGATTCATGGGGCGGACGCACTCCAACGCCTACAAGCGGCTGAATGACTTTTTCCCGGTGCAACATCGACCGGTCCTGAAGGCGGTTTGCGCCCGGAATGCCGAAAAAGCATTGGCGTTTGCTGATAATTGGGGGTATGAACGGGTGGAAACCGATTGGCGGAAGCTGGTCGAGTCGCCCGATATTGACTTAATCGATATCGGTTCGCCGAATAACACCCACAAAGAGATCGCCTTGGCGGCGGCGGCCAACGGCAAGATGATCGTCTGTGAAAAGCCGCTCGCGATGACAGTGGCCGAGGCCGAAGAGATGGTCGCCGCGGTGGAGAAGGCTGGGGTAGCCAACATGGTTTGGTTCAATTATCGCCGGGTACCTTCGATTGCGTTGGCCAAGCAGATTGTCGACGAGGGCCGGGTCGGTAAGACCTATCACTACCGGGCTACGTATCTGCAGGATTGGACGATTGCTGAAGACGTGCCGCAGGGTGGTCCTGGGCTCTGGCGACTAGATGCCGACGTCGCCGGGTCGGGAGTGACAGGAGACTTACTCGCTCATTCGATTGATACAGCGATGTGGTTGAACGGGCCCATTACCCGAGTGGTGGCTAAGACCGAGACGTTTGTCAAAGAACGGACGCACGTCGAAACGGGTAAAGTGCAGCCGGTGACGATTGATGATGCGTGTATGTTCCTGGCCGAATTTGCCAATGGATCGATCGGCACCTTCGAATCGACCCGCTACGCGCGAGGACGGAAGAACTTCAACACCTTCGAGATGAACGGAGCCGAGGGCAGCGTTTATTTTGACTTGGAAGAGCCGGAGTATTTGCAATTTTTCGAATATCGGCAGCCGGGCAGCGCCAAGAAAGTGGACAGCCACCTGACCGGTTGGAGGAAGATTCATACTACAAACTCGGAACATCCTTACATGAAACATTACTGGGTTCCGGGAACGTGTATTGGCTACGAACATACTTTCCTGAATGCCATCGCCGATTTCGTAATCGGAATCGAATCGGGGGTTCCGACGCAACCGGACTTCCGGAACGCGTTACAAACCCAACGCGTTTGTGATGCCGTCCTCGACAGCGCGCGGAGTGGAGCCTGGAAAGAGACCGGCGTGGATTTGATTTAAGGAATTTCGCTCGCGTACCGCTTCATTAATGGTGACTATTTTGATGATTTCGGCGTGTCTACGGTTGCGGTGCCTGCTCCTTGTGAGGGTGAGCGATTTTGGCTGATGCACCGCGAGATAGAGCGCGCGCCGGGCCGCGATGGTGCTTTTGCCGACTTGCCGCGAGGTGACCGAAATGACCCGGGAATCGGGGCAATTGAGCATGGCGGCCTGCTTGGGATCGGGCTGAAAACCGAATTTTGCGCGAACCCAGGCAGAAGGCGAGAGCGGAACGGCTACGGGGTCGGCAACGGCATCGGGCAGGGCCGTCAGCGAGCACGGCACCGTCTTCGGAAAGCCGTTGGGCCGAATTTGACGATTGCGGTCCACGACTATGCGGCCTTCGGAACGGGCATCGGATCGGCTGATTCACTCGTTTTTTGAAAGATGTAGTCCGGTGCGATTTCGGCCATAAGTTCTTTATTTGCCAGTATTTCAGCGACCCACAGAGGCAGTTTATAGCTGGGTTCGTTTTTCGCGCGGTCGGCATGAGCGAGTATTTCGGCGACCACCTCCGGCGGCGGCAACTCCTCATTCAACTGGGCGAAGTCCGGGTCAACACAAACCGGTTCGGGCGGAATCATCGTGAAGTCGCGACGCATGGTGCGAATCTGCTTTTGGAATGCGGTGAAGGCTGACAGATGCGCCTTCTTATCCCGCTGGAGCGAGCGCCAGAGCTCTTTTTCGGCGAGGCCGGACTTATAACTCTGTAACTGCCGCGTTTGCGACGGCATTTCCGGACAGCGCCGCAGGAGCGTATCGAGATCGCACTGCCGGGCAAACGTTTCGAGCGAAACGGTGCGTTGGTATTGGAACAATTCCACACAGGCTTGGCGGACCAGAGTTAGTTCGCATTCGGACTGGGGCAAAAACTGTCGGATGAGTTTTTGTAAGAGATCAACGAGTTCGTGGGGATTATCCGTGGATAGGAGAGCTGCACATTCAGGCATTTCCGCCTTGAATATTTCCAGATGCTCAGCTGTTGAGATGGCATTCAGAGAGCTGATGAACTTACCGTTGGCCGTCTTCGGGCCACGGCTTTTCGCTCCGTTTCGGCGGGCCGTTTCCGCGCGGCGCGCCTTTTGTGCTTCGGTCATAGCGAGTTTCCTTGTTTCCTGATTCGGGAGTAAGAACGCAAAAAAGCGCCAGGTTCCGGAACGACCGTTTTCGCTAAGAACGGCCATTCGAGAGACAAGCGCTTCGTACTTTCAGATTACAAGTTTGGCAAGGGTATTCCGGCATCGGCCGGGGAGGGGCTAGCGGTAAGTGCTTGATATACCTAGAGATATTGATTGCATATTTATTTTTTCACCTTGTGAACGTCGAGTTCGTCGGGCGACAAAACAGCGCGAGGGGCTGCTTGGAGCGCTTTGCTATTTTGAGGAGCACGCGTACAACGGACTCGCTTCGGCCTGTGCGCGTTCTTTCCCTGTTCGTGTCGAGAGGGTGCTTTACGCCTCGGATACTCCGTGGAAAAGGGCAATCGTTTCGAGATCCAGGGGAGCGTTGAACTCTTCGAGAGAGGCCATGGTAAAGGCACCGGTAGCGAAACCCAGTTCGCGTTTCGGTTTGTAGCGGTCGATTCCGGCATTGTAGCGGTCGATTCCGACCAGGACGGCGACCGGCGTGCCGGCACGGGAGATGACGACATCCTCGCCTTGAATCGCTCGCTCCAGGAGTTTGGAGAAGTGGGTTCTTGCTTCGTGGAGGTCTGTGGCCATGGATTCAGGATAGCGGACTTAGTCCGGGCGGGAGAATGCGATCAACACGCACCAGACGTTTCGCGGGAGAGAAGCGATCTTGATCGCGCATCATCGACGGAACACTACAATGAGCGGGACCGGGGACAGTTGGCAGTTGGTCCGATGAGTGCGAAAGCGCTGACGCCGTCGGAGAGCGAAGAGTATCGAAGAGTATCGAAGAGTATCGAAGAGTATCGAAGAGTATCGAAGGGACCGCGCCAGCCGTGCGGGATATTGCTGAGCTGATGGTCAATTTGTCTCGCTCGTTTGCCGAACCGGTGGTGTGCGATGTTCGGGGTGACGGTGCAACATCCTTGGCGGTGCATGAACATTTGAGGAACCGCGCACAACGGATTCGCTTCGGCGCGGCAGGATGGGCGAGTTCCTCGCGCGCTCGAGCCGTGCCTGCGCGGCCTGTGCGCTACGATAAAAAAGGAGAATCATCCTGATGACGATCACGCTGATATTGGAGCCCGAGGTTCAGGCGGAACTGACCCGCCGGGCGGCGGCCTGCGGTAGCGTCGTGGAAACCTATGCGGCCAGCCTGCTGCAAGCAGCGGTTCAAGCTCCTGAGCGAAGCGGACGGCTGAACGAAGTTCAACTCGATCATACTTTGCGCGAAATGGCCAAATTTTCTCATAAAATTCCAATTTTGCCCGATTCCACCCTTACGAGGGAGTCGATTTATCAGGATCATGATTGATGTTCGAGGCGTGGCTGTTGGATACCAACATCCTGCTTCGAATGAGCAATCGAGACGATCCGTATCAATCGTCCATTGACCGAGTTCTTCGATTTCTTGTGGCGCGAGGCGCACGGTTGTGTGTCACTTCGCAGATTCTCGGCGAGTTTTGGAACGTTTCAACTCGTCCCCGCGAACGAAATGGTTTAGGGTTGAGTATCTTGGATACTCTCGAACTTATAGAGCGTATCGAACGCGATTTCGAATTGCTGCCAGACAGTCGGGCCGTCCATGACCGGTGGCGAACCCTGCTCGTATTGCACCAAGTGCAAGGCGCTCAGGTTCATGACGCCCGTCTTGCCGCCAGTATGTACGTTCATGGAATTGGTCGGATACTGACCATAAACGTTCGAGATTTCAAAAGATTTCCGGGGCTTCGGGCTGTGTCTCCATCCGAATGGGTTCGTGATGTCGATCAACCGTGACTCAGATTTGCTTTGGCGATCTCTCTACTCGATCCACCATTCGTCTCGCACTTTGATCATGAAAGTGCCGCCGGTGTCGGTTACCGGGATGGTTGCTCGCGGCGCTCGCGGATGGACTTGAGAATCTGATCTAGGGTCAGATCCCGCTGCTGTTGCTTGCGGTCGCGGGTGTAGTCGCCGGTCCCGGAGCGATTCAAACGCAAGAACCGGGCGAGGCCATCGGGTCCCAATTCCCGTTGCAGGAGGTGAAGAGCGTGCCGTTCAAACTGCTCGTCCGTCAATTGGTCGATGGCGATCATGGTCCTTGCTCCTTGGTCCAAAGATAGCGGATTCCGCACGGGAATTCGAGGATTGCGTCGCTTCCGGGCGGTTCGCTTCAGCAGCGGGACCACGGTAGCCAACCTGAAGGCGGACATCGTCGCCGTGGGCGGACCCGAGGAACTCGCTCCCTGGCCGTAAAAGCCATTCCCTAACGGTCGTGGCTCGGTAGAAGAGAATCCAGGGGTTCGCGCGAATGTGCTGGTGGGGAATTGATAGCCTGATGCGGAGCCGAGCCAAAGGGAGAAATCGCATTGATGAGAGTCGCCACATTTTTTAGGAACCCGCGCACAACGGACTCGCTTCGGCGCGGCAGGATGGGCGAGTTCCTTGCCCTTTGGCGCCGGGCCTGCGCGGTCTGTGCGCTATTCGCCTGCGGACTGGCCATGTTCGCGCAGAACCGGCCGGTGCAACCGGTGATCGGTGCCCGCGCGGCGACCGTCCTTTCCGTTGATGGTCTGCTGTTCAAGGACCTCAATAAGAACGGGAAATTGGATCCCTACGAAGATTGGCGGCTCGCCGCGGAGGCTCGGGCGGCCGACCTGGTGGGGCGCATGACGGTGGAAGAGAAGGCCGGGCTGATGGTGGGGCCAACCCTTATGCCAGGGGCGAATGGAACCCTGAACGAGCAATCCACCTATGGCACCAATCCGTTCAATCCCGGACCACCGCAACTGACTTCTCCGGGGACGGGCGAGGCGTTGAATCGTTTGCATCTGGCGCAGTTCATCGTGCGGGCGAATCTGCCGCCGCGCCAGATGGCTACTTGGCTGAACGCCGTGCAGGAGGCGGCCGAGCGGACGCGGTTGGGCATTCCGCCGATCTTCGTGACCAACCCGCGGAACCACCTGGGCGCGGCGGCGAACTTCGGCATTATGGAAGCCGGCGGCGCGTTTTCTCAATGGCCGGGAACGTTGGGGCTGGCGGCGACGCGCGACGCGAAGTTGGTGGAGGAGTTTGCGTCAATGGCGGCCCGAGAGTATGTGTCCGTAGGTTTGCGGGGCGCCTACCATCCGACGGCGGACGTGGCTACGGAGCCGCGTTGGAGTCGGTTCGGTGAAACGATGGGCGAGGATGCCAAGCTGACGGCGGAGTTGCTGGGTGCGTTGATCCGGGGCTTCCAAGGGAAGACGTTGGGGCCGGCGAGCGTTGCGGTGGTGGTGAAGCACTTTCCGGGAGCGGGACCGGCGAGCGGAGGATTCGATGCGCACTTTGCGCACGGCAAGAATCAGGTGTATGCGGGCAACAACCTGGAATCCCATTTGCTGCCGTGGAAAACCGCTATTGCGCAGGGCGCGGCGATGATTATGCCTTACTATGCGGTGGCCACGGGGCTGACGAAAGAGGCGGTGGGCATGTCTTACAACCGGGAGATTGTTACGGAGTTGTTGCGCGAAAAGCTGGGCTTTCGGGGCGTGGTGAATTCCGACACCGGTATTTCCACCGGGATGCCGTGGGGCGTGGAGAAGCTGAGCGTGAAGGAACGCTACCAGAAGGCGATTGAGGCCGGGGTGGACCGGATCGGCGGGGATGCGACGCCAAACTTGATTGTGGAGTTGGTGAAGGAAGGCAAGGTGCCGGAGGCGCGCGTGGACGAATCGGCGCGACGGATTCTGCGGATTCACCTGGCGCTGGGATTGTTTGAGAATCCGTACGTGAATCCGGATGAGGCCGAGCGAACCGTGAGAAAGAAGGAGTTCGAGCAGGCGGCGGGGAAGGCACAGCGGAAATCGATTGTGGTGTTGCAGAATCGCGAGGCGGTGCTGCCTTTGCGCCCCGGCATTAAGATGTATGTGCAAGGGGTGGACGCGGGGGTGGCGGCGCGCTACGGCTATGTTTCGACGACGGAGCCGGAGAAAGCCGACGTTTGCGTGGCGAAGATTAGCGCCCGGCCGGAGGGATTTATGGCGGGCCGGAGCACGATGCCGATCGAGCTGACTTTGCCGGGGGAGTTGACGGCGCCGCTGCTGGAATTGGCTAAGAAATGCCCGCTGGTAACGGTGTTGCATTTGGAACGCCCGCTGGTGATTCCGGAATTGGCGCGGGCGTCGGCCGGGGTGGTGGCTACGTTCGGGGTGAGCGATGAGGCGCTGCTGGACGTGCTGACCGGGCGGTTTGCGCCGACGGGGCGGTTGCCGTTTGAGATGCCGTCATCGATGGAGGCGGTGCGAGGTCAGATGGAGGACGTGCCCTACGATTCGAAGGATCCGCTGTTTCGGTTTGGGCGTGGGCTGAGTTATGCGGCGCGGGGGCAGTAGGGGTCGTTGCCCGGGGCTGTTGTGGCGAAGACCGCGATGGAGAGACTATCACCGTGCCTGCGCTGGGCATTTCAGGAACCGCGCACAACGGACTCGCTTCGGCCCGGCAGGATGGGCGAGTTCCTCGCCCGTTGGTTCCGTGCCTGCGCGGACTGTGCGCTCCTATGGGACCTTTCTACCTTGCTTTCGCCGACCGGAACTGACCTGCTAGAGTTTTCCCTCGACGACTGGTTGTTGCGCTTCGTTCAAAGAGACGTCGACGGCAGCGGAACTCATGGCGCTGGTGAGCCCAGCCCCAACAGCGCTGATTATGCAGCCGCCTTCTTCGCTCGCGCGCTCTAGAAAGAGTTCGTCGTTCATTACGTAATCAGTCATGATGGTCTCTTTTTAACTAATAACATATTCGTTGGCTTGCGTTTCGGTCATCTCGAAGTATCAGAGCTTCTGCCGGTGGAGAGCCGTCAATGCCGAGATCGCGCATATTATGCCAGTAGAAGGGCCTGGATAATTCTATGCGACCTTGGGGATACCTCAGGTCAGGCAGGCGATTCTGATCGAGCGACGGTGATGCTGACGCGATAGCCTAAGGCGGCGATCAGCCGGATGAGAAGGTCGCTAGAGACGTTATCGAGATTGCCGTTCAGGATGGAGGTTACTCTGGTTCGGGAGGAGCCGCCTCTTCTCGCAACCTCCGCGTGGGTCAGTGCTCCTTCGGCGACTATCTGCCGAAGGCGAGTGAGGAGTTCATGCTGGACTTGCCATTCTTGGGCTTCCAGTCCGCTCAGTCCCAGGGTATGGGCCAAGGCTTCCGGGGTTTTGACGGTGACCGTCTTAGTTTTCATCATTGATCTCCCTTAATCGCACTGATCAATTCTTTGAGTCGCTTTCTCGCCAGTTGAATTTCCGGTAACGGAGTTCGTTGGGTCCTTTTTTCAAAGGCATGAGGCACGAGGATCGAATTTGCGTCGGCAGTAAAGTAGAAAGTTCGAAATTGGCCGTCGTCGCAGTGTAGCCGCAATTCAGAAACGCCAATCGCAACGGACGGCATGGGCCTGGAAAGTGGTATCCCCGGCTGTTCGCCCCGTTGCAGCAAGAACAGCGCCTTACGGAGCCGGTCGCGAATCTCGCGAGGTGTCACTTTCAGAATTAAGTGGCGCAGTTCCGTCAACATTATTTGGCATGTTTGGCCTTCTTCGCTGACGGCAGCGTCCGGGCAAGAAGCCTGCTGACGGTGGCGGGATGGATCTTGAACAGCCGCGCGGCGTCGGCGGCTGTCTTGTCGCCCTTCGATACCATCTTGCGGATTTCAACCTGCTGTTGAGGCGTCAGCTTCTGACGGCGTCCGCCGATGCGCCCCTCTTCGCGGGCGGCATCCAATCCGGCCTTGGTCCGCTCTTTGAGCATCGCCCTTTCGAACTCGGCGAACGCCCCGACCATCTGCATCATCATTCGGCCTGCTGGTGTAGTCGTGTCGATGGCCTCGGTCAGGCTTCGGAATCCCGCCCCGGACTCCCCGAGTCGCTCCATGATCGTAAGCACATCCCGCAGCGAGCGAGAAAGCCGGTCGAGTTTCCAGACCACCAGCACATCGCCCTTGCGAAGTTGGTCGAGCAGTCGGTGAAGTTCAGGCCGATCCCAGCGCCCACCGGAGGCCTTCTCCCGATAGATACGCTCGCACCCAGCGGTCTTGAGCGCCGCCACTTGGACGGCAGTGTCCTGATCGTCGGTGGAGACTCTGGCGTAGCCGATCTGCATTGCTCAAATGTATCGCCAATCGAATTGGTAACGCAATACCTTTTTGCAACGCAAGAAGCCCCGCAAATCAACTTCCCGAGACTTGTTGCGAAACCGGACGTTTGCGCAAGTCGATTGGTACGCGATGCCTTGCCGTACCAATCTTGCCTACACTGTGCGACATATGCGGATCGTCGAGCGCCGCACCTGCTAGATTGGCTTGCATGACCTCTTTGAAACGAGCGGTTCGAACGCTGAGCCGCAATCCCGTCTTTGCGCTGGTAGCGGTCATAGCCATCGCTCTTGGGATCGGGCTAAACGCCACATGCTACAGCCTGGTTCGAGCAGTTCTGCTGAAGCCGCTGCCGTATCGCGATCCCGCGCAACTTGCCTACATCTGGGAGACACATCCGCGCTTCCCAGCGATGGCTGTATCGATGCGCGACTACCTGGATTGGAGGGGTTTGAAGTCATTCGACGGCCTCGCCGCCTACACCATCCAAACCATGAATCGGGGAATCCTATTCAGTCACGGCAGGCCAAGTCCGGTCCAGGCAGTCATGGCATCTCACGAACTGTTTCCGTTGCTCGGAGTCCAGCCGCTCATTGGCCGTTTACTTGTGGCCGATGACGAACAGCAGAAGAAGCAGGTCGCGGTGTTGAGCGAGAGTCTCTGGAAAAGCCGATTTAGCGCTGACCCCGCTATCGTCGGGCGCTCCGTGCGCGTAGATCAAGAGGTTTTTACCGTGGTCGGAGTCGTCCCTGACCGGCTGAAATTCCCGGCCTGGGCGGAGATCTGGATGCCGCTTTCGTTGATCGAGCCGCAGCTTCAAGAGTCCCGTAAGTTCCACCCTCTCGAAGTCGTCGCTCGTCTCAGGAAGGATGTGCCGGAAAAAGTCGCACAGCAAGAGATCCAAAGCCTCATGAGCGTCCTGGCAGCACAATACCCGGCCACCAATGGAAGTGAGAGTGCATCGATCGTCCCCATGCAGGCCTATCAGACCGAACCCGTTCGCGCCGCACTCCTGCTGGTGTGGGCGGCGGTGGGCTTGATTCTCCTAATCGTTTCTGTAAATGTCGCTCATCTCATTCTTGCCCGAACGGCTGGGCGCGAACGTGAGTTGGCGATCCGCGTAGCGCTTGGCGCCACCCGAGGCCAAATCAGCAGTCTCCTGCTGACCGAGAACCTCCTTCTAGCCCTTGTAGGGGGCGTTGGCGGAATAGCGCTCACCGCTCTGCTGATGCCCTTTGCTTCGCAATACGCGGCGGCGAGGCTGCCCCGTTTCGGGGAACTCACGCTTGACGCGAACGTCATGGGGTTTGCCCTCGTTGCTGTCACCATCACTGCCGTTGTGTTTTCCGGCCCCGCGCTGTGGAACTCGTTTCGCCCTTCTCTTCGCTCGGCCATGTCAGTCCGCCAAACCGGGATTGGACGTGCTCTCGTAGCCATGGAGATCGCCCTGGCGTTTGCCGCGCTCTGCGGAGCCGCCCTACTGGTCCGCAGCTTTGAACATCTGACGAGCGTCGATCCCGGATTCAACACTTCGACGGTTACCGCTATGAATGTCTTTCTGCCGCGGCCCAGCTACGACTGGGAAAAAGCGCAACGATGGTTCGAACAACGGCTATCGCCCGCAGTGCGCGCCATTCCCGGGGTCCGCTCCGTCGCCAACGCCAACGTTATGCCTCTCACGCTGCCGGGCCTGGACCAGATTCACCGGTTTGCAACTCGATTTGGCGTGCCGGGGCAAACCTACTCCGACGGCGTCTTTCCGATTGCTCAGACGAGGTGGGTGTCCGAAGACTATTTTCAGACGATGGGAATGCGCCTAAAGGCGGGCCGGTTGCTTACGGAGTCCGATCGCGGCTCCCGCCGCTACGTCGTGAACGAGACCTTGGCTCGGCGCTACTATTCAGGCACGGATGCGGTCGGCAAACAGTTGATCTTCGGAGTCGCGGACCCGCGGAAGGTGCCCGTCGAGATTGTCGGCGTGGTTTCCGATGTGCGCGACCTCAACCTTGAGTTGCCTCCCGAACCCACCATCTACAATCTCGCTACATCCATGCAGTTTGCGCTTCTCGTGGAGGGATCGGGCGTAAGGGCCGAGGCTATCGCTGAGGCAGTCCGCAATCTAGAACCGGATTCAGTCGTCGAACGCGTAGGTCCGCTTCAACAGATCTTCAATGAATCACTGTCGACTCGCCGGTTCAGTTTGAACCTGATGACCGCCTTCGGTCTGGTCGCTGCTCTGCTGGCCGCTCTGGGAGTTTTCGGTGTCGTAAGCCACAGCACCGCGCGGCGAGTGAAAGAGTTCGGGATTCGCATGGCACTTGGCGCAAGCCCGGCGGATGTGCGCCGGCTCGTCCTGGCGGAGACGGCACGCACGGCATTCGTGGGCATCGGCGTTGGCGTCCTGATCAGTCAGTTGCTCACCCCGCTAACGCGCTCGATGCTTTACGGAGTTGAGGCTTGGGATGCGATCTCGTTCTCCGCGAGTGCCTTCACGCTACTTTGTGCGAGCTTCTTCGCCTGCTGGATTCCCGCCCATAAGGCGTCGCGATCAAACCCTACGGTCGCGATGAAAGGCGATGATTAACACGATAAAGAACGAGTAACGGCGTAGCGTAGAGTTTCTTAGTAATGCCCGATGACAAGATTTTCGCGCGCGGCCTCAACCACATCTTTGGTCACTGTCGGCAGGGAGTTGATTTCGAGGATCCGCTCGACTTGAGTCAAGAGCCGATTCAGCAGCCGGAAGTTGCCGCCAGTGATTCGGATGATCGAAGCGGCGGCGACTGAATCAATCGCGCCCCCCGGAAGTTTCACGCCGGGTGGCGTCCAGTGTCGTTCCAGAAGTTGACGAATCTCGCTCGCCGACAGCGGACGAAACTCGTGGACAAAACCGATGCGGGAGTAGAACTGCGGATAGCGGACCAAGCGCTTTTCAATGCCTGGCATACCGATCAGAATCATTCCAACCCCGCCCTGATCGAAAATGCTCCGTGTCTGCTCCAATCCTGCGATCTTGAGCCGGTCGGCTTCGTCGATGACCAAGAGCGTGGTTGGATCGGGGACCAACCTTTCTAGTCCCATCGTGCGATGGCGTTGTTTGAGGAAGGCGTCTTCGGCGTCCTCAGTCTCCTGGCTACGATATCCATCTGGATTCTTCAGACGATCACGCAGGTCATCGAGAATGCCCTGAAGCCGCCGCATTTCCGCACTCTCAACCTGACGCCGCACATCAATAGCGGCGCTATGCAGCCGGTCTCGGAGTCGCCCGATCTGTCTCTCTATAACGCTGGGCGCGCCGACCACGGGCGCGGTGTAGAAGACTGTGGAACTGGAAGCGATCTCCTCGACTGCGGCTGCATCTTGGCCAGGATGACTAAAGAGATCCTGCATTCTGTCCCAGTTGGCATAGTGCCGCGCTGACACCGTTTTGCCGACCCCCGGCGCGCCGTAACAGAGGCCGATGTAGCGATAACGCTTGCACGCGTCACAGAACTCTGCGAATCGGCGGTGTTCGAGGGTTTCGACTACGTCGGCGGCGCTATTCGTTTTTGTATCGCTTGAGCCGGGGGACGGCTGCGGGCGTTGAGGACTCTTCTGCGGAGCCGCTTTCCTGTGGGGCATGTTCTTCCTCCGTGATACCTCCGCGCTTCAAATCGAGCAGAGTATTCACGGCGCTCTCGCGGTCCCGCAGGACGCCGCGCAGTTCCCGCCGTCGCCGATTCCGGGCACGGAGAATCTCGCGGAGCGGAACGGTTTCACCTGCGAGTTCCGCGCAGACGGCGCGACACAAGAACTTGTCTTCGTGAAAGACGCGGATCTCCGCCATGTCCCTCGGATCGAATCGCAGCGTGACCGTTTCCCCAACGTACGCCGCCAGTGTTGTCGAGATGTAGCGGAGACTCTGGAAGTGAATCCCATCAACCCGCACTTGGCGCGCCTTGGCCACTTGAATCAGCAGCAGGTCCAGTTGTTCCAGAGAGTCCGGCATTCGCGGCAGAAAGCCGTTGGCTTCCCAGCGTTCGACGGGCGGTATCTTTGTTTCTGCATTCGCTCGGCGGTGGTAAACGTCAAGAAGGAAGGTGCGGAACTTCCTATCGAATTCCGCCAGCGTCAGCGTTGGCTTTCCGCGCACAACGCCGCCAGCCGGAGCGTAGCCATCCAACTCGCACAAGAACATCTCGTTCACGGTTGCGAAGAACCGCTCGATGCGGCCACGGCCCCTCGGTTTGCCGGGAATGGAAAAGACCAGCCGGATCTTCAGATCCGCACCTACTTGTTCCAGGTGATTGGATGTGAAGTCGCTGCCGTTGTCCGTGTAGAGAACATCTGGAATGCCGCACACGACCCAGCGGGCGTCTTCTTTGCGCCAAATTGCCTGGCGCAACGCCAAGGACGTGTGCAAGGCGGACGGATCTTGGAACGAGAGGAGATACCCAGCCACGGCCCGGCTGTAATCGTCGATCACGGTACTAAGCCATGGCTTGCCGGTCTCGCCGTCCGGGCGGATCAACAGAATGTCGAGCGGCGTGTGGTCGGCCTGCCAGATCGCATTCGGCCCCGCCGCTTCCCTCCGGTGAACCAATTCAAATGTGTTGCTGTACGCCTTCGTGCCTTCGTGGGCGAGCGTTACGAGGTCAGCTCCTAAATCGCGGACGACGCTGAAAACGGTGCCGTAGCTGGGAGCCTTCTCGCCCAAGTCCTTGGACAATCTCTGCACCTGTCGGAACAACGCCGCAAGGGGCAGGGGTGGCTTTTGCAGCGCAAGGCCCTCAATAACTTCTTTCAGCTTTGCCGAAACGACCCGGCGCTCACCGCGATCCTCGCGCCTTTTGCGCGCCAGGGCCACCAAACCGAACAGCCGATATTGGGCAACCCAGCGTTGCGCGGTTCGATATGGAACGCCCGCCGCATCCGCCACCGACTGCAATGACTGGTTCTGCTCAAGGTGAGGTTGGATCAGCCGAAACCGATCAAGTGCGAGTTTCCGGGCCTCTTCCGTGAGTCCGGCCAGTTGGTCCATATTTGAAGAGTACGCCAACTAATGTTGACGGATCTACGCCAAATAATTCTGAAAGTGACACGCGAGGGAATTCACGAATTGCATCGCGAGCCTTGGGATGAAAGACGATCGGCGATACCACCCCGAGTGTATCAAAACCGGGACATTTCCGTCTCCATCGCATGGGCGGAATAGCGGTGGTTCATGCCTATGGGATTAGGATGGGAATCGATTTGGGCAGTGGTGAGTTCGGCTGTTGACGCTGTTAGTTTCGGAATACTCCGAATAGCAGGCCCGGGAGGGCCAGGAAGGTGGCAAGATATGTGGCTACAAGATATTGCGTCTGTCACCTTCCTATTGATACCGTTGCCAAACAATTGATTCGATTGGCCACCATTGATGCACCCGTTGAGGGATATTGGCCGCGGCGCGGCGTTTGGCGCGGCCGGCCGGGGCGCCGCCGCTGGGCGTGATTCGGTCACTGGCGTACTTCTCGCCGGTCATTGAAGAGGTGTTGAATCTCCACGTTGATCCGGAGTATTTCCGGCATTTGCGCAAGCGTGCTGCGCGCTTCACCCAGACCGTGTAGATTCGCTTCGCCCAGCCGCGCGCACGCCTGCGGCGTGGATGATGATGTCGCTGCTCTCCACCTGTCGCAGCACCGCGCCTGCGCCGGCGCGGATGATGACGAGCGCCGTTCCGTTCTTAATCCTGTTCTTAGCAGGGGTCAGTTTTGCCGAACGCTACTGGGTCGATTTTGGAGCGCGCCGAAGAGCAATGCGTTGTCGCATCGCTGAGACCGCGTGCTCCTCGCGGTCTTCAGCGACCCGAAGGACCGGGAGCATGAGCGATTGGTAATCTGGTATCGGCATTTTTGTCGTTTTCGTTAAACTGGCACTACTTACGGTGCTTTACGTTCTTCAAGTTTTTATCTCTGAAGAGGGCTGTGGTCTCCGCCTCAATAAGTGAGCAATCGTCAATTGATTGAAAAGTCGTTTTCAGCGGCGGAGTCTGGTAAAGTGATCGAAACCGGAACGATGCTTCTGGAGCCCTGATCTGAGTTGGCATGCCGATTGATCTCACCTATTACAACAAAAACGCGCAGGCCTATTTCGACTCGACCGTAAACCTTGACCTCTCCGATCACTACCCCCGTTTCTTGGCGCGAATCCCCGTCGGCGGTCTGGTCTTAGATGCCGGCTGCGGATCAGGCAGGGACTCGAAGGCCTTTTTGGCCCTGGGGTATCGTGTCTCCGCGTTCGACGGATCAGCCGAACTGGCATCGCTGGCAGGGGCGTACCTCGGGCGATCTGTTGGAGTCCGAACCTTCAGCGAAGTGACCGAAGTGGCTTGTTATGACGGGATTTGGGCTTGCGCGAGTTTGTTGCACGTCCCGGCCCGCGAAATGGTGGCGACGTTGGGGAATCTTTGGGCGGCGTTGAAGCCTGGCGGTGCGTTTTACTTGAGCTTTCGGGTGGACTCGACTCTGGAGGCGGCGGGAGAGCGCCAATTTACCGATGCAGACGAGGAGACTCTACAGCAGTGGCTAGGATGTCTCCCGGAACCGGGCGAATTGGAGTGTTGGATCAGCGACAGCGTGCAACCTGATAAGCCCGTGAGATGGTTGAACGCGGTGGCTGTTCGTCGGCCAACTCCGGTGAAGAAACTGATTCCTGGAGATAGTTATCCGTTTCTACCTCACCTTTGCGATGCGATCGCGAAGGCGACGGAGATCGACCTGGCCGTGGCTTTCATCAAGACGTCCGGTCTTCGACTGCTGCTGCCTGACTTACACGCCGCACGGCGCGAGCGAGCGGCTCGCGTTCGCGTCCTGACCAGTGACTACTTAGACGTTACCGACCCCGACGCGCTATCGCTGCTGATGTTGCTGCAAGAGGACGGCGCGCAAGTGCGGATGTACGAGTCCGGGGGAAGTAGCTTTCACTTGAAAGCCTACCTTTTCGCCCACTTGGATGATGGTGGCCGCCTGATCGGGACTGCCTTTATTGGGTCCAGTAACATCAGCAGTCAGGCTTTGCAGCAGGGGTTGGAGTGGAATTACAAGATCTCCTACCCGGGAGACCGTGGCTACTTCGAGGCGCGGAACCGATTCGAGGAGTTGTACCGAAACGAGCGGACGGTTGGACTGACGGACGACTGGATTCGACAGTATCGCAAACGGCGGGTGCTGCCCATACTGCCGGTTGAACCAGGCAGCCACGAACGGGAAGAGCCAGCCGTCCCCTCGACCGTTCAGCGCAAGGCGTTGGCCGCCCTGGAGGAGACTCGGCGCGACGGGTATCGACGGGGTCTAGTGGTGATGGCGACGGGACTCGGGAAGACCTGGCTGGCCGTGTTTGATGTGAGCCAATTCGGGGCGAAGCGAGTGTTGTTTGTAGCCCACCGGGAAGAGATTTTGCAGCAGGCGGCGGAGACGTTTTTGCGTATCCGGCCGGATGCGACGGTCGGATTCTACAAGGGATCGGTCCGGGACAAGGACGTCGAGGTCCTGTGCGCGTCGGTGCAGACACTCGGGCGGGCGCAGCATTTGGACCGGTTTGCCGCGGACCACTTCGATTACGTAGTCGTCGACGAGTTTCACCACGCTTCGGCGGCGACCTATCGTCGTTTGCTTCATCACTTTCGGCCTACCTTCTTGCTAGGGCTAACCGCTACGCCGGACCGAACGGATCAGTGCGATATTCTATCGCTCTGCGACGACAACCTGGTGTTCCGGACGGATCTGGTAGACGGGGTTAACGAAAAGCTACTCTGCCCTTTTAGCTATTACGGAATCTTCGACGATGAGGTCGATTACCGCGAGATTCCTTGGCGAAACGGCAAGTTTGATCCCGAGCAGCTTTCGAACAAATTGGCGACGCTAGGTCGCGCGCAGCATGCGTTGCGAGAATGGGAAAAATACAGACAGCAGCGGACGCTGGCCTTCTGTGTCTCTATTCGGCATGCGGAGTTTATGGCGCAACAGTTTGCGCAAGCCGGGGTGAATGCTGCGGCGGTGCACGGTAGTTCCGCGATGAGTCGGGGTGAAGCGCTCGAGTTGCTGCGAGCGGGCACGTTGCAGGTGGTGTTCTCGGTGGATCTCTTTAATGAAGGCGTGGACCTGCCCCTGATTGATACCGTATTGATGCTACGGCCGACGGAATCGAAGATCCTGTTCCTTCAACAGTTGGGACGCGGACTGCGGCAGGCGGAGGGAAAGGAGCGACTCGTCATCCTCGACTTTATTGGTAATCACAGGGGTTTCCTGCATAAGCCGCAAGCGTTGTTTGGGGTGGAGGTGAACCACCGAGCCTTGGCTGATTTTGCTCGACTTTATGAACGGAACCAGTTAGAGCTACCAGAAGGCTGCTTCGTGAACTACGACCTGCGAGTGATTGAGTTCTTCAAGTCGCTTGATGGGGACGGAGTGGAGAAGATTTACGAGGCCCTGCGAGAAGGATTGGGCAGACGACCCACGTTGGTTGAATTCCATCGCGGGGCCGGAAGCGTCAAGGCGGTACGGGACCGGTTCGGAAGCTGGTTCGGCCTGGTCGCCGCCCAGGGTGATCTGCAGGAGCCGCTGGCTCTGGAAGTGGCCGCTTTCCTTCGGGAGGTGGAGACTACTCCAATGACCAAGTGCTTCAAGATGATTCTGCTGGAAGCCTTCCAGGAGCTTGACGGATGGACTTCGCCGCCGGTCGTCGACGAGTTGGCGGCCATTTCTTGGGAGGTGCTACAACGCAGACCGAAGTTCTTGTCCGATCTAACTGAACATTTTTCGGACGGTTGGGCTGTGGAATGGATTCAATACTGGAGCCGCAACCCGATTAATGCCTGGATCGGAGGGAACAAGAAGGGGGAGCGGGCCTTCTTTGGAATAAAAAACACCAGGTTCGTTCCCACCTTTAACGCGGAAGGCGAACACTTTCCGGACATGGTGCAAGAAGTGGTGGATTACCGACTCGCGGCCTACGAAGCGCGGGGGGCGACTGTGCTGCCCTTCGTACCGGCGATATCAAAACGTGTGCCGATTCCATATTTCCCCAATCTGAAGATTGCCTGTGGCCATTTTAGAACGGGTACTGCGGACCAGGAGGAGTTCCGGCACCTGGGCGACGAATATGGCAAGCTGGACCCGACCCAGCACTTTATTGCGCGGGCAACAGGGAACTCGATGGATGGGGGGAAGAACCCGATTCGGGACGGAGATTACCTATTGCTCGAGCGCCGGAGTTCGGAGCGGGCAGGATCGATTACCGGTAGCGTGATGGTGATCGAAAGGCAGGACGAGACCGGAGAGGACCAGTACCTGCTGCGGACGGTGGTGAAGCGCGGAGCAAATGACTACATTCTGCGGGCCAACAACCCGGCCTATCCGGACATGCAGGCGACGGACGAACACCGGACGCTGGCACGGCTCCGCAATATCATTTCACCGCTCGAGATGATGCGCGGGAAGGAGGTTTTCCGGGAGGAGATTCCGGGACTTTTCGGCGAGGAGTTTAACCCAGGGAGGTGGAATGTGGGTCACGTCGTGCTGAATCCCCAGAAGGCGCACGTGCTTCTCGTAACCATTAGTAAGCGCGGCAAGCATGCCGATCACAGGTACCTGGATTATTGGGTGGATGAGACGACTTTCCATTGGAGCAGCCAGAGACAGACAACACCCAGAGACAAGCGGGGACAGGAGTTATTACAGCATCGAGAAAAGGGGATCACGATTCATCTTTTCGTTCGAGAGGATAAGCTAGCCGGCGGGAAGGGTGCGCCATTTCGATACTATGGTCCGGTAGAGTATTCTGGTCATTCGGGCGAGGCGCCGATGGCAATCACATTTAAACTAATGGCGCATTGATTGCAGGGCGGTTCGCTTGCGAGGGATTCGGAACGATGGCGGCTCACACAGATAGAATCGGTGCGCCACATGAGATCAGAGTAAGCGGTCGAAAGGCCGTGGTACTACGGTTCGTCAGTTGTGTTTGTTGCTGGCGGGCGGGGTTCCTCCGCAGCCTTCCGTTTCGGGGTTCGCGATTTTGGTTCCAGATTCAGATCTTGCAGCTTTCGACCCAGGACATCGTCGGCCGCGATGGCAAAGGCCGGGCCGTGGGCGGGGACCTGGGTCGGTGCTTAGCCCTGCTTGGTTCGCGGAAGGCAGGCTGCAATTATAACCCTGGAGGCATAATTCTTTTTATGGCATAATTCGGGGGTGGCTTGGCAGGTTGAAGGCGTTGACGAGTTCGCCTCCTAGTTTCTCGGTCTCGGGGACGATGAACAGGTGGATGTTGGCCGCGTTGTCGAACTGCTTGTCGAGCAAGGCCCGGCACTGCCGTTTCCGTACTCGTCTGGAATCGTTGGATCGCGTCACCGGCATACACGGGAACTTCGGATTCAGCATCGCGGTAGACCTTATAGGGTGATTTATGCATTCGACCCGCGCCGGACGGCCATTCTACTCCTAAGGAACACGCGCACAACGGACTCGCTTCGGCCCGGCAGGATGGGCGAGTTCCTCGCCCGCTCGAGCCGTGCCTGCGCGGCCTGTGCGCTCCTGGGCGGCGACAAGACGGGTAACGACCGCTGGTACGACGAGAATATCCCGCTGGCGGACAACAGGTACGATGACTACCTTCGCGAAGTAGAGGAGGAAGGACTGAGATGAAGCGACAAACGTGGGCCGAAATCAAGGGCCAAATGAAGTCTGGAACGTGCACCCGCCTGGAGGCCGAAGCGAGTCTTTTGTCCGATGAACTTCATCTTTCGGAACTTCGCAAGGCGCGTGGACTGACCCAAGAGTCCGTGGCCGAATTGTTGGGCGTGAGCCAGGCGGAGGTGTCGAAGATGGAGCGGCGGAGCGAACTGCACATCGGCACCCTCAAGAAATTTATTGAGGCGATGAACGGAGAACTGGTGCTGGCAGCTCGATTCGCGGACGGGGTCGAGGTGCCAATCAGACTGGGGGAAGATGACGCGGCGTAATTCCGCGGGCGGGAGACCGCAAATTCCAGGACGATTGCCGCGGAGTCTATTCATTGGTTGACGACTTGGCTCCGTCGATTCGACGCGTCGGGTAGTCAGTGCTCCCCCCCGAGTGTCGGGACGGAACGTCGGACCTCTGCCAATGAACCTACTTTGGCGTCAGCCGAATACCCGGCAGTGATATCGGGTACCCGGGACCGGCGGAGGGCGAAAGTTTCGATGGCGAGCGCAGGGACGAGGCAAACGCGGCGGGGTTAGAGTTATCGACTACTGTCACAATGAGTCGCTGCCGATTTTCTTATTTAACGTTTTCGCAAAGAATGAGAAAGCCGATTTGAAGCGGGCCGAGCAGAACGAGATGAAGATGCTATTGCCCCGGTTGATCGCGGGTTATCAGAAAAGGATGTTGCGATGAAGAAGCCGATCGTGAAGAACACCAGTCGCCGGAGTGGCGGCAGTAGAATCCTGGCTAGCCTCCGGGAAGCCGTGGATTGGGTGGAGGGCAAGGACGTGGCGGTGCGGGTAACAGCCGATGAACACGCGCACAACGGACCCGCTTCGGCCTGTGCGCTTTTGAGGTGAGCCGCAATCAGCGAAGCGCATCGGTTGCGCGAGAAGGTATCGAATCCGCGGATCGATGCATTGCTTCCGATTTGTTACTAAACTGGTCGTTACGGGAGCGAAGCCGCAATGATCGAACTCAAGGTCCGCAAATTTGGAGATTCGTTGGGCGTGGTCTTGCCCGAAGATGTGATCAACCGTCTTCAGGCCAAAGACGGCGAGCCGCTATTCCTTCTGGAGGCTTCCGACGACAGCTACCGCCTGAGCCCACACGATCCCACATTCGAGGCCAAGATGGCAAAAGCGGAGGACATCATCGGGCGCTACCGGAATACGCTCCATGAACTGGCCAAGTAATGGAACCTATCTGGGTTGACCGGCGGGACGTCCTGGCCGTACACGACATGTTGCTTGCGTTGCACGGGGGCATGGTCGGCCTGCGAGACGAAGGTCTGCTGGAATCCGCGTTGGCGCGCGCCCAGCAAATCTGGCACTATGGAAGCCCGGACACGATTGCCATGGCGACAGCGTATACCGCCGGAATTGTCCGCAACCATCCTTTTTTCGATGGCAACAAAAGAACCGGATTTGTAACCGGAATTCTATTCCTGGAACTCAACGGGTACCGATTCCTAGCCAGCGAGGAAATTGCCGCGCAAGCGGTCTTAAGCTTGGCGGCGGGGCAGATGGATGAGATCGGCTATGCGAGCTTCCTTCGTGCTCATTCAGTTGCTTCATAGCTCGGTTCGATCGTAGCGACCACCTGGTTCGCCGAAGCGACTCCCACTGGTTTGGCTGTTCGATAGGTCGGGCGTGACTGCCCGACATCCACCGGATTGGATTAGAGACGGATTCGAGGGAATGCGGCGCTAGGGATCGAGCGGCAATCGAGCAAGGAGGCTCTCTGACTCTAGATTTCGCTATTTTTCTGGCGCACTTCGCTCGACCGCAGACTGCTCACGAGAACGGAATCGCGACCTGGTGGAGTTACTCACCACCCGAGAAGAACTACTCAGGTCGGCGCTTGGGCAGGCCAGTCTTCCTGCGGTCGGGAGATCCAAGGCGTTTTGCATGCGATACCCTAATCGCATGCTCGTCGTGCATTGTTTTGGGTGCTGATGAGAGACGAGGCAAACGCGGCGGGGCGAGAGTCATCCACTCGTTCCACAATGCGTCGCTCCCGATGTATTTGTTTAAAGTTTTCGCACAGAATGAGAAGGCGAAATCAACGCGGGCCCTGCAGAACGAGATTACGTTGCGGTTGCCCAGGTTGATCACGGGTTATCAGAAAAGGAGGTTGCCATGAAGAGGCCGATTGCAAAGAACATCAGTCGCCGGAGGGGAGGCAGTAGAATTCTGGCGAGCCTGCGGGAAGCCGTGGATTGGGTGGAGGGCAAAGACGTGGCGGTGCGGGTAACGACCGTGGAAGCGCCGGTCGTGGACGTTAAAGCGACGCGGCAGCGGTTGGGATTGAGCCAAGCGGCGTTTGCGGCGAAGTTCGGGTTTCAGGCGGCAACGCTGCGAAGCTGGGAACAGGGGCGCACTTACCCGGATGGCGCGGCGCGGGTGCTGCTGGGCGGGATCGCAAACGTGACAGATGCGCTGACCGGGGTAAAAGACCGGATTGACGGTCGCGGCTCGGTAGCGGAGGATCCGGGAGTTACTAGAGCGTTAACTCCAAGAACATCGCCCCGTCGACCGGGTTGACGGTGTAGGGGGCTATGTCGACGAAACCCATTTTTCGGTACAGCGCCACGGCCGTCTCCATGGTTGAGAGCGTATCCAACCTTAGTGCTCGATACCCTTCGTGCCGAGCGCCTTCCACCACCTTTTCCGCCAGCGCTTTGCCCAGGCCCCGGCCCTGGAATTCCGGGCGGACGAAAAGACGCTTCATCTCTCCGATACCTTCCTCTAACGGGCGGAGGGCTACTACTCCGGCGATCTTACCTTCAACCTCCGCAAACCAGATCGCCTTATACTTGCCCGGCAACCCCGCTAGTTCGGCCTCAAAACCTTGAAAGCAGAGATCAATCCCCAGGTGGTTTTGATACTCCCGAAAGAGGGTCCGCACCAGCTCCATCTCATCGACTTTTGCAGGACGGATCATAGGCGGGTTATGGGCGGTGACTCGGGCCATACAGCGCTCGGCCGGGGCGGGCCTCCAGCATCTTGGACTGTTCCAACACCGGCGTACCGTTCACGAGCACGTGCACGAAGCCTTCGGCGTACTGGTGGGGGTTTATGAAATCGGCTTTATCGATCACCTTGGCGGGGTCAAAGACGGCGACGTCCGCCTTCATGCCGGGACGCAACAAGCCGCGGTCCATGATGCGGAAGCGGCTGGCCGGTAAGCTGGTCATCTTGCGAATGGCGTCTTCGAGCGTGATCACTTTTCGCTCCCGGACGTAGACGCCCAAGACTCGCGCAAACGACCCGTAGTTGCGGGGGTGGGGCACGTCAACGCCGAAGAAGGGGATGCCGCCGTCGCTGGCGACCATCGTGAAGGGATACCGCATGATCCGCTCAATGTCTTCTTCCGCAATCGCGTGGTAGACGCAGGAACAGCCACCTTTCTCCTGGAGTTCGATGGCGGTTTCGGCCGCGTTCTGAAAGTTCACTTCCCTGCCCCGGGCGCGGGTGACGTCGGCGAGGGTCTTGCCGGCCAGGGAACGGTCACTGACGCAGCTGGCCATGACGACGTTTTTCGGGTCGCCGGCTCCGCGATCCGTCTCAATCGCCGTTGCGATTTCGAGGCGCATCTTCTCGCGCTGTTGGGGCGCGGCGGCGCGCTCCTGAAACGCCTTCTGCCCGGATTCGAGGGCCCATTTGGGGAACAGCGCGGCCAGGCCGGTGGAGGAGGCGGTGTAGGGATATTGGTCCACGGTGACGTCAATGCCACGGGCGCGGGCGGCTTCGATCAACCCGATCGTGTCCTTACTCATGCCCCAATTGGCCCGACCGATGATTTTGTGATGGGTGACCTGCACGGGGATGCCGGAGAGTTCGCCGATGCGAATCGTCTCCTTGACGGCGTCCAGGCTGCCGGCGGCTTCGTTGCGCATGTGGGAGGTATAGACCCCGCCCATGTCGGCGGCGACTTTGGCGAGGGCGGCGACTTCCTCGGTGGGGGTGAACGCGCCGGGGAGATAGAAGAGGCCGGTGGACATGCCGAAGGCGCCGTCGAGCATCGCCTGGCGGACCATGCCCTTCATACGGTCGATTTCTTCGGGGGTGGCCTTGCGGTCCTTCAGGCCGATGACTTGTTCGCGGATGGTTCCCTGGCCGACCATGAGGCCGAAGTTGGTGGTGGCCGGCACTTTGGAAAACCGATCGAGGAACGGCTTCAATGGGAGCGGCGAACTGCCGTCCGGCCCTTCGATGATGGTGGTGACTCCCTGGCGGATTTGGTTTTCGGCGGTGGGCACTTCGAAGATGCCGCGGCGGCCGTGGGAGTGGGTGTCGATGAAGCCGGGGGATACGGTGAGGCCGCCGGCGCTGAGGGTGCGGCGGGCGGTTTTTGTGGTGGGGGGACCGACGTAGACGATGGTATCGCCCTTGATTCCAATGTCGCCGAGGAACCATGGATTGCCGCCGCCGTCGATGATGCGGCCGCCGGTAATCAGAATGTCAAAGTCGGGAGTTTGGGAGAGGAGGGGAGAGAGAGCAAGGAGAAGGAAAAAAACAGCGCGTGGCATCTGGCTAGTGTAACCTTGCACCTACACTGTGCCGAAAAGCTACGCGACTGTATCCGGTTGACCCGTCTCGTTGAGGGCTTCCATCGATCGCGCAACACGCGTGGGACCAGAGGAAAGCATCGAGAAAAACAGGCCCAAAATCAAGAAACCACCAATTATTGCTGAGACCATCATAACTACCTCACTTGCCTGTCCGTGTGCAATTGCACTACCAAACGTTGCAGCTGATTTTCCAATTCAGAAGGGTCAGGGCACGCCAAGTATTCTTGGGAACCTCATCGGCAACCGCCTCTACTGTATGAACGCGGAGAACGGGAAAAAGGATGCTCACACTTTCGAATTATTTTTTGCGGTCGGGCTGATATCGTAGTTCTGATGCGAATCGACATGGCGTTCGGAAAGACGGGCCTATCCGTAGAGTTGCCCGCGGGCTATCGTTACCAGGTGCTGGAGGCGAGGTCGGGGGAGGGGTTGCCGGACGAAGGGGCCGCGATCGCGGCGGCGTTGGATGCCCCGATAGGACGGCCGCCGCTGGCGGCAATGGCGCGGGGGAAACGGACCGCGGCGATTTCTGTGTGCGACATTACGCGGCCGGCGCCGAACCGGCGGGTGCTGCCTCCGCTGCTGGCGCGGCTGGAGGAGGGGGGGATTGCGCGGGAGAACGTGGTGATTCTGATCGCGACGGGGCTGCATCGAGAAGCGACGCCGGAGGAGATGCGCGAGATTGTGGGGCCGGAGATTTATGGCACGATTCGCGTGGAAAACCATCGGGCGAAGAATTTTGAGGAGCATGCGGGGCTGGGGACGACGGCGAGCGGAACGCCGGTATTTATTGACCGGCGGTTCCTGGACGCGGACCTGCACATTACGCTGGGCTTTATTGAACCGCACTTGATGCTGGGGTTTTCCGGGGGGCGGAAACTGGTGGCTCCGGGGCTGGCGGCGCAGGAGACGATCAAGGTGATTCATAGTCCGAAGTTCATGCGGGATCCGCGGGCGGCGGAGGGGTCGATTGCGGATAATCCGCTGCATCGGGAGTTGCTGGAGATTGCGCGGATGGCGCGGCACGACTTTATGGTGGATGTGGCGCTGACGCGGGATCGGCGGATTGCGCAGGTTTTTGCGGGGGATCCGGAACTGGCGCACGCGCGGGGGGCGGCGTACGTGGGGGAGAAGATGCTGGAGCGATTAGACGGGTCGGCGGAGGTGGTGATTACGACGGCGGCGGGGTATCCGCTGGACCTGACTTACTACCAGACTATTAAGGGGGTGACCGCGGCTAGCCATATCGTGACGCCGGGTGGTCGGATCCTGGTGATTTCGGCGTGCGGGGAGGGGGTGGGGGCTCCGGAGTTTGCGGCGATGATGGAGCGGTTTGCGGAGCCGGAGGCGTTTATGGAGGCGACGTTGGAGGCGCCGGTGGTGGTGGACCAGTGGCAACTGGAGAAGCTGGCGCTGGTTTGTGCGCGGCAGGAGGTGCACTATTACGTGCCGGGGCTGCCGGAACGGTACCGGCGGGTGCTGTGGGGGAAGAGCTATGCCTCCGCCGAGGAGGCGATCGCCGGGGTTCTTGAGGGCCTAGACGGGAACGCGCGAGTGGTAGTGATCCCGGAGGGACCCTACGTACTCGCACGCGTTCCGGAGCCGGCGGTGGTTTAGAACCGGAGGTACAAGCCGAACTGGACGACACGACGGGCGGATTGCGTGCCGGTGATGCGGCCGAAATTGACGCTGTCGATGTTTTGGTCTCCGATGAAGAAGCTGGGGGTGTTGGTAGCGTTGAGTGCTTCCATGCGGATGGTGGCGCTGATGCGTTCGGTGATGCGGGTTTGCTTTTCGGCGGAGAGGTCCAGGTTGATGAAGCGCGGCCCGCGGAGGATGCGGCGTTGGAGGCTTCCGAGGGTGCCTTCGGTGGGGTGGGTGAAGCCCTGGCCGGCGAACGGGGCGCGGCCGTCGGCGGCGGAGCCACGGCCATCGGGCCCGAGGAGGCCGGCGTTGAGGAAGTAGACCCCGTTGCCGACTTTCCGGACTTCGGTGGCGGCGTTGAGCTGTTCGTAGGTCAGCGGGGTGTTGACGGTGTTGATTCCGGACCGGCCCGCGCGGTTGAGGGTGCCGCGGGCGGAGTAGATGCCGAAGGGGGAGCCGGAGCTTAGGGTAAAGATCCCGCTGACGTTCCATCCGCCGAAGACCTCGTTCAAGACGGGGTTCTTCAAATCCCATCTCCGTTTGCGACCGAAGGGGAGTTCGTAGACGCCGTTGGACTTGAGGGCGTGGCGCTGGTCAAAGGGGGACGGTGCTTTTTCGATTCCGGGATTGTTGAGATCGAGGAACGGTTCGAAGCGGGCCTGGGCGTCGCCGAGGCTGTCGCTGAGGCTCTTCGAGAAGACGTAGTTAATTTGGAACTCGAAGCCTTTGTTGAACCGACGGCGGTAATCCATTTGCAACGAGTGGTAAGTTGCGTTGGAGTAGTTGGTCATCATGTTGGTGCCGAGGGCGTTTGGGTTGCGATAGAAATTCGTCGCCCCGTTCAGGCGGTTCACCTGATAGGTGTTCGCCAGTTCGCCGACTTGGCCCGTGTCAATGAGAGCCCGAATGGTGGTATTGGCCAGCGTGCCTCCGCCGGGGAGGGAATTCAGAAACGGTGTTTGCTGGCTTCCGGTGATGGCCGCATTGTAGGCCGGGTTAAATACGCCGTTCGCGGTCCGCGATAGGTTTCCGTTGCTCCGGGCGCGTTTGAAATCGTCCAGCAAGCCGTTGTTGATCATGACTTGATTGAAGTCAAACGCGCGGAATTGCTTGGTGGCTTTGTTGCCGACGTAGGAGACCTGCAGAACGCCATTGGCGATTTCGCGTTGCACGCTGAAATTCCATTGTTGTACGTAGGGGGTAACTAGGTCCGGGTTCGGCATGCCAAAGGCGGTCTGGGTGTTTAGGGCGTAGTTCTGGGCGAAGGTGCGGGGAGACGTAAAGGCCGGAGTGGCCAATGTGGGCAGGGTGCCCCCGATTGCTTCGGTGAGGTTGATCCGATTGGCGCTTGTCGAAAGGCCTTCGCTGGTCGAGACATTGTTATCGACCGAGCGAATGAACTCATCGTTCGGGAAATTCACGCTATAACCGGTTCGAATCACCGTCTTATTGCCAAAAGGGCGCCAAGCGATGCCGATATTTGGTCCAAAGTTATTCAGGTCCTTTTTATAGTAAGGACGTCCGGCGGAGGTGCCAGCAAAGTTGAGGGTCCCGGTGGGATCGAGTAAGGTCTGCTCGGCGTTGCCATTCTTCAGGACGGGCAGGAAGGCGAGGCTGTTGAGCTCAGTAACCGGAGAGTAATATTCCCACCGGGTGCCGAGGTGGATGGAGAGGCGGTCGGTGATGCGCCAATTGTCGTTGAAGTAGAACGAATGGTTATCGAGGCGCCAGTTGCGGATCTGGGGAGCTCCGGGGCTAAATCCTCCGGTGCGATCTTTGACGTTGAAGGTTTGGGCGACCGAGGCCAAGATACCGGCTTGGAGGGTGAGCAACCCTCCTCCGGTGCCGAGGTCGGTCGCCCGCACTCCCGGCAATAACGCATTCAAATCCAGGGGGTTCGCGGCGCTGAGCCCGATGCCGTAGACCGGGGTAATGCCCGCGTCATTGAACGATTTGACGTTGATTCGTTGGCCCTGATAGCCGAATTGGAACGTATGTCGGTTCTTGATCCAGGTGGCATTATCCTGCCAGTTAAAGGTGTCTGAATAGCGACCCTGCCCGCGAAAGGTATTCACGGGATTGGCCACCAAGGGGAGGGCGAATATCGCGTTTCCAAAATTTTCGCTGGTGGCGAAAACACCTGGGGCAATGTTCATGCCGCCCCGCGCTTCGTTGGTAAAGCTGGGGGATGCGGTCCAGCGCCAGGTGGTGGAGAGGAGCGGTGTGGAATTATCATTCTGTACTTTCGGCGCGGCGGAATAATCGTTGGCGAGGTCGGGCCGGTCGAGAAGGTCGCGGTTCCAGATGTAACTGGCGCTGAAGCCATGTTTGGAATTCAGAAGATAGTCGACTTTAAAGGTGGCGTTATCTCGGGTTCGGTTATTCCGAACATTGAACTGATAGCCACCGATGTTGAGATGACGGCCGGCGGCGGCGTTGAAGTCACCGACGTCGCGGCGGTTGATGTTGCTTCCGGCGGGAACTTTGTCGATGAGGGCTTTCGTGGTGGGATTGGCGGGGAGGCCGGAGGCGCGGAGGAGGTCGACTTGGCGGAGATTTCCGGTGGTGTCGAGATAGGTGAAGATGCCTTGGCGGGCGGAGTCGGTCAAAATGACGCGGGTGGCGCCTTGCTGTTGACGGAGGCGAAAGGCTTCGTAGTTGGCGTAGAAGAAGAGCTTATCCTTCACGATGGGGCCGCCGAGGCTACCGCCGACCTGATTTTGATTCAGAAAGGGCCGGGGGGTTCCGTTCGCGTTGGAGAACCAGGGATTGGCGGCCAGGGCGTTGTTGCGATTGAACCAGAAGAGTCCGCCCTTGAGCTTGTTGGTGCCGGAGGGGGTGGAGAAGGTGACCTGCGCGGCGCCGTTGCCGAGAGCGGGGTTGGCGTTGGAGGTGCTTAGGGTGACTTCGGCGACTTGATCGAGGAGCAGGAGGTTGGGCAGGAAGTCCAGCCCGTTCGAGCGGATGAAATTGTCTTGGATGTTGATACCGTCGAGGGTGACGTTGGCGTAGGAGACGCGGAGTCCATTGATGGTGGTGTTGGCGCGGCCGTTGGACCCGAAGCCGGCCTGGGTGGAGAGGAGGGCCAAGGGGCTGCGATTTGCGGTGGGGAGCCTGGCGAGCTGGTTATTGGTGATGACCGAGGTGATTTCGGCGTTGCTCGTCTGCAAAACTACGGTGTCGGCCGAGACTTCCACGACCGAGGATACGCTGGCGAGTTCGAGCTTGATTTCGGCGATCTGCGTTTCGAGGCCCGCGCCGACCTTGATCTGGCGCATGAGCACCTTGCTGAAGCCGGGTGCGACGACGGAGAGATCATATTCCCCGGGGCGGAGGCCGGCGAGAGTGAAGGTGCCGGCGTTGGTCGTCTTGGTTTCGAACTGGGCCTTTGCCGACCCTGGCAAGGTCAGAGCGACACTCGCCGCCGGCACAGGCGCACCGGCCGGGTCATGGACTATTCCGGAAACACGACCCAAATTTTGAGCGTTCAGGCAGAGTACCACTAGGCCCGCTACCAGCAAGGTTCTACAGTTCATAATTTCACCAAGCGAACAGATTTCCCCCAGTTTACATCAATTTACCGGGAGCACCGCCAGTCCCGAATCTCCGGTATTTCCTCGCCCACTAGGAGTCTGTCGGAAGTAAGCCCTTCCGCCCGACTCTGCCACCAGGCGGGCTCCCCCGGCCGGCACCACTCGTGATTGTTTTACAGGCAGACTCCGTTCGCTTGGGGTGCGGAGTCCGTTTCGATAACAGCTTATAGAAGCAGATGCCGTCGGTTCTCCTTTTTGAGCCGATCACCCGCTACTATTCGTGCCAAAACCGCCGCAGACGGTCCGGCGGCGTTCGTTTCTAACTCGCCCAGGCCGTTTGCGGCGACCACCCCGAAC
>Ga0209086_10000530_pt1 | contig 33344 bp, 31 predicted proteins | sample M_130207_XF_Meta_FD_187312 | JGI IMG/M metagenome (GOLD analysis project Ga0209086, IMG submission 187312) | Freshwater microbial communities from Lake Montjoie, Canada to study carbon cycling - M_130207_XF_MetaG (SPAdes) (version 2) | ecosystem: Environmental > Aquatic > Freshwater > Lake... | reverse complement strand
CTTCAACCGGCTCGCCTTTACTTCCCCATGGCACCGTGGTTGCAGATATTCTTTTAACCCATGCACCGCAGGCCCAAATATATTCTGCCAATGTTTTTGATCTCAGATCTTTTACCGAATTAGATAGGTTACTTCATGCCATCCATGTTGCCATCCATGATTGGAAATGCAAGGTGATTAATCTTTCGCTGGGATTGCCTGAAGAAAGGCTGCAGCAACCTTGGCGTAGATTGCAGTTTTTAAATGCGATTGAAGACGCCTATCGGAATGATGTATTGGTATTTGCGGCAGGTCATAATGATCATCCTTTGGGTCGAAGTTTTCCTGCGGTATTTGAGTCTTCGCTTTTTTCGGTCAACAAGAAATTGTTGGAGGGGATGTTGAAGTTTAAATATTTTCCCAATGCTGGGTTAGAATTTTTAGGACACGGGCACGCAGATCTTGCCCCCTTTGGTTCTGATCTTGCAACATCATGGGCTACCGCACATCTTGCAGGAACTGCTGCAAAAATTGTTTCTTTATATCCAAAGATCAAACCTTTCGAGATGAAGTCGATTCTTTATTGGGTTTCGCGGGAATGGTATGAACAATCAGGTTGCGATTCCTAATTCAGTCATTCTTCGATAAAGCGAACTGAGTGCTATTTTAAGCTTTTTTGCAGCTTCTCTTTTGTCCGGATTTTGGTTTAGTACTAGCTCGATGTGGGTTTTTTCAAACCTTTTTACAGCTTCATCAAGCCCATCTGTTAAAACGAATTCGCTTATTGCGGGCGCTAATCCTGGCGGTAAATCCATAGGTGAAATTAAGGGCCCATCAGAAAGAATGATCGCTCTTTGCAAAACATTTTCAAGCTCTCTTACATTTCCCTTCCATGGGCAAGCCATTAAAATTTGCATCGCCTCATGATTCACCCCGGTGAAGCGTTTGCCCATAGCTTTTGCATGCTTATCTAAAAGATACTCCACCAATTCGGGAATATCTTCCATTCGGTTTCGAAGGGGAGGGATGGTGATTGCAACAACATTCAAGCGGTAAAACAAATCTTCTCGAAAACGCCCTGCTTCTACTTCTTTTTGCAAATCTTTATTGGTTGCTGCGAGAATCCGTGCCTCTACAGTGATGGGTTCATTGGCCCCAACAGGGAGGATTTCTTTTAATTCAATTGCGCGTAAAAGTTTTGCCTGGGTTGCAAGCGGGAGTTCAGCAATTTCATCAAGAAATACCGTGCCCTTACCGGCATGCATGAAGACTCCATTTTGATCTTTGTCTGCACCTGTAAACGCCCCTTTTTTGTGCCCAAACAACTGGTTTTCAAGTAAGTCGTGAGGGATAGCGGCGCAATTAACAGCTAAAAATTTGCTTGGAAATTCCTTTGGATTGCTTGAACCAGAGTCTCCACCATTATGAATTACCCGTGCCAGTAATTCTTTCCCTGTTCCACTTTCACCCGTCAATAATATGGTTAATCTTGTTGGTGCAACTTTGGTTGCCAATTCAATCGTCTGTCGCATTACCTGACTTTTTCCTATGAGTTTGGTTTCAGGGTAGATGCGGTTTAGCTCTTTTCTTAACCATTGGTTTTCCAGTGCCAACCTTTTTTGTTCCAGCAACCTCTTTAGTTTTTCTGATAACTCTGCAAGTATTATCGGCTTGATAAGATAATCTTGCGCACCGCGTTTAAATGCTTCGACAGCATTTTCAACTGTGGCGTATGCAGTTATCATTACGACAAAAACTTCGGGGCTTATTCGTTGAAGTTCTTGAAGAAATCCGATACCATCCATTCCTGATAGTTGCAAATCACAAAGGCATATTTCAAATCTTTTGTTGGTTGCCAGCTTAATTCCTTCTTCCCCACTACTTGCACAAATTACTTTGAAACCTTCTTGAATTAGAAATTCTTTAAGCGTTTCACGAATCAGTGGTTCATCATCAATAACAAGAATGTTAGGGAAAGAATCTTTTGTTGCTGAAGTGTTATTTTTTGATTCACTCATAAGCCACCTTGGTTGATTTGATTAAAGGGATAAATTTGGAATAGGAATAGCTGCTCTAAAAAGTGACCCACCCTCAGGCTTTTGAAGATATCGGAGAGTTCCGCCATGTTCTTCAATTATTTTTTGTGATACGAATAGCCCCAGCCCCGTACCATGTTTTTTTGTGGTAAAAAAAGGTTGAAAAAGTTTCGGAACATCGTCAGGGGCAACTCCCGGCCCGTTGTCGCTTACCTGAAAATAAATGTTGCTTTCTGTTATGATTAATTCAACTTCAATATTTCCCCCAGTACCTGCAGCATCGATGGCATTTAAAATAAGATTGAGAATTACCTGCACCAGTTGATCATGGATTCCTTGAATGGTGGGAAGGTTCTGTTGGACAGGGATTAAACTAACCTTGCCTCTGGTTCGTTTATAATATTTTGCGATGTTCATAGCTTCTTCAATAATGGGAAGAGGCTTTATTTTTTTTCGTTCGAGATTGGCAGGGCGTGAAAAATCCATCACCTCTCGAAGCGTATCGCGAATGCGTGTTAACTGCCCACTCATAAGGTCAAGTTTTTCTCTGGTGTAATCATCAAGTTCTTTTTTTTGAAGGATTTGCACCATGGAAAAGATCGATGTGAGTGGGTTACCAACCTCATGGGCGATCCCTGCTGCTAGCAATCCAAAAGCCGCCATTTTTTCCTGCTGTAATACTTGTGCTTGCGCTTCCTGCAATTGTTTCGATCTTTCTGCGATTCGTGCTTCAAGTTCGGATTTGTTTTTAAGCAATTCGTTGTTTGAAACTTCTAACGAAGAACTGGTTCGACGCAAAAGCGTAGTTAATGAAGTTGATGCCCATGCCAACCATCCCATGACTATCATCGTAAGCGAGATGAATATCTTGCTTTGCGAGTTATCATTTAAAAGAAAAAATAATGTCCCGTAACTTATACAGTGAAAGGTGAAACAAAGCGCAGTCACTTTCCAAGAATACCTTAAAGCACAACATAAAATTGAAAGAAAATAATAATACCTGAAAGTGCTGGAAAGGCCTTCTTCATAGTAGCAAAGTAAACCTATGAACAGCGATTCCATAGCTGCTATGAATAAAGGGTACTCTCCCAAGAATACCTTTTTTTTCCAACTGAAATAAGTGTCTAAAAGTGTATATGCTACTCCGATAGCTAAGATCGCATTTAAAAGCCCTCTGCGATCCCCGCTAAAATTTGCTGCATTCGCAAGAAAATACCCTATTAAAACACCAAACCATCTGATTTTAACAACGATGGCTTCGGCATCAAGATCCCAGGGGTTTGGGGTGTTTTTGTTTACCATGTAATTCATGATAGGCCCATTGTAAAGATTTTCATCTTGGGGATCATGAGTCAAGAATTTGGGAAGGCTGTTTTTCTTCCTATGGAATAATATGAGAAACCAACCGTAGAAAGAACTTTAGGTTCGTATAAATTTCGACCATCAAATATTACATTCTCTTTAAGCAGCCCCGCCATGAATTGGAAATTTGGGTTACGAAATTCTTGCCATTCGGTAACGATTGCCAAGGCGTTCGCACCTTGAAGCGCATCATAGGGCTTGCTGCAATAAGAAAGCTTATCACCATATATTGCCTTTACATTGGGCATTGCTTCAGGGTCATGTACCTGAACCTTTGCACCTGCATTGAGAAGGGAATCGATGAGCACCAAAGCGGGGGCTTCACGAATATCATCGGTTCGTGGTTTAAAAGCCAAACCCCAGATTGCAAAAGTCAGGCCTTTGATGTTTCCTTTAAAATGATCATTGATTTTTGAAAAAAGCAGCTCCTTCTGAAGCTCATTAACTTTGTCGATTGCTGCTAGCATCGTAGGGGCAATGCCGATTTCATTTGCCATGTGTATCAAGGCCCTAATATCTTTGGGAAAACAACTCCCCCCATATCCAGCACCAGGGAAAAGAAATTGGAATCCAATTCTAATGTCATGCCCGATTCCCCTACGAACATCGTTGATATCTCCTCCCATTTTTTCGCAGATGTTGGACATTTCATTGATGAAACTGATTTTGGTTGCAAGCATCGCATTGGCAGCGTACTTGGTCATTTCAGCACTTTCAGGCGACATGATTAATAATGGTCGTTCAGTTCTTAAGAAAGGGGCATAGAGTTCTTTAAAAATTTCTGAGAGTTCGGGCGTGCGAATTCCTATGACGACCCTGTCTGGTTTGGTGCAATCTTCGATTGCAGCGCCCTCTTTCAAGAATTCTGGATTACTGCAAATATGAATGGGGAATTTGCTGTTGGCATCGACGATATCTTGAACTTTTTTATTGGTGCCTACGGGAACGGTGCTTTTGATTATCACAATTTTGGTTTTGTTTGCAGCAAGAGCGATAGATTTCGCCACCGCAAAAACTGTGGAAAGATCAGCCGCCCCTGTTTCACTTTGCGGCGTACCCACCGCAATGAACACCAAATCACTTGCTTGGATACCTTTTTGCAAATCCGTGGTGAACACCAATCGCCCATCCCGTGAATTACGATGCACCATTTCCAATAAACCAGGCTCATAGATTGGAATCTTTCCTTTTTCCAATACTGCAATTTTTGCTTCATCCTTGTCGATGCAGATTACTTCATTACCGCTATCTGCAAAACAAGTTCCCGTGACCAAACCAACATAACCTGTTCCAACTACAGCAATTTTCATTTTGATTCCTTGGGGTTTTGCAAAGTTGTGGCGATAATCTGGCGCCAGTAGTTCAATGTGTCAGAAAGTGTTTCATCTAGGGAAAAGATGGGTTTCCAAGATAAAGTTTCGTTGAGTTTATCAATGCCCACGAGTAATTCGAAATCTTTTTGGGAAGATGATGAGGGTAACTCTTCCTCGATTTTCAAGTTGGGAGCGTTTGAAAAAGAAACAAGTATTTTTAAAGCGTCAGAAATCCGAATGTTTTTTCCAGAACCAATGTTATAAGCTTCGCCTGGTTTTCCATGTTCCATCAGGCCCGCATAAGCTTTGACCGTATCTCGAACATCAGTAAGATCTCTGAATGCAGATAGCGATCCGGTTTTAATAATCGGGGGCTTTTTTAAAAGTTCGATTTCTGCAATTTGTTTCGAAAAACTTGCCATCGCAAAATCAATTGATTGCCTGGGTCCGATGTGATTAAAAGGCCTTGCACGAATAATTTCTATCCCATCGTTTACCCAGACTTGATAACTCAGAAGATCAGATGCAGCTTTACTCGATGCATAGGGACTTTGTGGCATTAATTCAGAGGATTCCGTCTTAATTTCTTTGTCGTATTTAGCTGTTCCATAGACCAATCCTGACCCTGCAAAAAGAACTTTGGCGGTAATGCCTGATTTTTTGATCGCATCATAAAGAATTTGCGGGGCGCCAAGATTTACTGCCCAAGCTTCACTTGTATTCGTGAAAGACTTCCCCGTTTGGGCAAATCCAGCAAGGTGATAAATGTGTGTCGGATTGATTTTTTTTAATAGGGAAGCCACTTGAACTGAATCTTTAAAATTGCTGGTATGCAGTGGTATTTTTTGAAGATGCGATGGAATATTTTCAGGCCACTTTTCTGACCGACTGATTCCATGGATTTCCCCTGCGTACCCTTGCAGATGTTCTGCAAGATACGAACCTGCAAATCCGGTGATCCCAGTGATTAAAACCCTGCTGCCATCCATTTTTTTGTTAACGGTGCCCATATTGCTTTTGATAATACGAAAGATAATCACCTGTGCGAATCGAATTAATCCAATCCGCGTTTGCAAGATACCATTCTACAGTTTGTTTCAATCCCTCTTCGAAAACAACCGTTGGCACCCATCCCAGTTCTTTTTCTGCTTTGGAGCAATCAATGGCATAGCGCTTATCATGCCCGGGTCTATCTTTAACATAGCGAATTAAAGAGTGGGGTTTTTGCAGATTGTTGAGGAGCGCATGAGTTAACTCAAGATTTGTTCGTTCGCTTTTCCCGCCTAGGTTGTAAACTTCACCTACACGGCCTTTTCGCCAAACTGCATGAATTCCAGAACAATGATCATTTACATGAATCCAATCTCGTACATTCAAACCATCGCCATACACTGGAACTTGCTCATTCCTTTGCAAATTGCTGATGAATAGTGGAATCAACTTTTCAGGAAATTGGTAAGGCCCATAATTGTTGGAGCAGCGTGTGGTCATCGCAGGAAAACCAAAGGTGTGAACATAACTGCGAACAATCAAGTCTGAAGATGCCTTGCTAGCAGAATAGGGACTGTTTGGAGCTAGCGGTGTTTCTTCTGTGAAAAATCCCGTATCGCCCAAACTGCCATATACTTCATCGGTTGAAACATGAACAAATCTTTTTATGTTGTGCGTTCTTGCAGAATCTAAAAGTACTTGGGTGCCAACGATATTGCTTCGGATGAATGGGCCAGAATCCAAAATGCTTCGGTCTACATGGCTTTCAGCAGCAAAGTGGACAATTGAAGAGACGCCATCTTTTAATGCGTTGTCGACATCGAGCTTGTTGGCAATGTCGCCTTTAAAGAATTTGAGTCTGGGATTTTTTTCCAAATCCTTGAGGTTGGCTAGATTACCAGCATAGGTGAGCAGATCGAAGTTAATGACTTCAACTGTGGGCTCTTTTTCTAAAATCATGCGAATGAAATTGCTACCAATAAATCCGCAACCACCAGTGACAACTAACTTTTCCATGAACAATCCTTTATGAATGGCAAAGATATAGTTATGAAGTAACTTTTTTTGAGGGTGTTTGGGAAGATCATTTTGCAAAAAGGTTTTGAAAAGAAAAGAAGAATATTAGGAATATCACCTTTAGACTTGACATAATCCTCAACTGGATTTAACTTTAAGTCACTTGACGGCGGAAATTACTTTGTTCCTTACCGTACAAATCAGGAGTGGTAACCGTGACAAAAAAAGAAATCGTAAAGCAGATTTCTGACAAAATCGGTTTGACACAATTAAAGACCAAAGAAATTGTACAACAAACCTTTGATGCAATTGTTGACACTCTTTTAGAGATAGGTCGCATTGAATTAAGGAATTTTGGCGTTTTTGAAGTAAAACAGCGTAAAGCCAGAAAAGCTAGAAACCCCCGTACCGGGGAACGCGTTGATGTACCTCCTAAATATGTGGTTACCTTTAAACCTGGTAAAGAAATGGAAGAAAGAGTTAAAAAACTTTCTAACTTGCCTGTTGATTTGGATGGGGAAGGCGTGATCTTGGGCAATGGTGATGAAGATTCTAAGCCGACATCTTCTTCAAACACTCATTCTTAAACAAAATCAACAGATCTTTAAAGGCAACCCAGCTTTCCTAAAGCCCTTATCCCTACTTTTCGTCAAATCCATTATTATTCCTTATTTTCCCCTCAAGCTTAAATTCATTACATCCGATAAATCTATCAGGTTTAGTTGAGTTCCCAGTTATTTTATTGCTTGGGCAACTTACCTTAAGGTCTGTTTGATAGATCTTGTATGCATGAAGGGATTTCATCATGAGCCGTATTTTTTTGTTTTCCGCACTTGGATTAGCCATTCTTAGCAACACAGGTTGCCTTATTAATGCTTATTCTTCTGATCCTAGTATGCGTATCAAAGCCTTGGTCAACCAATCTGAAGACCTCAGGCAGATCGAACAGGAATGGTCTAGAATTTGGTTCACCGATCATCCTTCCCACCTTACAAACGAGCGAGTGGATGGCGGTTTGCAATAAACCGGTATGTAATATTTAAAGACTCAACCCGACTCCTAATCTTTAGGAGGCGGGTTATTTTTTTTGATAGATCCTGTTATTTCGGCACCAGTGAAGTGTAAATAAAACCCTTCGGTTTTTCTGTCTTTTGAAAATTCGATGGAGATATGGTTCGATCCCGGATCAAGAACTAAATCATAAGTAAAAATAGAATTTGATATTTTAAATGGGTCTGCCGTTTTTACGATGCCATTAACCCGTAATTGAAATAAATCACGGGAGGTGATGGAAACCAACGATTTTGTTTGGTTGTTGGAGTTTAAATAGAAGTGGAAGGAAAGATTTTCAGAGGTACTTTGGGAGTGTTTTTGCAGATCAAAAAAACCGTCGTTTCTTGCAGAAATTAATATGCTTTTCGAATCATCTAAACCATTGAACTTGATTTGGCCAGCATAGCAGGCCCCTGCGAATGTTTTGTTGTGGGCAGGTTCTTTAAGGAATGAAACCAAATCTACCAGTTCGTTATAGCTAAGGGTGTTGGGGAAAGAATCTTGGATAATGGAAGAGTTCAAAGGTTTTAATGATTCAATTTCGTTAGTACTGAAAGTTGATATTGTTCCTGTGGTGTCTGCTAATGAGATCTGATTTTCTGATGATCTGATTTTGAAGCCAATGTAAGTTTTTTTTGTTTTAGTTGTAAGTTCGAAAGTGCTGTGTGCTGGGTTTGTTTCGTGCGGGGGCTCCAATAAGGAACGAAGTATTTTAGCGGTTCCCATTTTCTGTAGGGTTGATAAATCAGGGCCAATTGAGTTGGTGTTTTTATCAGTTGCATGGCAAATGAAGCAAGAAAGAGGATAAGCGTTTAAAAAAACCATCTTTCCTTTTTCTAGTGTGGTGGAAGATTTGAGGTGGTTTTCAAAAAGCTGTAATTGTGAAGGATTATTGGTAGAGAGTAGTGCTTTTTTAAGAAGTAAGTTATTTAAATCAATACCTTCGGAGGATTTCGAATGATGGTATTTAAGCGCCTCGGATATTGCGGGCAATAAATTGGGGTCACATTTTCCAGAATCGAAGAATGCAAAAAGTACTTTGGCTCCTGCGGGGCTTTTTTCCAATAATTGTAATGCTTCACTTTTTAATTGTTCAGGAAACAAAACAGAACCAAGCAAACCTTGGATGCTTTCTGCTGCTATTTCAGGGTCGATTGCAAATAAGCTTTGCAAAGCAATCTGTCTTACTTTTAAACTTTCTTTCTGCGATCTGGTGCCACTTAAAATATTGATGATTACGGGGGAGGCCTCTTTTGATTTAAAAAATGCAAGGGTATTTAATAGCAAGGTTTTCTCTTCATCTTGAATTTCCTGACTACTAAGCATTGCATTAAGTTTTTTTGAATAGGATTTCAAGTTGGTGTTTTTGATCATGTTGATGCAAGCTGTTTTTGTTTTGATCTCTGAATCTTCAAGGCAGGCATCTAATATTTTTTCCCATTCTTTAAACGATGCATTTGGGAAACAGCTTAAAGATTCTAATAGAGCGATTTTTACGGGCGCTTCCATGTTGGGTTGCTTTGAGTAATAAAGCGCTAGTTGAGAAAGTATTGACTCGGGAATGACCTTTTGTTGTTTAAGGCTTTTTAGTAAATCGACTGTTTCTAAATCACTTATGTTTTGGTTATTCAACCAAGCTATTACGCCATCCAAGGCAGTGGTGTTACGCATCATGTTTTGGATTTCGAGTATTTTTCTGATTTCTTTTTTTACGCCTGTATCCCCAACAGCAAGAATGCGTTCCAGACCATTTTTGCCTGTTAATTCCAAGGCACGAGCAAAAACCTCGAGCATTCTAATATCTGTTCCCTCGTAAAATAAAACTGAATTCACTAAACTTTCTGCTGCCCCTGGAGCATTGTTTTTTCCCATAGCAATGGTAATTGCATTTCGGAATTCGGGGGTATCAGATCCAAGGTGCTTAAGCAGAACATTAAATATTGAATCACCGCTTGGAGAGGCAAAACGGCCAAGATACTGCGCTGCAAGAAGTTGAAGGTCGGGGTCGCCTTCTGAAACGATATTTTCGCAAATAACTTGAACATCTTTGTCCCAGAAATGACCGAGAGCCTCCAACGCACGTAATTTTGGTCCCGAAGCTTTGTCTTCATCCTTGATAAATTTCGCTAACGAATCAAAGGTTTCTTTGCCTTTTCGGATAAGTGCATTGCGGGTTGCAATTCTAACGCAATCTTCTTCTGAATCGATAAGTGCGATTAAATCTGGGACTGTTTTATCATTAAGAGCGATAATGGAATCTAAATTTCGAAGAGGTATTTCAGGATCATTTGCAGTTCCCTGCCATCGAATTCTTAAAATTCTCCCTCCTGAACCTGAACCTTCATCGCCTTGCGGGCAACCTTGATCCACAATATAAATGGCCCCATCTGGCCCCTGGGTTATTTGCGAAGGAAAAAACATCGGGTCAGAAGAGGTTAGGAAAGGGAAATATTCGCTGGAAAGGAAGGTGCTCTTATCTTTGGCAGGGAATACCCCAAGTATTTCATTAGATACTTTATCTGCGATCAAAAAGAGATTTTTGAATTTCTCAGGTAGTTTGTTATCAGTATAAGCGTGGGATGAAGTTGCGTGAACTTTGGGGAAATTGATTGAGGAATAAGGTGCGTCATCACCCTCCACTAAAATTCTTAGAAAATCTGGATCGCAACAAGGTGATTGGTGGGCAAGATGCCACCCGAAATCGAATCCTTCGGTTAAATGCAGAAGCCGAGAGCCAGTGGGTTTTGCACCCGAAGAAATCTGCTGGTCTACGGAAAAGAGATTCCCATGTTGATCGAAGGAAATGTTCCCTTGTGCCTGTCGAATGCCAGTTGAATAGAGTTCAAGTTTCGTGCCATCCGGTTTGCAGCGAGCAATTCCGCCGGTACGAAGAACTTGTATTCTTTTTCCATCGGAACCCTCAATGAGAGAGTCACCCGGCGGGAAATGGAAATAAAGCCAGCCATCGGGTCCGAAGCTAAGCGCGTCAATTTGATATTCATTAAAACCTGCGATGCCTTTAATGATGATTTCAGATTTCATTTCAAGTCCGCCATCAGGCTTGATTTTATAGCGAAGAATGGATCCTGAATCTGCAAGGTAAATAAAAGAATCATGTAAAACAAAAGCAGAGGGGGAAAAGGGTTCAAGTAGAGTGATAGGGGATTCCCAGAGCCCAGTGGTTTTGTTTATAGTGAAGGCTTTAATTTTGTCAGGTACGGGTTTTTTAAGAGCAAGTCCTTCTTTCAAATTCCCAATAGTCCAGGATGATGCTTTAAGCTTTTTGGTAAAATTTGTGCTTCGCTCGAGGACAAAGGCTTTGCCATCTTCTGAAAAACAAATTGAGGAGGGATTAACAACAATGGGGTTTTGCGCAACAATTTCGACTTTAAATCCTTCAAGAGTTGCAATGCCTTTAAGTGCGGAATTAGCTTGGCCTTGATCTACTAAGGAAGGTTTTAATTTTTTGCTGGATTGAGCAAAAGCATTCGATTGATAACAATTTGGTTCGGTGTAAAGCAGAAGAAGGGTTAAAGCAAATAATAGAGTAAAAGGTTTGTTCATAGTTGGGTAACTTCACTCATGATTAAGAACAGGATAAAATTAAATGCCATTAGCTGGAATTACAACAAGTATTTTTATTTCATTGTTGCGTAGAATCTGGAGCTTTGATTGTTGATTTGCAATGGATTTGCTGGAGGCATAAAAAAGGTCTTCGAGTGAGTCGGTCCAAATGTTATTGAGGGAAAGGATACGATCGCCTTTTTTTAGTCCTGCTTTAGCAATTACGCTTCCAGGGGCGACAGAAATAATATCTAAACCATCACCTATATCCGTTTCGAGTTTTTGAACCTCAAATCCCCAGACACCTTTGGAGCATAAAGTTTCTCGGTTTTTACTGTTGCCCATCATTCGATCCATCATGGCTTTGATGGTGTCTTGTGGGATGTAGTTGTTAGGGGCAAAAACGATGGAGGATTCTTTATAGTCGATGGCAAACTTGTATCGAGAGTAGGTCGAAAATCCAATGATGCCTTCGATGGGGCCGAAGAATTTAGACATGACTTTAATTGTTGGATGATCCATGACAATCACAGAATTGTTTTGAGTTTTTAAGCTACCGATTTCAAGGGATTGAATGTTAGCTTGCCCACCTGCACCAAAGAGGGAAAACCCAAGGGAAGGTTTGATCACTTTGGCTTCGGTTGCGACTTTGCTGCTGATGAGAGTAACAGGAGCACCCGTGTCAAATAAAAGTCTATAAGGCCCTTTGTCGTTCACTTTAACAGAAACAACGATATGCCCAGTTTTTAAAATTTCGAATGGTACTTTAACGGGTTCTTGAGCTTTGATAGAGGAGCATAAGAGCAAAAAGAGCAGGCCTGATTGTAAACCCAAAAGATATATAGAAGGCATGTTTACAATCCTTTCCCTGGTGTGAGTTCCAGAGCTAGAACTTGTTTTTTGCGAAGAATTTCAAGTTGTATTTTCTTTCCTTCCGGTACCGAGCGATACATCTTTGAAAGGTCATCCAAAGAAGTTACTTCAGAATCATTAAATTTAAGGATGAGGTCGCCTTTTTGGATATTAACTTTGTAGCCCGGACTATCTTTTAGTACATCGAGAACAGCCAAGGGTTTTGAATCTGGATTAATTATAATACCTAAGGACCCCCGAAGCGCTGGATTTAAATCTTGCTTCTTTCCTGTGAAAGCACCAATGGTTTTCATGAAAGAGCCAAGTGCATCTAATCCTGATCCAGAGTTTTTTCCTGAAACACCCAGGGGCGCCTTTGGCTTAAAATCGAGTAGAGTCCAGATCATTAAATCTTTGGAAACATCGATTTCGATTTTGTGTTTTGCGAGTAAATCATAACCAATTAGGCCATGCATTTCCAGCCCGCCAAGAGCCATGCCATTCATTCCAACAAGTTGGAAAGGTGTTTCGAGTTTGACTCGCATTTTTTCTGAGAGGAGTCCGCCCTCGAGAAGGAACTTGTCGAGAATGCACCAGCCGTTTTCATCGGAAACGAGCCCAAGTGATTTACCAGGCTCTGCAGCAAAAAAAGTAACAGGGGCCCCAGTATCAAGGATGAAGTTGAAGGGGCCCTTGTTGTTGATTTTCGCCCTGACAACCAAGTGGCTGGATTTAGTGACACGAAAAGGTATCTCTATAGGCAATGCTTTATCTGCTGCATCAATACTCAAGATTGGTAGGAGAGCAATAAAAATAGCGATCCAAGCATTGCGAATAAAGAGCATCAGAGAATTACTTTCTTCCAATTACTTGATAGGGGAATAATCAGTAGGGTTTAAGAAAACTGATTCTACTTTCTTGACAATTTTGCCACTTTTTTCAGAGGCATCCCTAGCGCTAAGCCATGCAGGATCAGCACGGAAACCTTTCCAAGAGGCATCTGCAGCTTCTTTGCTTGGATAAGCAAGAATGTAAACCATCATGTCTTCAGCTTTGGTTTTATCTGTAGGTTTCCAAAACCCAATGATGGTGATGCCATGCTTTTCAAAAAGCTTGCATGTGTGATCACGGAACCTTGCGTGAAGAGCATCCATTCTGCCCGGTTCAGCGTAGTAAGTTCGCATTTCAAAAACACGCTCGGTCTTGGATGCATTCACGGGTTTTGCCTCTTGTGCTTGAATGGGGGAAATGCCCCCCAAGGTTAAGGTTGCGAATAAAACAATCATACGATTCTTAAAGCTTGCGATCATGTGTATATCCTTGTTAAAAAAGTTACTTGACGGGTTTACCAATGCAAAAAAGATGGTCTACACCTCGAATGTAAAGCTTGTCATTAGCTACAGCCGGGGTCGAGAAAACGGGTTCTCCCAAAGAGTTTTTACTGATCATTTTAAAACTACCTTCAGCCTGAAAAATAGTAACATCACCATTTTCGCCAATAGCAAAAATATTGTTGTCGATCATCAGTGGAGAAGCAGTAACGGGGCTGTCGAGTCTTTCGCTCCATAATTCTTTGCCACTGACAGCAAGATTGCATAGAGCCATTCCTTTGTCAGTAACACTAAAAATATATTCTTGTTTGGAGATCATGGAAGGAACATAAGGGAAAGACTTGCGATTTTCCCAAAGAAGGTTGGTGGGTGTAACATCACCTGTGCCGCCAAGTTTGACAGCGATAAGGTGTCTATCTCCTGCACCATCCCCACTGCACGCTACAATAACACCCGAGGTAACAACTGGTGAAGCAACAGTGCGCAGGGGCATTTTTGAGAAACTCCAGGTGTAGTTCCAGTTTTCGAGTCCTTTATCAGCATCATAGCTGGTGATGCCCGCAGAGGTAGCGACGAGGAGTTCCAATTTTCCGTTTTCAAGAGTGTTGAACAAAGGTGTTGAATAACAAGCTCTGAAAGCTTTTCTGGGGATATCCCAAAGGGTCTTTCCAGTTTTGGAATCAAAGGCAAGAAGTTGAGCCGTGCCATCTTGATCGTTGTTAAAAATCACTTTGTTGCCGTGAACGATGGGGCTATGACCTGGTCCATGTTGACTGTTAAAAGCACCCAGGTCTTTTTTCCAAACTTCTACCCCATTGAAGTCGTGCGCATACAATGCAATGTTTTTGCCATCCCAGATGATGTTGTAGACTCTTTCGCCATCGGTTGCAGGGGTGCAGGAAGCGAGGGAGTTTTTAATATGAATTTTAGCTACAGAGGCGTTAAAGGATTTTTTCCAAAGTAGTTTTCCGGTGTTGGAATCAATGCATTGGAGAAATCGTTTGGTGCCATCGGGTAGGGAAGAGTGAAGGAAAAGATGTTTATCCCAGATGATAGGAGCGGAGTTTCCAACATCGGAGAGAGGTAACTTCCAGAGGATATTCTCGGTTTTTGAGAATTTGGTGGGGATATTTTTGGAGTCGGAAATGCCTGTGCCATTAGGGCCACGAAATCTTGCCCAGTTGGTTGCATCAGCCATACAAAGTGCGGGCGAAATCAGAACTAAAAAAGTAAAGCAAATAAAGCGCATGGGTACGGGCTCCAGTAGTAGTCAAGTAAGGACTAAACAATCAGAGCTTATTATAACATCTCGAATTTCAAAGAACAAAGGTTTGACGCTTGTTAATTCAAGGATTCTTTCGATTTTTTTGGAAGCCTCGGGGGCCAAACTAGGAAGGTTAATAGAACCAGGCAGCCGAATGCAATGTGCATTCTTTCGAAGTAAACATGAGGAATCCCAGGGTAGAAAAGAATGCGGTTGGCAAGTTGAGGAATGAAAGGCGCTTCCGAAACATCCTGCTGCCCCGCTTCGGAGCGTAAGTTTCTTTCCCAAACGGTGAGCGGGCATTCGATATCAAGCATGCCTTCGGTTGCAACTATACCAATGCAAACAAGATGGATGACTCTAAAAACAAAGGCCCTAGCCCAGGTTTTTTTAAAGATAATTCCAACTAAAATTGCAAGCTGGCCAAGTACCACAAATGCAACAAAGGCAAGATGGAGGATGACCAGCGCATCAGCAAGAAAGGAATAATACATGGGTTTAGAATAGCACCGGTTTGCCAAGTTTTCTACGAATTACGCTGAATTGCCCCATGTGCATAAGAGTATGGTTAGAGCAAAGGAGTAAAAGTTTTCCTAGCGTTGGGGCTTTGGCCGCCAGCCTTCCCGTGGTTGGTTTGTCTAAGTCTGCATCTTTAAGCTTGCGCAAAGCGGTAAGAGTTGCCAATCGAGATTCTTCCATCATTTTTAAGTATTGCGACTTGGTTAAAAACCCTGCCTTGCTCTGTTTAGAGTTTGAATCACGGCTATGGGTGGTTTCGAATTCGGGCGTTAGAACAGGATAAGAAACATCGGGCAGATTATTAACGGTCATTCGTTCAGCGGAAATTAAATGCCCTATCTGCCAGGCGATATGATTGGCCCCTTCCACAGGGCAAACTAGCAAATCGTCATCCGACAAATCAGAAAGGAACATGGAAAGCATTTGTCCGGTGGACTCTAAAGCAGAAGCTGTAATTTCAATTGCGTTCATTGGTTTTCCCTTGAGAGTAAAAGTAAAAGATAATCATAGCATGAAATTTAATGGGTTAAAGACTCCAATTCCAAGAATACATCTCTTCAAGGCGGGCGAGTTCCGTGAGGTTGTATTGGAGTGGTGTAACCGTGATATAACGGTCTCTTAGAGCAGCGGTGTCGGTATCAGGAGTGGGGTCAGGGCAGGTGAAATCAGCGCCTATCCAGAAATAAGTTCTGCCTCTAGGATCGGTGCGTTTATCGAAGCGTTCTTCATAAGTCGAGATGTTTTGAGGGGCCACACGCACGCCAAGAACCGGGCCATTTTCAAGGCTGGGAATATTGACATTAAACAAGGCGCCTGGCGCGGGTTTCTTGTTGATGATTTGTTCAATGATCTGCCTTGCAAGCATAGCCCCTGTTTTGAAATCAAGAGGTGCGGGCTTGGTGTATTCCAAAGAACAAGCAATGCTGGTGACACCAAAAAAGGCACCTTCAATTGCAGCAGCGACCGTGCCTGAATAAAGGACATTGATACCCGCGTTGGAACCTGCGTTCAAGCCGCTGATGATAAGGTCTGGGCGATAGCCCAAGAGTTCTCTCAAGGCGAGTTTGACACAATCAGCGGGTCTACCTTCGACAGCCCAGCCTATACGAGTCATGTTTTCATCGTTAATTTCTTGAACGACAATGGGATTGTGAAGAGTAACAGAATGCCCTGTTGCGCTTTGTTCTGAGGCGGGTGCAACAACTTCGACAGATCCAATTTTTTGCAGTTCGAGCCTTAGAGCCCTAAGGCCCGGAGCATAAAACCCATCATCGTTAGTTAGCAGGATTCGCATTATCGTCAGGCTCCGTTTCTTTTTCCAAGGCGGACTCGATCTCATTTTCCAGTTTTTTGTGCCTTAGTACATGGTGGTAATGTTGAGCAAAGCGATGAGCCTCATCGCGAACATATTGCAGCAAGCGCAAAGCGGATGAATGCCTGCCCAGGCGGATGGGTTCGGAATCTCCCGGGCGGAAGATTTCCTCATCTTTCTTAGCAAGTGAAATCAGGCATGGCGGTTCGATACCCAATAACTTAAAGGCATCAAGTGCGGCATTGAGTTGCCCCTTGCCCCCATCGATGAGAATAACATCGGGGAATATTTCTTCGGAGTCGCGTTGTTTTCTGAAGCGCCTGAAAACCACTTCCCGGATGGATGCGTAATCATCAATGCCTTCGACCGATTTGATCCGGAATTTTCTATATCCCTGCTTGAAGGGTAAACCATCGAGGAAACGCACAAGAGAAGCCACGGTCTCGGTTCCACCCAGATGGGCAATATCAATACCTTCGACCGTTCTTGGAGTTGCAGCGAGCCCGAGGATTTTTTTTAATCCATTGAGGCCTTTTTTAGGATCGATGGGAAATGCGCCTGGTTGTACATCGCGTTTGTTGTCGCCTCGATCCTCCAGCTTTTCAAGTGAAAGAATTTCATCGCGTATTCGTGCAGCTTTTTCAAACAAAAGTTCTTTGCTTGCTGCTTCCATTTCTTTGCGCATTTTCCTGAGGAGTTTCTTTTTGCGCCCTTCCAGTACATGAATCAATGATTTGATCTGCGCACGATATTCTTCTCTGGTGACTCTGAAATTGCAAGGTGCGGTGCATTGTCTGATGCTGTGAAGGAGGCATGGGCGGAACCAGCGCCATCGATTATCAGTGGATTTGATATCCAGCCCACAGGTTCGAAACTTGAATACTCTTTGCAGGATAAGAAGTGCGTGTTTAAGTGCCTTGGGATTGGTGAATGGGCCGTATAGCCTGACCCCTTGTCTGCGTGGTGAGCGAGTAAATTCGACCCGGGGGAATTCTTCGCGTACCCTAATTTGCAAGTAAGGAAATGTTCTTCCATCCTTTAATGCAGCATTGAAGCGGGGTTGAATATCTTTGATAAGCCTGGCTTCAAGAAGAAGAGCATCCACTTCGGTCTCGGCTTGAAGGAATTCAATTTCTTCGATTAGTGGAACTAGGTTCTGGGTTCTGGGATCTTCAGCAGCGGCTTTGGTAAAGTAGTGAGATGCTCTGCTGCGAAGATTCTTTGCCTTGCCTATGTAAAGAACAACCCCCTTGGCATCTTTCATGATGTAAACACCAGGAGAAGCAGGGAAAGTTTTGACTTTTTCGGAAGGAGGCAGGCTGTTTTCCATCTAACCCCAGTCCAGAAGAAAATAGGGCAACTCTACCGGGGAACAATCCGGTCTTTGCCAATCATGGGTCGTAACACTTCTGGAATGATAACAGATCCATCAGCCTGCTGGTTGTTTTCTAATATTGCAACGATGGCTCTGGTGACCGCAACCGCAGTGCCATTAAGCGTGTAGGCGAAGCGAGTGCCCTTTTGCCCTTGGGATTTACTGCGAATGTTAAGCCTACGGGATTGGTAATCGGTGCAGTTGGAAGTGCTGGTAACCTCACCATAATCTCCGCCGTTCCCTCTTCCGGGCATCCAAGCTTCGAGATCGTATTTTCGGTATGCAGGCCCGCCCAAATCGCCCGTGCATGTATCAATGACCCTATAGCAAAGGCCAAGGCTTTGGAATATTTTTTCTTCGATGCGAAGTATGTCGAGGTGAATAGCTTCTGCTTGCTCAGGAGTGCAGAAGGCAAACATTTCGACTTTGGTAAATTGATGAACCCTGTATAAGCCTCGGGTATCTTTACCGGGTGCACCAGCTTCGGTACGGAAGCAGTGAGAGAGCCCAGCATAGCGCAAAGGCATGTTGGCTTCATCAAGAACTTGATCGCGGTGCATGCCCCCGAGAGTGATTTCAGCGGTAGCAACTAGGCACAGATCAGTATCTGCGATGGTGTAAACCTGTCGTTTTTCGGGGTCTGGATCGCGTGGGATGAAACCGATGCCCTCGAGAACTTCAATGCGAGCAAGATCTGGAGTAATTACGGGGATGAAACCTTCTTGAACAAGGGTGTTCATAGCGTATTGAACAAGAGCGAGTTCGAGCAAAGCGCCTTCGTTCTTGAGGTAATAAAATTTCTGACCCGCAACCGAAGCACCTGCTTCAAAGTCTGCAAGTTGCAATGAATCACAAAGGGCGACATGATCTTTTGGTGTGAAGTCGAATTTTCTTGGTTGCCCCCAGTGCTTGATTTCTTTGTTGTCTTCAGCAAGCAAGCCAACAGGCGCATCAGGATGGGTCATGTTGGGGATGATATTAAGAACCGCTTTCAGATTGCTTTCGGTTTCTCGAACTTGCGCTTCCATTACATTGACTTGTTCACGAAGAGCTTTGCCCTCGCCAACCAGTTGTTGTTTATTGGTTGGGTCTTTTTCTTTGGGAATGAGTTTAGACAACTCATTTTGTTTTTGTTGGATGGCCTGAATGGTTGAGAGTAATTTTTTTCGTTCGTCATCGATAGCAACAACTTTGTCAACATCCGCGACAAGGTTGCGATTTTTGCAATTGGATTTGACCGCCTCAAGGTTGGCACGAATAAAAGCAGCATCAAGCATGAGAAGTCAGGCCTCCAAAAGAGGAAGAGAACGCAATAGTGGAGAGGTGGATCAGGGTCTTTTTCCTAGGGGAATGTAGGGTTGATCATTTTTGCCTACAAAGATTTGCTCGGGTCGGAAGATCCGGTTGTTTTTCAACTGTTCGAGCCAGTGTGCAGTCCAACCAGCGACGCGTGAAATAGCAAAAATAGGGGTGAACAAATCCCGTGGAATGCCCATGCTTTGGTAAACGATGCCCGAATAGAAATCCACATTCGGATAGATGCCTTTAGGGCCTAGAATACCTGTTGCAACCTTCTCTATTTCAAGTGCAAGGTTGTAGATATCTGGCTTGGTGGTTTCTGCAAACATATGCTCTGCAAGTTCCTGCAGCACCGTTGCCCGTGGATCTTTCACCTTGTAAACACGATGCCCAAAACCCATGATCTTCTTTTTGTGTAAGACCGCATCTTCAAGCCAACTCTTTGCTTTTTCTGCAGTGCCTATTTCATCAAGCATTTCGAGAACTTCTTCGTTGGCTCCCCCGTGCAGTGGCCCTGCCAGCGTGCCTATCGCAGAATTTACCACCGTAAATGGGTTTGCTAAAGTAGATCCCGTTACCCTACTGCTAAATGTAGACGCATTCATCGTATGTTCTGCGTGAACTATCAAGCACGCATCAATCACCTTGGTAATCGATGCAGAAGGTTCTTCCTCGGTTAGCATGTAATAAAAATTCGCAGCATGGCCTAGATCATCACGGGGAGGAATGGCTTCATCACCATGCCTTAAACGATGAAATGCCGCAACTATAGTCGGAAGCTTTGCAATCAGTCTGATTACCGCTTCCCAATTCTTTTCAGGGTCGGTGCGATCTTTGGTTGGGTAAAACATGCCACATGCTGCAACCCCTGCTTGCAACGCATCCATGGGATGACCAGATTCGGGAAGACATTTAAGCAAATCAATGATTTTGTATTTTAATCTGCGATGAAGACGCAGTTGGCTGTCGAAAGTGGCAAGTTGTTTTTGCGAAGGCAACTCACCCTTAAGAAGTAGCCAGCATGTTTCTTCAAAGGAACTTTCCTTGGCGAGGGTTTCGACAGCGATCCCCCGATACTCAAGGCGGGCTCTTTTGCCATCAATAAAACTTATTGCAGATTCCGCAACTGGCACATCAGCCAATCCGGGACGGTATTCGGGTTCCGCCATGGTAGGGTCTCAATTTATAAAGGTGAGTTGAAGTATTAACTCATGTATTACACCAATATTAGTATAGAAAACTTCTAATAGAAAGTGGGGAGAGAGTAACTGTTATTGTCTTAAGGTGTTGTTGTTTAAGGGTTTAAGTTCGTTGCAATAGTGTGAATACAAATAAAAATCGAAGAAATTTAAGAAGAGCATTACGAGATTCATTGCAAGCCAGCGAAGTCTACTTAGAATAAGCATATGTCTACCACCAATATTTCGCTTGATATGATATCAACCCCTGCAAAGCCTGCATTGCTTTCTCTAACCCCTGAAGGCCTTAAAGCTTGGATCGCAGAAAAGCAACAACCTGCACACCGCTTGGTGCAAATCAAGCAATGGTTGCTCTTAAAACGATGCATGTCTTTTTCCGACATGAGTGATTTACCCAAATCGTTAAGAGATGACCTTGCAAGCGCTTTTACATTGTATTCTGAAGAAATTGAAATTCACAAAATTGCAGAGGATGATACTCGAAAACTGATACTAAAGCTTCAGGATGGGAATCGTATCGAATGTGTGTTGATGAAAGAGGAGGCTCGCAGAACGGTTTGCGTGAGCACGCAGGTGGGTTGCGCCATGGGTTGTGTTTTTTGCGCCAGTGGAATTGATGGCGTGGTAAGGAATTTGAAGTCGTATGAAATCCTTGAGCAGATGATACTTGCCCGTAACTTATTGCCTGAAAGTGAAAGGCTTAGCCATGTGGTGATCATGGGAATGGGTGAACCGATGGCAAATCTCGACAACCTGCTCGAGGCCCTAGAAATAGCATGTTCTCCAAAGGGGCTTGGGTTGAGTGCTAGGCATATCACGATTTCCACGGTTGGGCTTCCAATAAAAATAAAACAATTGGCTGATACAGGAAAGCAGTATCATCTTGCGGTTTCTCTGCATGCGCCAAACGATGAGATTCGCTCGAAGATTGTGCCAACTAACGCTAAGATTGGTATTCATGAGGTTCTTGACGCTGCGGATTATTTTCAAGAAGTTACAGGCAGGCAGGTGACTTTCGAATACATTTTGTTGGGCGGTATCAATGATCAGGATGATCATGCGCACGAACTAGCTGCATTGCTTCGAAAAAGAAAAGCCCATGTGAACTTGATCCCGTTTAATCGTGTACAGGGGTTGCCTTTTGCGAAGCCGGAACAGGAAGCAGTGCATGAGTTTGTGAGAATATTAAAGGCATCGGGCCAAACGGTAACAGTACGAAAACGCAAAGGGGCCGACATCGATGCCGCTTGTGGCCAATTGCGAAGAGCGAGCGGGCAAAGATTAAAGACTGATTAAAGTAGGAAATTACCTTTCAATCTTCATCGCGTTGAGTGTTACAATTTAAAAGACAGTGAACTGTTTAAAAGCCTACAAGAATACCGGGAGACCATTTTGACAGCAATTGGTCAATCTAGCGCCCAATATGCTTTACGCGACCCAGACATCAGATTGATGCTAAGGGTGCGTGCGGATGAACCCGGGGCGTTTGAACAATTGGTGCTTTTGTTTCAACAAAGGCTTGTTGCCATTATGAAGCCTATGGTTGGGAGCAGGGAAGAAGCAGAAGATCTTGCGCAGGAAGCATTTCTTAGGGTCTACAAATCGCGTAAGAACTATCATCCGAAGGCGAAATTCAGTACCTGGCTTTTTACCATTGCCAACAATCTTGCATTGAACAGCATTCGTTCTAAAAAGCGGCGACCTCAAGTATCTTATCTTACATCAGAATCCGGCCAGCAGCAGCAGGTCGGAATTGATCAGCGCCTGCCTGAAAAGCAGAGTCAGCCGGAAATCCACCTTCATAATGTTGAACTTGCAGATGTAATCGCCAAGGCTTTGGATGGGTTGAATGAGCGCCAAAGAATGGCTGTTGTCTTGAATAAATACGAAGACATGAATTATGCAGATATTGCAGTGGTGATGGGTCTAACGGCAAAAGCGGTGAAATCGCTATTAAGCAGGGCAAGGGTTAATTTGCGTGAGGTATTAAAAAAGTACATTTACATGGATGGGGCAGCACCCGAGAAATACGAATCATAATATTAAGGGTTATAGAGATATGACTGAACCAGAAGAAGCGGATGATTCCCTGGAAAAAGAAGAGCTTTACTCTTCTTATCTGGATGGAGAGTTGACGGAAGAGGAAGCCCGTGAGTTTGAAGCCAAGCTTGCTTCAAGCCCTGAGGAACGGGCTAATTTTCAAGCCATGAAGAAAACATGGGAGATGCTTGATTATCTACCCAAGCCTGATGTAACCATGGCGTTTACAGCAAAAACCATGGAAAAGATGAGGGCGTTAAGTAATCCAACTATCGCAATAAAAGAGTATTCATACGGAGACAGAAGATTATTGGTTGCTGCAGTATTGCTGATTTTGTTTGTGGGTGGATTTGGGATAGGTTCGTATTCATTGAGGAAAACTGTAAGCATTGAAGAAGAAATAATACGCAATTTCGGGCTTTATGAAAACAAGAAGATCTACGAACAAATTGAGAACATCGAGTTTCTGAAAAAGTTGGATGCCCCGGATTTGTTTGGTCAAGATCCCTCTGGCTTGTGAAAGGCTTAAATATGTATTTCATAAAACTATCTGTGGTTTTGCTGGGCTTAGTTTGCTTAGTTGCTTTGGGGTATCCTGCGGGGATTTTGGCTGATGCCCGTGATGAACAGGAGCAAAAATACCAAAGCCTTCTAAAGAAATTAAAGGCTTCACCCGAGCATTACAATCAGTTGTTGAAGAATCACGAATCCTTTCAAGCGTTGCCTCAGGAAAAACAAAAGACGCTTAAAGACCTTGATAACGCAATCCATCAATTGATGAAGAGTTATGATTCTTTTCAGGCATCGGGTAAGGAGAAACAGGGCACCCTTAAGAAATCAGAAGGAAGCGTAGCCAAGTCGGATGCCCAAGAAGCAGGAAGGTTGCTCGAGGTTTTTCAAAAGTTTGGGGAGTGGTATGAAGCTTTGAGTCAAACCGAAAAAGATAGGCTGGGAAAAGCAGCGCATCCAGATGGTCGTATTGCTGAGATTAGGGATATTATGACAAACCAATGGATGATGCGCCTTCCAAAAGTCGATTTGGACGGGTTGATGAAACTCGATGAAAAAGCCCGAAGTGTTCAGATCGTAAAGATGAAAAAAGAAGAGCAGATAAGAGTAGCGCAATCATTTGACAAGAAGAGGAAAGCGGGATTGTATTCAGAGGAAGCGCTAAAGTTTATCACCCAAATCAAGCAGCAACTCAGCAGCGAACAATTGGAAAAAGTCAGTAAGTTGGAGGGTAAAAAAGGTCCGTTTGTGAAAATGATTCTGGACTTTGCTGAAGATAATCCCCAACTGCCCTTGAATAAACTGGGTGCCAAGTATCTGGTGATGAAGGATCTTCCCACCGAGGTTTCTGCACAGTTGAAAAGTCTTAAACAATTGGGTGTGTATAAGCAGATTGAAATAACTAAAATTGAAAAGAGATGGCCTGCGTTTGCCAGGGGTGTTACGGAGATAATAAGAAAAAGCGATCCATCGTTTAACTACGAGTTCGGTGCGTGTAAATTTAATGACTTGCCCGAAGATATTAGGACAGTTGTGGAGAACGAATTAATTCAACTGTTGCAGGACGATGAAAAAGTGAAACTTCAGGCAGTAGAAGGAAAATGGCCAGATTACCCTTTAATGATAAGGGATCTGGCCAGAGTGCATTTGGTGACAATACCGGGCATATCAATTCCCCCGGAATTGTTGCAATTAAAACCGGGGAAAGGTCCGATGATACTCCGCTAAAAGTTAACCCTTGGCATTAAGCTTGATGGCAGAATTATCAGCGACATTAACCCAAACATGAACATGTGGGCTGCCTCTGAAATACCAGACAAAAGAAGGGCCTTCCAAACGCCAGTTATCCCAAACCCCATCTTTACCGATATCGCCCTGCTGATAGAAGCTTAGGTTGCAGGTATCTAAACCACCTTGTTTTGCCAAGCAAGCCATCGCTTCGTTTTGATCAGCCATTCTGAAAGGTTCGATCAAGCCGCTGAGAACACCCTGCAGCTCTTTTTTCTGAGTCGAATCAAGCTTGTTGACCGCGATGCCAGAAAACTTACCTTCCTTGCCTTTGAATTCAACTGCAGCTTCAGGTGGAGTTTTTTCAACCAATGCGATTTTCCTTTGGTCTTCGCTTAGAAGTTGATAAACCTTGTTGGCTTTCAAGGCTTGTGGCCAGAAGATATTGCCTTTGTGGTCAGCACCCTCGTTGAAAGTATCCGCTGCATGGCCGTAGAAAATAGGCCCACCGAACGCAACGCTGTCTTCAGAGTTACCATCAGCCCTGAGAGTCATATGCCTTCCGGTCATGACAAATTCGAATTTGCCCGAACCAGGTTTGCCGAAGATTGCGATACTTTGATCAGCACCCCATTCTTTACCACTGGTGTCATCTTTAAGTTGTTTGAGGAATTTGGAGTACCAATCAGGGTTGACGAGGCCTTTAAAAATTTCGTGAATGAGGTCTTGTTGTTTTTTTGAATAATATTCGCTGCGAATATGGGGTTTGGTGATCTGCCAGTTGTTGGAAACGAAGGTTCGTAGCAATCCTCTGCTAGCATCTTTATGATCCCAATCAAAGCAGATTTCTTTTCTTTGTGCATCTGTAAGGGATTCGTATAAGCCCTTGACAGCAGTTTCATCTGCCTTGGAGGTATCAGGAGCGGCATGGGCAAATTGGTTGCCTGTTGCGGAGGCAAGGCCGATAGCGGAAACACTCTTGATGAAGTTTCTGCGGTTAAGGGGATTAGAGTCTGAGTTGTTGGGATTTGAAAAAATCGGGTCACTCATGAGAGTCTCCTGGTAAGGGTGGGAAGAGGCCTATTTGGATGGTAACCCAAAGTAGGGAAGATAACAAAGAACAATTTTGGTTCATGCAGGATTATTTGGGTTGGCAGGTGGTTTTCCTTTTCCAGCTTTGATGTAGGCTTCCCTACCTTTTGCATAATCATCGGAATGTAAAATCTCCAGATTTGCAGAGCCACTTTCTAGGCATTGCGCATGAATTTGTTTAAGGAAGGGAACACACCATCCACAACCGGTACCCGCACCACCGCACTCGGAAATCAGGCTGGGGACCCTGGGCTTTTCATGTCTGATGAAGCTCAAAATTTTCCTTTTACTTACATGGAAGCAATAGCAAACTTTAGCATCGAGTTCCATTTGAAGGCTCCTTTCAAACTGTTTCTTCTGTGTAATTTAACATGATTGATGAAAATACTAAACAGGGGATTGTGCAAATGCTATTGCAGCCAAGTTAGAACTTGTTATTTGGGGAAGGGATTAAATGTGAATGAATGTGATTATAAGCGGTGAAAATCAATCTTATTCGGGTAACTTAGTGAGAGATAAAAGCAAGAATTTGTTGAATCAAATTGCAATGGTGCTGATAAGCGCTGTTTTTTGCGTAACACCAGCCTTTTCTCAGCAGCCAATGCCGTTACAGCTATCGCCTTTACAGCAAGCGGTTCCGCCCCCGCCGCCACAGCCTCTTTTGGGCGCGCCTATTCCTGCTCCTAATTCGGTTCCATCTGCACCCGGTGCGCCTAGTGATCTTGTTCGGTCACCATTAGACCCAATGAATGTAGATAGTTTGCCGCCAACACTTTTTCCTCAAACCCCTGTATTGGTGGATAATCTTACAAGAGACAAAAGCATTTATGGCTCGGTAAAAGATGACCCTGCAATATTTATTAATGTGGATTTTGGTGGGGTATTGCCCAAGCTCACCAATGGCCTCCAATCTACTGTTACTTATCAGCATGGGAGGGTAGTTAATGTTAACTTGCCTTCTGCCCCATTGGATTGGGCTTTTCAACCGCATTTGGAATTAGGTTATCGGCTTGCAGGAGAACAAGGAGGTTTTGCAGTATCATGGCGTGGATTTTCTTCATCGGGAAGTTCAAGCGAACCAATCAATAAAATTCCTGCAACAGTAAATACAAATGTAAGTTTTAACATAGGCGACATAGATTATATTGCCCCGATGTTTCAGCCCTTTAACAAGTTTGATGTGTTCTTTAGGATAGGTGCCCGGATAGGTGGAATCTACTTTACAACGACTCAGGAAAACAACTTTGAAAACTTTTCGGAAACAAACTACATGTTTGGAGGGGGGCCGCATTTTGCGATTGAAACCCACAAGAGATTTGAAAAGATACCTGGTTTCTCGCACTTTGCTTCGGTTGATGGAACAGTACTTATAGGTCAAACCAGTCAGAACTTTTCTGCCACGCAAGGGCCATTTTCTGGAACCAGTAGCCAGTTTGTTATCCAATCCATTCCTGCAGTAACTTTTCAAACAGGCTTTAGCTATACCCCAATCCGGGCATCGAACACCAAATTTTCAGTTGGTTATCAACTTGAGCAATGGTGGAACATTGCCAATGTGAATGAATCTACGGGAAAACTTGGCGACAATGGTTACTTCCTACGGTGCCAGGTTGATTTCTAAATTCTGGTTTTAATGCTTGCGTTCAATTCCTATAGGCCTATTTTATCAATTATTGTTACCCCACCCGAATCTGCGGATTAAAACATGAAATATCGATTGCTTGGAAATACTGGCCTCAAAGTTAGTGAGCTTTGCTTGGGAACCATGACTTTTGGTAAGCAAGCGGATGAGCGCACTTCGTTTTCAATCATTGACAAAGCTGTTAATGCAGGCGTTAATTTTATCGACACCGCAGATGTCTATCCGATTCCCCCCGATGAAAATACCTGGGGCGCGACAGAAGAAATCATAGGCAAATGGCTTAAAGGTAAAAGGAATCAGTTTGTTCTTGCCACTAAATGCAAGCAGCGAGTGGGCCTTTCAATTAATGATGAGGGGTTATCTCGCAGGCATATTATGAATTCCGTTGAGGCCAGTTTGAAACGCTTGCAAACCGAGTGCTTTGATCTTTATCAAGCTCATGCTCCCGATCCCAATACTCCTTTGGAAGAAACTCTTAGGGCCTTTGATGATCTTTTGCAACAGGGGAAGGTTAGAGCAATAGGATGTTCCAATTACCCCGCTTGGCAAATCGCCCTCGCTTTGGGAATAAGTGATAAACAAGGTTGGTCGCGCTGGGCCACAGTTCAACCCAGATACAACATGCTTTACCGGGAAATTGAAACTGAACTCCTTCCCCTATGTCGAAATCAAAATTTGGGAGTCCTTTGCTATAATCCCTTGGCAGGTGGCATGCTTACGGGTAAGTACAATTCGTTGGAAAGTCAGGATGCGGGCGCCCGCTTTACTCTCGGGAAAACAGGCGATCTTTATCGCGAACGCTATTGGCATCAGGCCCATTTAGCAGAAGCTAATCGCTTGAGTGAGTTTTTTAACAAACGGGGCAAATCCATCATAACTGCTTCGATAGCCTGGGTTTTGGCACAACCGGGGGTGACTTCTGCTATTTTAGGTGCATCCAAAGCAGATCAATTGGATTTAACCTTAAAAGCTGCCGATTTTACACTTGAAGAAGAAGAAAAGGCTTTTTGTAACCTTGCATGGTATAACCTACCCCGACCAGCAAACCCTCCGGGATAAAAAATCATAGATAGTACTTGTAGATTTTGTTGTTTCAAGGGATACTAAAGTCTGGATTCTTGCTGGAACAGATTTTGCCTCACGCCGTTTGGTTTTTCACGCACCGCTTTAAGGAGATCGACCTATGCTAGTAATTCCATCTTGGCCCGGAAAAGATACTTGTGATGGGATAACAAGAAGAGAAATTCTCCGTGTTGGCGGTAGTGCAACTCTTGGAATCAGCCTTGCAGATATTTTTAGTTTGCAGAAGGCAAGTGCTGCAAGCAACCAATCTGGTGGGCCTGGATTTGGTAAAGCAAAAAGTGTGATTCTTGTTTACTTGCAAGGTGGCCCCAGTCATCTCGACCTTTGGGACCCTAAAGAAAATGTTCCTGATAATGTGCGAAGCGTTTTCAAAGCTATCGACACTAAAATTCCTGGCGTAAAGTACACCGAGTTACTACCCAAGCTGGCACAAGTGAATGATAAATTCACCATGATCCGCTCCATGAGCTATACTCCAGTTGGTTTGTTTAATCATACCGCTGCAATTTATCAAATGTTGACAGGCTACACCGCAGACAAGGTCAGCCCTTCAGGCCAATTGGAACCGCCAACCCCAAAAGATTTCCCGAATGTTGGCTCTAATGTTGTAAGAATCAAGCCTCCTGTAAAACCCATGCTACCGTTTGTAATGCTTCCTAGACCATTGCAAGAAAGTAATGTGGTAGGCAAGGGCGGTACGGCTGGTTTTCTTGGCAGAGCCTATGATCCATACCTGCTTTATCCCGCAGGCGACGACATGGACATGACCAAGATGGATCGCATTAAAATTGATGATTTGAAACTTCGCGAAGAAACTACCGCCCAAAGGCTTGAACGCAGGGCTAGCCTTCGTGAATCAATCAACAAGGGCTTGCCCGCTTTGGAAGAGGCAACCTCCAAGTATGCACTTGATGATTATTATGGTAAAGCACTCAGCTTGGTTATTTCTGGAAATGCCAGAAAAGCTTTTGAACTTGCTCAGGAACCTAAAGCCATGCGCGAACGCTATGGTATGAACACCTTTGGCCAAAGCTGTTTACTAGCTCGAAGGTTGATTGAAGCTGGCACTAAATTTGTGGAAATCAACTGGCCTAAAGTTGCAAACTCTGACAATCATTCTTGGGATGTACATGTCGGGCTTTCTAAGCGCATGAAGGATCAATCTGCGCCAATGCTTGATTCCGGTCTTACTACTCTCATCGCAGATCTGGATGAAAGAGGCTTGCTCGCAGAAACCCTGGTCATTGCGGTGGGTGAATTTGGTAGAAGCCCCCAAAGAGGTGTTTCGACTTCCGGAAATCAAAATAATGATGATGGCCGCGATCACTGGCCCTACTGCTACACTGCAGTGGTTGCAGGAGCGGGCGTTAAGCGTGGTTTGGTGTATGGCAAGTCCGACAAGACAGCCTCTGCCCCTGTCGATAACCCTGTTCATCCACGGGAATTGTTGGCAACCCTTTATCATAGTGTTGGTATTGATCCAAACACTATTGTTTATAACCACTTGAATCAGCCAAGGGAACTGGTCCAAGGTGATCCTGTTACAGGGATACTTTCGTAGTATAATTAAAATAGTTGGTATTTCGACCGGCTCATTATTGCGCCGGTCGTTTTCTTTTATAAGGCCCTCATGGATCGTTCACCCAAACAAAGATGCGAATGGCTTGAGCAGCAATTGCAAGTATCCTTCCCCGAGGAGATGCTTTTGTTCTGGGAATTTGCAAAATCGCTCCGTCCCTTAGAGCCACTAAGTGCCCTCGAAGATTCATTGGGGATTTATCTTGTAGGCGCTTTTGAAATTCTATCTGGGAAATTCGACAACTATTCAGGCGAGATCCCGATTTCACTTCATTGGAGATATGGCCTCGACCCACCAGAGTTTTTTACGCTGTTCGCACGAGGGGAAGACCGCTGGCATGCAGGTTATTATATCGATGCTCCTGCGGGTAAAAGTTATTGCGTCACTTCTTATTCTGCAAATGATGGATTGCAGTTTAATTTTGATGGCAGGAGCTTGTTTTCTGCAGTTGAAAGATATCTGGACGATAAGGAATTGATCAATGATGAAGATGATGTCGTATTGACAGGGGCAGTGTTGGAAGAAAATAAAAAAGCATGCGATAAAGTGCGAAAAGCTTTGCTGAAGTATCGGCCATTAGCGAAAAAGATCCAAGTAGGAAGGCGTAATGTTGTAGAGAAAACAATTGATGGTGTTGGGGTGGTCGCTGCCGAAAATGCTGTAGGAGAAATTGATAAATCTATCAAGAAGAAAATTCCTTACATGGTATGGTCTGATACGGATTACGAGAAAGTTGTGCAGGAGGCGTTTCGATTGCAGGCAATAGGAAAAGCTGCAACCGCATTGAAACTTGCAAAAGATTTATGGCAGGTGGGGGATGAGCATCGAATGCGGAATGCTGCAGCTATCATGGTTGAGGCATATAAAAAATTAGCCAGGCTTCCCTTTGATAAAATCTTGGGGGAACACCTGGCCTATTTAAATCGCGAATGGCTGGACATTTTAGATGCCAGCAGCGGAAGTTAGTTGATCTTTAAAAGTTCAACTTCAAAAATTAGGTCAGCATTTGGAGGAATAACCCCGCCTGCACCGCGTGCGCCATAACCAAGATCAGGAGGAATGGTAAGCTTGCGTTTTTCGCCGATTTTCATGCCTGCAACGCCTTCATCCCAACCCTTGATAACCATTCCCGCGCCCAACCCGAATACAAAGGGTTCGCCCCGATCTACGCTGCTGTCAAACTTTTTACCATTGCTCTTCAGCCAACCGGTGTAATGCACGGTTACTTTTTTCCCAGCCTTGGCTTCATCGCCAGTGCCTTCTTTAAGTACTTCATATTCCAATCCAGAAGCAGTTTTCATTGTCTTTCCTTTTTTTGTTTCCTGAGCGAAACTATTGCTCAGCGTTGTAAGGGCCAAAAGTACCACAAGAGCAGCCATGCTCTGAGTTCGACGAATCATGATTTTTCCTTTCTAGAAAAAGTAATGCCAAAAGGCTAACGAAATATATCTAACAGGAGTTAGGATTTGGGCCAAGAGGAAAGTATTAACCTACCTTAAAAAAGTAGTATGAAGCTAGGAGGTAACCAATCGCAATAATAAGGAATCTGAGCATTTTTCTGGGTATTTTCTGGCTAAAAGTACCGCCTAAATAACCCCCAATGATCGAGAAAAAAGCCATTCCACCTGCAAATTTCCAGTCCATGGGGGCATCAATGCAAAAAACGATGGCAGCCACGCAATTGATGGTGAACGCCAGTACATTTTTTAGGCCATTAACCCGGAAAATATCTGGAATACCCATGAATGAAAGTGATGCAATCATAAGGATTCCAATACCTGCCCCAAAATATCCCCCATATATTGCAACCAAAAACTGGAATAGAACTAACCCAATTACCGTGAATAAACTCTTCGATGGGTTATCCTCTCCTTCAAGTTCTGAAGTTTTGGGTTTCGAAATCAAAGGCTGAATTAAAAACAAGGTGGATGCCAACACAAGTAGCCAGGGCACCAACAAGCGAAAATGTTGCGGAAATCTGGTGACCATCAAGGCCCCAATTATACTTCCCGCAATGCTGGGCGGAATAAGAATCAGCAGCCAAGTTTTAATGCCTTTAAGGTGTGCTCTACTTCCCCATGCGCCTGCAAGTGAGCCCGGGAAAAGGCCCACCGTGCTCGTGGTGTTCGCCAATACTTCCGTGCCAAGTGAGTACACAAGTGCGGGGAAAGTAAGCAAAGTACCTCCGCCCGCAATTGAATTAACAAATCCTGCTGCAAGCGCTGCAAGTGCACAAATCAGATATTCAACCCAGTGTTCCAAGGCTCACTCGTTCTTGTTTATGATTCCCAATGAACTGTGACGCCAAGATATTCATCTTTGTTTTTCAACAGCCCATCGTAAGCCGAGGTAAGCTCGGTGGGTTTGATTTTGTGGGTGATAAGCCCGTTGAGATTTAATCTGCCGTTTGCAAGTGATGCCAGCAGCCAATTCTGTGCCTTATGAATGTTCCAATTGCCATTCAGGCGAATATGTGCTGGTTCAAACAGCATGTTGCCATGCGCCCCGCAAACTTCGATGTAGCGGCGATGAAGGTCATCATAAAAGTTGACATCGGTGGCTTTGCCTCTGGGGCTTCCTACTACGATGACTTGGCCTGCATCGCAAGCGAGAGACATAGCTTGAGGGACAGCATCTGGAATACCGGTGGCATCAACGACAATTTCCGCACCCGGGCCGAGTATTTTTCGAAGTTGTTCTTTGATTGGGCCGTTGGCAGGGTCAATGATGGCATCAGCGCCAGCTGCAAGAGCTGCTTTACGCCTCATGGGAACCGCATCGATACCAATTACAGGGTTAGCCCCTGCAGCCATCAGGCAGCGCAGGGAAAATTGCCCAATAATACCAAGGCCTAAAACCGCAGCACTTCTTCCTAAGGTAAGCCCAGCACGAATGGAAGCGCCCATGCCATACCTTGAAATACAAGCCACAGAGGCTTTTTCGAAATCGAGATTCTCAGGCAATTTCCACCACTTACCCCGTTCATGGGTTGTGCTTAGAAGTTCATGTGAAGCATGATTGCCGGGAAAACTAACCCGGTCACCTTCTTTTAAACCTGTAATATTTTTGCCTACTTTTAGAACGACGCCTGCAGCGGAATAACCAGGTCTGAAAGGGAACTTCCAATCAGGCATGCTGGGGTCTTTAAGCCATTGATGGGAACCGGTGTAAACAGCCAGTTCTGTTCCTGCGCTGATGGCAGAAACCTTGGTTTCAACAAGGAATTGGTCTGGTGCTGGGTCGGAGATTTCGACTTCCCGAAGGCCGGTTTTGTGTGGTTCAAGAATAACCGCTTGAATAGCTTTCATGTTTTGTTCCTTTCAAAAAACAGTATGAAAAGATCCTAGGGATAAAATGGTTCCGTGTCATGTCAATTCTTCCCCCAACTTTTGCCCAAAGATTCCTATAATATATTTTGGAAGATAGCATGCTTAATCAGGAACAAATTCATGATCTGGGAAATTGAAATACGACCAAAAGACTCTGACCTTGAAAAATGCAGAGTTAACAAGGATTTTCACCTGCTGACCCCGGGTGCAAAAGCTAAAGACCCCATTACTTCTGCTTCAAAAGGGTTGCTTGTTTCGGGTGAAATTAGCATCGAGCAGATTCAAAAATTAGTGACAGAACTTTTGGTAGATTCCGTGGTGGAAAGCGGAACCATCAATAAGCTTGGGAATTTGCCTGCGGGCGAAGGTACCAATGA
>Ga0209086_10000529_pt1 | contig 33380 bp, 37 predicted proteins | sample M_130207_XF_Meta_FD_187312 | JGI IMG/M metagenome (GOLD analysis project Ga0209086, IMG submission 187312) | Freshwater microbial communities from Lake Montjoie, Canada to study carbon cycling - M_130207_XF_MetaG (SPAdes) (version 2) | ecosystem: Environmental > Aquatic > Freshwater > Lake... | reverse complement strand
TCTTATAAGTCCGATTTGTGGAGATTTTGTGTTCTCTATAAAAACGGCGGCATATATGTAGATATTAAATATAGATGCATTAACAATTTTAAATTTATTGCATTAACAGAACAGGAGCATTTTGTAAGGGACCGCGAATCATATGGAGGTACATATACCGCATTAATCGTAACTCTCCCACAAAATCAGATCATGTGGAATTGTATTCAAAAAATCGTAGAAAATGTGAAGAATCAATATTATGGCGATAGTTCGCTAGACCCGACAGGGCCGGGGCTTTTAGGTACATTTTCTACGAAAGATGAAAAGGCGAAAATGGGGTTACACTTTGAAAGCACCATTATTGAAAATGTTAATAATAATAATGAGATGTTTTATATTATGTTTCGTAATTCTATTATATTGACGCCATATAAACAATATCGGGATGAACAAAAACGAACGCAAAAATTTGAACCATATGATGCATTATGGAATAAAAAAGATATTTATTATACGTAATACAAAATTACAAATACAAATACAAATACAAATACAAATTTTTATTTTATAGTTTAAACTATAAAATAAAAATATCTGTGTGTAATAAATGGCCGATAACATTCCGAAACGTATTTTTATTGTACCCTACCGGAATCGCAAGGAGCAAAAGTTCTTTTTTAGTCACCACATGAGTTTTATTTTAGAAGATAATAAGGATTATGAAATTCATTTTGTGCATCAATGTGATAATCGTAGTTTTAACCGCGGTGCAACCAAAAACATCGGCTTTTTAGCAATGAAGGACAAATATCCGAACGACTATGAAAACATTACTTTCATTTTTAATGACGTGGATACTGTGCCGTTCCATAAGATTTTTGACTATCAAACAACCCAAGGAACCGTAAAACATTACTACGGTTTTGAATATGCTTTAGGCGGAATTGTGGTTATCAAAGGAGCCGATTTTGAAAAGGTGAATGGGTATCCCAATTTCTGGGGTTGGGGTATGGAGGACGCATGCCTTCAGAAACGCTGCACCAAACATGGTATAACAATTGACCGTTCTGAATTTTTCAAGGTTGGCAGTCCCGAAATTTTGCAACTCTTTGATGGCGTGTCGCGATTAATATGCAAGAAGGACCCGATGCGTATGCAGAATGATAGTGGAAAAGACGGGATTCGCATGATTCATGGGCTCCAGTACGCAATTGATACGAAATCAACGAATCCCCACGATAATGAATTTGTAAAAGAGAATGAGAATATTTGGGTGATTAATGTAAGCGATTTTAAAACACAGGTGCATTTTGAGTCAGACGAATATTTTGAATATGATTTGCGAGAACCAAAGACGAGTTTTAAGAGCACAAATAAGACACGTGCGAATAATCCGATTAATACAACGGATGAGTGGAAGAATATTCCATATTATCCGACGGCAGAAGAGAGGGCGAAGATGCAGAATGATGTCAAGGGCGCCATTCAAAAACCTCAGCAACATCAGCAATCGCAACCAAGGGTAGTTGTACCGCCAAATATGAATAAATATCATCCGAAATATGCATCCGTTGTTGGCGCAAAACCGGCTTCCTCAGGAAGTGTGAGAATGGGACTTGGTGGTGTTTTCTAACGGTGTAAAATTTTAATGTACTTGTCAATTTCCGACTGGGACCCCAGGATAATAGATGTTCGTTCGTGAATTGTTTTCGGTTTAATTTCTAGTATTCGTGTTTTACTGAAATGTCCAATAATGGCCGCGCCTCCAGCGGCTTCTATTATTTTTGATATAGGAAAACATTCATATATGACGCGCAATTTACCAGTTGTATTTTTTTTATCTGCTGGATATCCAAACATGCCACCATATAATAATGTGCGATGAACATCGGCCACCATGGAACCAATATATCGTTGGGCGTAGTTTGAATTTAATCCTTTATATTGATTTATATATGCTTTCATATCTAGAAACCAATTTTCATAATTTCCCTCATTAATAGAATATATTTTCTTCGTTTTAGTTGTTATATCTATTTCACCGGTATATAAATATTCATTTTGTGACCGGTCAAGAGTAAATTTTTGAACACTTTTTTTACTTTTTTTACTAATTTTGCCAAATTTACTATCAATCGTAATAACTAGTTCCGTGGATGGTCCATAGAGAACATATCCGGCGCAAATAATTTCATCTCCTGTTTTACAAATACGTTCCTCCAAACTCATTTCTTGACGCTCCCCATAGCTGTTAATTTTGACAAAATCCTCATATACGGAAAAAATAGTTCCTATGCAACAATTGCAATCAATATTGGAAGACCCATCCAATGGGTCAAATGCAATCATGTAGTTTCCTTTGTGCTCTGGGTCTATTATTATCGCATCTTCGTTCTCTTCCGATAATAATATAGAACAACATCCCGTTTTCGTTAATTGCTCTATCATTATATCATTTGATATAACGTCTAATTTTTTTTGAACATCACCTGAACTATTTTCGCTAGAGTTATTGGTATTCCCCTGAATATCGTCAAAGGCCGACCGATTAATTTTTTGTTCAATTAAAATACTGCTAATTTTAATTGCGTGCAAGATTTTGACTAAATCGTTATGTAAAAATTCCTTTGTGTAATCAGAAAAGGTGGTGCAGTGCGATAACTCGGCACAATCAGAAAAACTCGTCATTATAATATTTACAATTAATATAATTTTTTTATATAAAAAATTATACAAATTACAAAAAAAATGATATAAAATGTATAAAAATGATATAATATGACAGCCATTCATTCTATTTCCGACATAAAACATGCATTTTACATTAATTTAGATTCCAGACGAGATAGAAAAATACACGTGGAACAACAATTGGCGTCCGTGGGATTACCAATAAACCGATTCAATGCAATCCGACTGGCAAATGGCGCGATAGGTTGCAGCATGAGCCATTTAAAATGTCTTCAATTAGCGAAAGCTGCGAACTGGCCGCACGTATTAATATGCGAAGATGATATCAAGTTTTTAAATACAGATGTATTTGAGGACCAATTAGATGGATTCCTTTCAAATAATATGGATTGGGATGTAATCCTTATCGCGGGAAATAACATGCCGCCGTATAGAGTTCATGATGATTTTTCGGTTCAAGTTTCTCATTGTCAAACTACAACCGGATATATTGTAAAACAGAATTATTACGACCGGTTGATTCAAAATATAAAAGAAGGGATTCAACATTTAATGAGGGAGCCGCACAAACATATGTTTTTCGCGATTGATAAATATTGGTTACAATTACAAAAGGAAGATAAATGGTTTTTAATTGTGCCGCTTACGGTGGTACAGCGAGTGGATTATAGCGATATTGAACGTCGTATGACAAATTATACAAGAGTAATGACAGATTTGAATAAGGATTCTCTAATGAATCAATTAAGCCGCGCAAGAAGAATGCACATATAAGAAGAATGCACATATAAGAAGAATGCACCTATAATAAGAATGCAATTATAATAAAAATTGAATTCTTTATATTCAAAATTATAAAATGAAAATAAAAAAAGAAGAAAGTTTTGAACTCCTTCACTGACGTTACGGAGTTAAGTCGCTCACCTTCGGAACGCTTCAAATGGAATTATCTATAGAACAACAAATCGCGTTTGATAAATATATTCAAGGGAAAAATATATTTATCACGGGTCCGGGGGGTACCGGCAAATCCGCCCTCATCAAAAAAATAAATCAGCATGCCGTTCATTATGACAAAAAAATCCATGTTTGTGCGCTCACTGGTTGCGCCGCGGTTTTATTAAACTGCAATGCAAAAACCCTGCACTCGTGGTCACATATCGGCTTAGGAAACGGTACCATAGAGAAAATGATTCAAAAAATAAATAATAATAGATACGCCAAGGCCACCTGGCGTTCCACTGGAATTTTAGTTATTGATGAAGTGAGTATGTTATCATTGAAATTGTTTAATATGTTGAATGAAATCGGGAAATATATACGAAAAAATAATAAACCGTTTGGGGGAATTCAGCTCATATTCTCGGGGGATTTTTATCAGCTTCCGCCGGTTGGTAATAAAGATGAACCGGATACCATGAAATTCTGTTTTGAAAGCCCAGAATGGAACACGTTTTTCAAAATGGATTGCCAAATCCCGTTGGTAAAAATATTTCGCCAGACGGATGAAATTTATTCCACCATTTTGAACCAAATTCGCGTGGGAAAGATTAAACGAAAGAGCCACGATTTATTGATGACCTATGTCAATAGAAAACCAGATTCGGCATTAATCGTGGAACCTACGAAATTATTTCCCTTAAAATCAATGGTAGAACACATTAATACCGTAAAAATGAATGCGATTGTAGCAGAAGAAAAGGTATATGAAATCAAAAATGTGACGGATATTAAAATAACGCCAACCGAAGCCAATCAATTTACAAATTATACGGAACAGGCGATTGAATCCGAATTAAAATACTTGGCGGGCAATTTGATGTGTGAAAAAGAGGTGCGATTAAAGGTCGGGTCTCAAGTAATGTGTATCGTAAATATAAAATCTGAAACAGGGAATGGACTAGATATTTGCAACGGAAGTCAAGGACTTGTAACAAGTTTCTGTCCGGCAACTGGATACCCGATTGTCAAATATAATAATGGAATTGTAAAAATGATGCAGCGACATGTTTGGCAAAGTGAAAAAATTCCGAGTGTAGGTGTGACGCAAATTCCACTCATTTTGGCCTGGGCTTTAACGATTCACAAATCGCAGGGAGCGTCATTGGATGCAGCGGAAATTGATGTTGGGAATAATGTGTTTGCGTGCGGTCAAACGTATGTAGCTTTGTCGCGGGTAAAAAGTTTGGATGGATTATATTTGAAATCGTTTGATGTGCAACGAATTCAAATTGATAAGAAAGTGCGAACGTATTATGAAGGATTGTCGGCTTATTATGAAGAAAATCCGATACAAGAAGATAAAATTGTACCATTAGTTATTGCAGAACCAATCCAAATTGCTCAGCCTATACCTGAAAATACAAATCCTTTTGTTGATTTCCAGTATCAAGAAGCGATTGTAGAAAAACCCGAAGTGTTCTAATTGTATTTATTGTTTATCTATTACTTCAGAAACATTTTCTGGATCATTTGTATATTTGTCTATTTTTTCATTTAGTTCTTTGATTTGCTTGCTGAGTGTATGTTGCCACGGATATAAAATCGTCAATTGAAAAGTAAATACCGTAATAGTAGCGATAAAATTGAATAATGGAAGTACGTTCATAAATTTATATGCGTAATACATAGATTTAATTTTCATTGTTGCATTCATTTTGTTTGTTTTTTATAAGTTTTATAAGTTTTATAAGTTTATTTATGAAAATCCCTTTATATAATTTACAAACTAGACTTAGCCGTTGCTCACCTTCGCTAGCGCTTCGGATCGCTTCAAAAAGTGCCGTCTTCAAAATATTTTTTTGTGTTAATCGGAAGTATATTTTCCTTCCACTTGGGGTCCAAATAAAAACCGATTGCGTAATCTTCCAAATATTCTTTTTGTATAATATCTTTTTTCATAATTAAATCTTTGACCGCATCGGCAGAAAGAAAATAAAACCGCCCGTTGCAATATTTTGTTTTTTGTATTAACAGATTTTTCGGCAGTTCGGGATGATATATATAATAGGTGGAAATGTGCGGCAAAGCAACATCTACAATATGCCCGCCATAATGAGGTTTGGGCGTCATTGCTCCAAGTAAGTTCATTATCATTGGAAAAAACCCAGTCATCAATAATTGTTGGTCATCATCGGTCTTGAAAATATATTTATATTTGTATGTTTCTTCTATCGCTTGATACGCCGAAATCACTTTATGCGGTAATGAATTATAATCATCACCTCCTCTTACCCATAAAATACGGTCTTTTTCATCAAAATAAAATGGCTCGGGTAACAAAGGATCCCCTAAAACGTGAAAATAGGTAAGGGACGCGGGAATAGTTTTTAACCAGGTTTCCTTTTGTTTCAACGCTTTGTATCGGTATTTTTCACAATTCATAATTAAAAGAATGTAGTCGCTCATTTTTGTAATTTATATATAAATAATTTATAAGTTGTTTTATAAGTTATTTTTATAAATTGGTTATAAGTTTTTATAATTTGTTTTTGTTTATGCGATTCTAATTGCACTACATCCAAATTGCACCTGGGTTGTCGCAAACGGATAAGAACCGGAAACAGTATTACTCAAAGATGGCTGAATTAAAACTGTTACTGCATTAATTGAAATTGATAGAGATCTTGATACACTAACTCCTAACGTGGTGCCAGCATCAACACTCATTGGATAACCGTAATAGCGATTTTGATACAGTATAGATCCAGGGTTGCCAGCGATAGATAAAACCCACCAAAAACTATCGTTAGGAACTGCAACCTGGCCAGACCAGATTAATCCATACAAATTAATAATATATATACCTGTATCACTAATAGTAAGACAATTTAACGATGTACTAACTCCATTGGTAATTGCATTTGCGCTTGCTCCACCGTTATATATATACCCAAGATCCGTTGGATGAAGGACTGGTCCTGTTGCACCATAGTTAAATGAATATGACATATATATTTAAAATATATTATAAAATATTCACCTTAACCCATTCTGTCGGAAATAAATCCTTTGTATTATTTTGCGCCAATTTTGGACCAAACCAAACATCCGGGTAACAAACTATTTTCTCATTAGAAAAATGAAAATAAGCGCCCCACCAACTAAATGTACTATTGGCGATTATATGATGGTTGCAGCACGACATCATAATCATCTGCTGCCAATCGGATAACGCCGGATTTGCTCTTTCAAAAACACACTCCGGAAATTCGGCTTCTAAATGTAATATATATTCATTTGTTACTACACTTATATCCTCATTTTCACAAAAATAAAAAATATGCCATTTTTGTTTGTCATTTGATTGGTGGCAGATTTTTTTCAAACTATTTTTGTAATAGGCGAGCGGCATAACCGGGTGAAAATCTTTTAACGCAACGTAGTCGCCCAACCGAAAATGCATACTGATTGTTTTATCCGGTTCCACTTTTGTAAATTCCTGTGCCAACATCTTATTTTTTAACACACTCAAATTCAAAAATGTTTCTGATATAAAAGCAATATGGTTTTGAAAATATTTCGGACTCTGAAAATAACCATGAATCACAACATCTTTTTTTTGTTGTAATTTTGGTAGCGGCTCAAAATGGAAACCTTTTTCTCTCAGACTATTAGAGGCAGGAAGTGTAATAGATGTATATTTCTTTAACAAAAGAAAGAAATTGTCCCAATACGCCGGACGTTTCCCAATCATTTTCTGATACAAAAACGAAAATCCGGTGTTATTATCTATGGAATAAGCAATAGTCGTAAAAATTTGAAATAATTGATTACCTAGACCGCCCATTAAATTGCATGTGATCATCTTTATAAATATTATTATTTATATTTATATTTTATACTTTATAATTTATATATTTTTTATAAAAAAAACAAGTACTCTAAAAATCCGTATTGAAATCAAAGACATCGGCATCCATTGTCTTGTTCGCCAGCGCATAATCACTGACCCGGCTCTCAAAAAAATTGGTCTTTTGTTCCATAGATATTAATTCCATAAAGTCAAAAGGATTCGTCACATTATATATTTTATCATAACCGAGTTGAACCGACAACCGGTCCGCCACAAATTGAATATATTGCGTCATCATCTTGGAATTCATGCCAATCAATTTGCACGGAAGTGCCTCGCAAATAAACTCAATTTCTATATCCACCGCCTCTTTGATAATCTCATGAATGCGCACCTTGCTCATCTTCTTTAACAGTTTCCCATAAAGCAAAATGGCAAACTCTGTATGCAGCGCCTCATCGCGCGAAATGAGCTCATTAGAAAAGGTGAGTCCCGGCAACAACCCGCGCTTCTTCAGCCAAAAAATAGAACAAAAGGCTCCACTGAAAAAAATGCCTTCTACGCACGCAAATGCGACCAACCGTGTCGCGAAACTACTCCTGTTATCATGTATCCATTTTTGCGCCCACGACGCCTTTTTTTGGATACACGGAATATGCTCAATCGCATTAAACAGGCGGTCTTTTTCCACGGCATCTTTGATATACGTTTCAATCAATAAACTATAGGTTTCCGAGTGAATATTTTCCATCGCAATTTGAAACCCATAAAACGCACGCGCCTCCGATAATTGCACGTCAGCCATGAAGCGCATGGCCAGGTTCTCCAACACGATTCCATCACTCGCCGCAAAAAACGCGAGGACCATGGAAATGAAATATTTCTCATCTGTCGTGAGAGCATCCCAGTGTGCCAAATCCTTGGTCAAATCAATTTCTTCCGCGCGCCAAAAGCAATCAATCTGTTTTTTATACATGCTCCAGATTTGCTCGTCTTGAATTGGAAACATTACAAAGCGTTTATCGTCTGGAGTGAGTAAAGGCTCTGTAACATTCTTTGACATCCTAAATAATATATAGCGAAGATTTTATATTTGAATTCTATGACCTATTTTTTCTTTTTTCTTATAATCGTTTTTTCAAATAAAAAATAATAACATTATAGTGTAAGCATGCAAAATATCCAATTTGAAGCGAACCGCCGCAATAGCGAAGGTTATAGGCGCAGCGAAAAGCGCCTGAACTCCGTAACGTTAGTGAAGGAGTTCGAACTAACATTACCTCAACAAGATTCTTATTTAGTAGAAATTGAACGACAAATTTCGGCAAAACGTCAATTTTTATTGCAACGGCGGCATCAACTGGAACATGCTTCCAAAGAAAATCATTTCTTGAGTACGGTGAAACAGGATTATCAGAAGTACCATCATTTTATTATGAAACAGAAGCAGGAACAAGTCCGCGCGATGCAAATTTTGGACCAATATTTAAACGATTTAATGGTGAGCGGAAAGCTGACGAATCATGATATTGCACAAACAAAGAGGGACCAGAATGAAATATTGGGAGAAATTGGACATATTAAAAAGGATTTAGATGGTTTAATGCAACAACCAAATATGTAAAATAATATATGCGTATTATATATATTATTATAAATGAATAATTTATTTGGACCAATAAGACAAAAAATACAAACCATCGGACAAAATCTAGGTACAAATAATGGTTTCATTGTCCGTATAAAAAATGAATTAACTGGAATACGCGCCAAGTTGAATCAGGTGGTACAAACAAGAGCAGTTCTTCAAACATCATTAAACGAAAAACAGAAAACAATTGATGATTTAACAAAACGGAATAACGCAACTCAGATTTTAATACAACAATTGACAGAACAACGTAACGCATCAGATAGAACGGTCAAACAATTACAAGGTGAAAATCAAAATGCGCAAGGCAATTTCCAAAAAAAACAGCAAGAATTAGATCAAGCAAAAACACAAATGGACCAAATAAATGTGCAATTAACTGCTGCTAGAACTGCAGCATCACAGAATAAAGAAACAATTGAACGAATGACGAGAGAAAGCCAAGGACTGGAACAAACAATTCAAGCTTTAGACGCACAAATTGAACAAATCGCTGCTGTAGTTAATACACAAACTAGAATATTAGACCCCGCGAATGAAGGTGATGATAATAATTTGTTTAACCATATTAAAGGAATCAATGATACATTAAATGGTATATTAAATTCGCCTCCTGGCCTAAATCTTGGTCCTGGACCGAGTCCAAATTTTGGTAATCCTGGAGGTGCAGGTGGTTTTCCTCCAGGAGGGGCTGGTGGTAATCCAGATGGTAGTCCGGATTCTGATTCTGATTCTAGTCCAGGTGGTCCTGGTTTTGGTCAGAATCTAAATATACCGCGTAGGTTAGGACCAGTTTCACCACCTTTACTGCCTGGTCAAAATCCAGTTTCAATTAATTCTAGAGTTTTTCCTGGTCCAAATAATCCTTATCAACAACCGCAAGTACGACCACCATTCGGTGGAAGAAAAACAAGAAGGAAACGCCGAAATAAAAAAACCAAAAAGGGTGGTAGAAAATCTATGCATAAACGCGCCCATAAGAGGAAATAAAATTATTAACAGTCGCTTATAAGTCGCCGCGCTTATAGCTTATAGGTCGCTTATAGCTTATAGGTCGCTTATAGCTTATAACATGCCTTTAATTTCCGGCAATCTAGCACAATTCGCCGGCCACGAACCATGCATTTGTCTAAAATAAAGTGCATACATTGTTTTTCGTATATTTAATATATTACAACGTTCTCGGAATACTCTCTTCCAAGTACGCTGTACAATCCGCAACCAAAATGTTTTTAAAATAGCCACCGTTTCATTTCCTGAAAGAATGATACATTCCGCAATTTCCGGCCGAATATAATTATTACGTGATGCAATATTTTTATAATTCCGAATCCATGGATGCTTCCGATAATTTGGATACAAGAGGAGTTCGCGAATATTACTGTGATAATTATTTGTTACATCTCTTATCAAAGAATTATTAAAATAAATTGAATCCACCGGATATTTACCAATTACTAAATAATGTCCTATTATATTCTGGTCACTTTCTGATGTGAATCCATGCATGCTTGGATTGAAAATTTCACATAAAACTATATTATTTTTTCCATTCTGTAAAACTATATTAACAGACTCAGTGTCAGATTCTGATTCTGTATCAGACGCAGAATCAAACTCTGGTTCTTCATGTGAATCGTAAAAATATCTAATAAAGTCGGGCATATTTCATTTAATAATATAGTTCTTTTTACTATTTATTTACTTTCTAATCAATTTTTTTTACATGTATTATATATAATACGAACCTGATGAAATATCCCAAAACGATTCAAAAAATGCTAGACAATAAAATTGTTCTATACGTGGTTATGTTTTTCGCAATAACAAATTTTCTAGGATATGCTATTTTAGGAAATTATATGGCATTAATATTATTCTTAGTGTTTGGTAGTTTAACTTATCTGGTTGAACCAAATAAAGTGATGGTTCTTTTGGTCCCATTGGTTTTAACAAGCCTTTTAATGATTGGAAAAAGGGTGAAGGAAGGTTTTGAAGGTGATGCTACTGATGTTCCTGTTGTTGTTCCTGATGATTCCGAAGACCCTAAAAAAAAAAAAATTACAATGGCTGATGCTGTAACGGCTGATGCTGCAACGGCGGATGCTGCAACGAATGGTACTACAACGCTGGATACTGCAACGACTGGTACTGCAACGTCTGGTGAGCCATCGGGTGAGCCAACAGGAGAAGGTATGTCAAACAAGAAAGCCCGCAACAGAATTGATTACGCTTCTACGATTGAAGACGCATATGGTAATCTAAGTCAAATACTTGGTTCTGATGGCATTAAAGGTCTAACGGACGACACCCATAAATTAATGAAACAACAGCTACAACTGGCAGAAGCAATGAAGAGTATGACACCCATTGTTGAACAAGCGCAAAATATGTTGCAAGGGCTTGATATTAAGAATCTGGGGGGTTTGGCCGATTTAGCCAAACAATTCACAGGCGGAGATAAACCGCCCGGAAATTCATTAATTCAAAAAGTCTAAAAACCGTTTCAAATTTCTAGTTACAAGTTATAAGTTACAAGTTTCACAATTCTAGTTTATATTATTATCAATAAATAATATATACAAATCCCAAATTAAAATGAAAATACAAAAAAAGTGTCCTCCTGGAATAATATGTATAGAAAATTTAACATTCGGATTAATCGTTGTAATCCTTGTTATTATATGTTATCTAGGATATGTTAGTTTTTATAAAACACAGAATACCAACCAATCTACCAAAATTATTATTAAACAACGTGACCAAGAAAGAGAATCTAATCCCGCTTTCGGCGGATTAGGATTCTTTACCCGGCCGAATTATGCATATACGAATCTTCCTGGGGACGTTTTGATGAATCCATATATACCGCCACTACGAGATGAAAGATACTTAACACCCGAGCTATCAATAGGTCGCGTTCCCATAAATGTAAGCACCAATGTCGGCGCGGTTGATACAAATTATAGGCAAGTCGGTATTATGACACCATTAAATGGTAATAATTCAAAAATTCTACCATTAATGGGGCGCCCGCTTTTTGTGAATCGCGACAAATGGCAATATTATACGATGAGTGACCAAAACAATAGTATTAAATTACCGGTGAGCCGTAATGGGCGCAGTTGCACGAATGAATATGGATGTGATAAAGTGTATAATGGCGATACAGTATATGTGGAAGGATATAATGAGGCATTTAAGATAACCATATATGATAATGATACTATACGATATTTGCCTTTTTTATAATTTTTTTATAAATATAATATAAATGACACATAGTAAAGAAAATATACAAAAGTTCGTACAAAGTGAAGGCAATATTCCTCTTATGAAAAAAATGTTGGATGACGGAACAATAACTGATATTAATATCAAGTTTGATAACGGTTTAAGTACAAATACTGCTCTAATGTTTGAGACTATGTATGGAACACTAGAAGGGATGAAATTTCTCTTAACCCATAACCCACCAGCGGACCCGAATATTAAAGATAAAAATGGTTGGACTGCTCTTCACAAGATTTCGTGGGCATGGGAAATAGACAAAGAAACCAAGGTTAAGCAACTTGCTAAACTTCGTCTTCTATTAGCCTACGGTGCAGACAAATCTATCAAGACAAATAAGGGTAATACCGCATTAGATTTCGCAAAAAGCTCATTCGGTTGCCAAAAATTATGTATAAAAGCGCTTGAATCAAAGACTCTATTAAAAAACAAAACTTTTCTTAAAAGAAAACCAAAAAGAAAAACAATGAAAAATAAAAAATAAAAAATGAAAAATAAAAAATAAAATTACAATTAGCATTTGAAATGTTAAAAAATATAAAAAAAATTGATTTATATTTTTGTTTTATTGTAAAGAATAAATCAAAAGCTTATAAAAATTAAATCATTAATCAAAGTATTCTTCCGAACTCCTTCACTAACGTTACGGAGTTCAGTCGCTCACCTTCGCTAGCGCTTCGGCTCGCTTCAAACCATCACAAAAATCATGTTGTCTATTTCAGAGGCAATATCCGATTTTTCGTATAAATTGAATGACTGTATGACAAACAAACCCACCAATAAATGCATCATTCATGCCGAGTTGAGCAACCGAAAGGCTTGTACCGTAACTCTGTATAAACATCAGTCATTGGCACACTTGCATCATATTTTGGCAGAAGCACTTAACCCGACAAGTAAAAATGTAAGTATAGAATTGACACCTATTAGCAAAAAGAATTTAGATAACAATTCCGTGTTCCAAAAAAGTGATTATATACCCCCGGCAACACCTGTAGAAATATATGACGTCTTTGTATATAATAATCAAGAGATGACTCAAATTGTATCTATCCCGTATGACTCTAATACCACGCTATTAGAGTTTATGTTAGAAAATCCATCACATACTAAAAAGGTCTTCTCTATGACTGCCATGGCGAATGCATATAAAATATATATTATTGATAAGGCATATTTACAACAAGCAAAAACACTTTTGAAAAAAGTGTAGCAAAATACACTTTAAAATACACTTTTAAAAAAGTGTAGCAAAATGCACTTTTACACTTTTAAAAAAAGTGTAGCAAAAAATAAAAAATAAAAAATAAAAAATAAAAATGTATATTTGTATTTTTTTGTATAGTTAAAAATTGAAATAGTTTATCGCAATTGTATTTGTAATAAACGTATAATAAGTCTATAATAAAAGTATAAAAAAATGAGTTTGCGATTATTAACCGAGCCACACGATTTCTCATATGGCGATACAGTCGCAGTATATGAAAGAACCAATAGAACTTTTTCATATACAGGTACGATAAGTCATATTGTAAAAAAACTGATAAATGAAGGTGACCCTGCATCATGTTATATAGATAATATTTACGTCAAATTCTCAACAAACGTATATAATCATTTACTAAAAAGAGGTTCAAAAATTTATTATAATGGTAACCCGCAAATTATTGGCGATATGATTCGCGATGATAAGACCAACGAGATAGAACATATATTCTTACAAAATTTTACAGAATATAAAGGTCAAGAAATAAAATTAGAAAATATAAACAGCATGCTTATATGGAGAATAGCCTATGAAATTGTAAAATATGTATGAATATTTTACTATACGTGTTTATCTGTTAAAACGTGAATAATATAATTAACTATTACAAATATATTTAATATAATACTAAAATTGAATACCAATTGATTAGATATTCTATCTTGAACTAACTCAGCAATAGTAGAAAAATTAGTTATTTTAAATGCAGAAAATAACAATAATATAAGCGAAACACCAAAAATTAACCCGGATTCTATAAATAAATTTTTTTTCAATGATCTTTTTAAAGAAGTTATAATAAATGTATTCACACCGACTAAAAAAGACACACTTAAAATACCACTATTAATATCAGTAATTTTACTTTTTTCAATTTCAGAGGAACCTATAAACTCATTAGAATGTAAAAAGTAAAGTATATACATATTTGTAACTAATAAAAATCCAAGTGGTTTTAAAATGGATGAAATACTATTATTTCTGGTATTTAATTTATATAAAACCAGGGTTACTGCAAATGTCAATATACTGATCACGATAACATATAGATAGTGAATATAATCATAATAATAAAATATATTTGTTGAGGATAAATCTTCAACCGCGTAACCCATACCAATGACCCCCGTTTTATCTATTTTTTTGCCGTCCCACTTATATATTATGCTATTTTTTAGAATTGTTTGATTCTTCCCCGTTATTGTATTATACTCCGTCCAAAAATAAGCTATTTTATTTGGTATTGTATAACTACCCATATCATACATATGAAGTATTAAATCGGGGTCAGTTGTTTGTTTTACAAAAAGTAAATTATTTTGCTGGTCGTTTAATATATTAGACCATTCTAAATTAATATATTGTTTATTTATATGAACTCTTGTAATAACTGTGCGATTATCTTTTTCTACTTCATATAAAAAAATATAATAGGTATGATCTTTATCAAATGCAAAACTATTATTCTTATTATTATAATCAATCCATTCTTGATAACTTAATTTACCCGATGTTAATAATTCAATTCGTTCTTTTACTGTTTTTTTTATAAATTCATCAATTTTTGTTACATTTTTTATATTAAAATCAACATCTAGATCTACCGAATTATCTACATTACGTTTTTTATAAATAATATATAATATTTGTAATATTACAATGAATATATAAAACCCGAATAATTTTATTATATTTAAAAAATGTTCCGCCATTCTATAATATAATAATATTAAAAATTGTAATAATGTTGCATACTTAATATATATTATTATATAAATATAGTATATGGATTTTAATAACCTATTTTGGCTCATTATTGCGGCAATTACACCTGCCATGCCAGTATCATTTATGAAATATTATATAGAAACGAAAAATATCAAATGGATTATTTTTTCTATAATGAGTTATTTATTATTGATATATGCATATTATATCATTTTGAATAATAAAAATATAATTCTTATTTATACCATATCAAAAGCGTTATCTATATTAGTTGTTGTATTTTCTGGTTATTTTTTATTTAATGATAAATTAGATGCAAAATCTATAACTGCTATCTTATTATTATTTGCGTCATTATATTTATTAGAAAGCAGTTTATAATTTATTTATTTATTTATTTGAACTCCTTCGGCTCGCTCCAAGTTAAGTCACTTTTCGGCGCCTTTTACTTCGTTTCCGGTGCCTTTTACTTCGTTTCCGGCTTCGGCTCGCTCCAAGTTGTGGAGGTGGGATTATTGCAGGTGGGTTTATATTATCTTTAGCACTAATTGTATTATCGGTTATATTTTTGGGTTCTTGAACTGGGTTAATGACTGGATTCGGGTCTTGGATTTGTTCTTGAATCGGTCCTTGAATCGGTTCTTGAACTGGGTTAATGACTGGATTCGGGTCTTGAATTTGTTCTTGAATCGGTTCTTGAATCGGTTCTTGAACTGGGTTAATGTCTTGATTCAGGTCTTGTGTTTGTTCTTGATTCGGGTCTTGTGTTTGTTCTTGAACTGGGTTAATGTCTTGATTCAGGTCTTGTGTTTGTTCTTGATTCAGGTCTTGTGTTTGTTCTTGATTATGTTCTTGACTTTGTCCTTGATTCGGGTCTTGGTCTTTGTTTTGGTAAGATAGATTTACATGAGAACCAGAACCATTATCAGGTACAGTATTTGCACCATCTGGTATTATATTACTTGAACCAGTGGGTCGCGGCGGCTTCGGTGGAGGATTTGAACCATCTGGTATTATATTGCTCGTTGCGGTGTTTGGGTCGTCCGGTATTATATTACTGGAACCATCGGGTATTATATTGCTCGTTACAGTATTTGAACCTGTGGGCCGAGGCGGTCGCGGTGGCCGAAGCGGTGGCGCCGGACGCGGTGGAGGATTTGAACCATCTGATATTATATTGCTCGTTGCGGCGTTTTGGCCGTCCGGTATTATATTACTTGAATCGTCCGGTATTAAATTACTTGGACCGTTATTTTGGAGCGAGCCGATAGCCGAAGGAGTTGAATCAGATGCTTGATTAACGAATTGTGTTTGATTTGTTTTCTGGTCATTATTATTATTCGGACGCTGGGGAACGACCGAATTCTGTATGCGAGGACGCTGGGGAACGACCGAATTCTGTATGCGAGGACGCTGGGGAGCGACCGAATTCTGTATGCGAGGACGCTGGGGAGCGACCGAATTCTGTATGCGAGGACGCTGGGGAGCGACCGAATTCTGTATGCGATAGCCGAAGGAGTTTGGTGGTTCATTATTAGATATATTAGCATTAGAACCAGCATCAGAATCAGACCCAGACCCAGACCCAGAATCAGCTTCCACACTTGCTTCTTTTTGAGAGGCAGTAACCATCAAATTTGGTTCCTGATGCAATTTTTCAACAACCTTATCCGCCACCATATTTGCAAATGCATCATCACAATCTCCGCCACCCCGCATAGTTCGTTTATGTAAATCAAGATGGCGCCCTCTTCTAAATGTTTTTGTTTTTATTTCACCTAGCGGTTTCTTATATTTCCGCCTAGTTTGCCTTTTCTTCGCATACATTTTTGATATTTTACCTTTAGTCAATTTCATTTTATTGTTGTATATAAATAAATAATATTTTTATATTATAATTATGAATATTTCACCAGATAATATTTCCGGAGACTGTAAATTAAAATGCGCCTATTCATTCAATTATCCGGTAAGTAATTGTGTAACAAGAAATAATTCTTATAGTGTTACAATGCCTTATGATAATTCATCCATACCAGCAGTAAAATTTAATAATGCACAATATAATGTTGCACAAATTTTAATTGTTACACCTTCCATGCATAAGTTTAATGGTTCTGTTGCAGACGGTGAAATTATTATTATACATACACCTACGGCCGGAGGTAATAATTTTATAGTCTGTATTCCGATTATTGCAACAACAACAACAACAAATCTAGTACAAACCATTATAACAGAAACAATAAAACAAGCACCTGGAAAAGGAGGAAATGCAAAAGTCGCATTAAATAATTTTACATTAAATTCTATCGTTCCTAAAACTGCTTTTTATTCTTATATAGATTCAACAAATAGATCGTTTGTAGTATATGGTATAGATAATGCGATTCGTGTAAATTCAGATGCAATGAAAGGATTAAAAAATATTTTGACCCAAACCCCAGCATCGGTTGGCATGACTTTTCCTGGCGGCCCCTTGTTGTATATAAATAGCGCAGGGCCGACCAATAGTCCAGGTCAAGAAGGAGATAATGAAATATATATATCTTGCCAACCGACCGGAAATTCAGAAGAAACGGAAGAAGTAAGCTATGCAAAACCTTCTATCACAAACGACCTTAGTATAAACGGAATTCTAAATAATCCGGTAGTTGTCTTTATACTCGCTTCTTTATTCACGATTCTAGTTCTATATGCATTATATACTTTAATAAATTATGTATCAAATGGTAGTGCCGCAAAAATTGTTTCACAACCGATTAATAAAAAAATAAAATAAAAAAATAAAATACATTTGTAATATATATATTAGAATAATAAAATATATATCATTCACCAAGCGCCTTCGGCTATGGGTCGCTCCACAACAAATTTTTACAACTGTTATTTATTTTGTAAAAATTAAACTACCCCGGGGTAACCGATTGGTGCGGCATCATAAATATTACCTAAAACCGGCATGAAATTTGCACTCGCGTTCGGGTCCGTCGTATCATTAATAGGAGCCATTTTGCTCACAATCTCCTGTTCTAAAGTATAAGGAAACTGATTCATCGCCGTTAAATTAGAAAACTTCTTTTCCTCCGTCGGGTAATAAGCAGCTAATGCAGCACTCCCAGTAGTTATTGTTGAACGTTGAACAAGTAAAAAGGCAACAAATAATCCCAAGACCCCTAAAATCGGATTACTGCAAGCAAGAAGCGCCAAGGCGATAAATGCAACAATTAATTTTCCAAACATTGTATCAACAATATTGGCAACTGGTTCAGGTGTCTTGTATCCCATAATAATGTAAATGAGAAATAGGACAACAAGGATAACTTGACCCATGTTTTCTTTCTTAAATAAGTCCGAAAAATAATCCATATATCATAATGGAAGATTTTATTCTAAACTTTCGCAAAAAAGTCAAAATAGCGCCCCAAACCATTATTAAAATATACTCAAAAAATTGAATATAAATACATTAAAACAATAATATGTAATTTATATTAAAACCGAATTTCATTGAATCATGTCATATTTAGGTCAAAAAGGTTATAGCATTTCAAAGCAAAATTTATCGGAAGAGCAGCAATATTTTATTCGTAAAGAATTGACAATCAAACCGTTTGTGCAAAACTCTCCGGCAGCGCAAACTGTTAGTTTTCCGGCATATCGTGAATCCCCTCAAAAATTTTATTTGCCACGATATTTCGGAGAAGAACATTTTGGCCCGCCTTCACAAATAAAAATTAGTCAAGGAGATGATATTAATGTCCCCTTTATCGGCGAGCTGAGAGAAAATCAAAAGCCGGTGGTAAAAGCATATATGGACCATGTGCAAGGAACAGGTGGCCAAGTGGGTGGAGGTGGTGGTTTGCTAGAACTCCCGTGCGCATACGGCAAAACGATTTTGGCCCTGCATATATGCTCGCTACTTAAGAAAAAAACGTTAATTATTGTACATAAAGATTTCTTGTTAAATCAGTGGATTGAACGCATACAGCAATTTCTGCCGACGACAAGGGTTGGCAGAATACAGGGGCAGACCCTAGATATTGAGAATAAAGATATTGTGATTGGTATGTTGCAATCCTTGTCCATGAAAGATTATCACGAAACCACATTTTTAAGTTTTGGTTTGACCATTATTGACGAGGTGCATCATATATCTAGTGAAGTATTCTCTTGCGCTCTATTCAAAATTGTGACAAAATATATGCTTGGCTTATCGGCCACGATGAATCGTAAGGACGGGACAACAAAGGTATTCAAGATGTTTTTGGGAAACGTGGTATATAAAGGAAAACGCGATGAGCAGCATGATGTTACCGTAAGAGCGATTGAATACAAGGCAAATGATACCGAATTTAATAATGTAACGCTAGATTTTCGCGGTAATGTGCAATACAGCACCATGATATCCAAACTTTGCACATATAATCATCGCACGGAATTCATTTTAAAAATTTTAAAAGACATGCTCCTAGAAAATGAGAATCAACAGGTAATGATTTTAGCACATAATAAAAATATTTTAAAGTATATGCATGATGCAATTCAAACAAGAAATATTGCAACTGTTGGATATTATGTGGGTGGTATGAAAGAAGCCGCGCTTAAAGAAAGCGAAGCAAAGAAAGTGATTATTGCGACGTATTCCATGGCGGCGGAAGCATTGGATATTAAAACGCTGACGACATTGATTATGGCAACGCCAAAGACGGATATAGAACAGGCAGTGGGGCGAATTTTGCGCGAAAAACATAGTAAGCCGATTGTGGTAGATATTATAGATGCACATGCACCCTTTCAAAATCAATGGACAAAACGAAAAGTATTTTATAAAAAACAGAATTATAAAATAATAAAAATTACGAGCGAAAATTATACAACGGATTTAAGTAAATGGCAACAGGTTGGAATAACTACAAAGTGTCCTGAGGATTTGCCAGGCAAATGTTTGCTAAAAATCAAATTGCAGAAATAATTAATATATTATAAGATTACCTGGTTACCAGAATTGGAATCCTTTATTCGTAAAATGATTATAATTATCTGTGCAGTTACCTGCCCCACCATTTACTGAATAAGGTGCTGGATTCGCAAGCGCCAAATCAGATGGTTCTACTTTAAAACCAGGTGTAGCATAAGACGGTGTATTTGGAATTTGGCTACCAAATTGGTGATAAGCACCGCCACGAAATTTTTTGGACCCGCGACCACGTGCGCGACCAGAACTACTACTACTACTTCTTCTGCGTTTATTTTTTTTTGATTTTGAAATAATATATCCTCCCTTAAGATTCTTTATCAATCGTTTTTTCATAGACCTGCGTTTTCTTGGTGGCATCCTATACTTATTCGCTATATTTTTTATTTTTCTACGCATCGTTTTTCTTCTGGAACCTCCGGTTAAAGCAGAGGCTGCCGCTGCAGCAACATTATTTCTGACAGCCGGGAGACCAAATTGGAGAGAGGTTTCGGTGCTGCCAAAACTTCCCGGCCAAGTAGATGCATCAATATTCACCAATTTTCCATCCACATTTTCAAATGGAGCAACGGTATTTTTTAACGAAAATGGGGATAAAGATTGTTGAGTCATATATATTTAATATTTATTTTTTTCTAAACGAATTAAATCATTTTTTTTAATTAGAATATTATTTGTGTTGTTTGTGTTGTTTGTGTTGGTATTTGTCTTTGTTGTATGTAAGCGGGTTGGCATCCATTTTTTAAATTTATGATTATACAAACACACCATATGAAATGATTTTTTTAAATCTACAAATTTGTCTATTTTATCATTTTCAAATTCTTCTTCGTCATCACTTTCTTCTAAAGCATCTAAATTTATATTTTCTTTAATATTTCTAAATAGCCCATTCATCATAACACTTGTTTTATAATCCGATATGTATGCAGTATCGTACAAAAATTCTTTTTGGGTCATTTCATCAAATGCGTACAAATGATAAATATCATTTTGCAAATCCGGTTTCACCATAAAAATAACATCTTTCCTATTCGCCTTATTTTCTGTAACTATAACTGTATTCCGATTTATAATTGTATTCGTATAAACCCGGTATTCATATTTCATAGTATAATGATTTTTCGGACGATCAATGCAATGAAATTGAATACCACTTATTTTGTATGGAAGATTTTGTATTTCGGCATTCATCTCCTGCGTAAAATTTGGAAAAATAAGAGGGAGTCCAAAAAAAATCGTATTATTGTAAAATGGTACTTGGAACAATTCTTTCTTTGTAGAAAGCAACTTGCATGTATCCATTAATTTTTGGTCTAACGTTTTATGAGATACATTTTTGCCTTCTATATAAAACACATTTTCAATGGAAAATAAATGTTTAAATGTGGTGTCTTGAAAAACCGTCCCATAAAAAATAGTTCCATTATACAATTCGGAATCCTGCAGATTCGCAGAAACCTTTTCTACATTTATATTTTGGATACTGTTGTTTTCCGAAGAAATTTCCAAAAAAATGCACACTGGACTACCATTGTATTTGGAAAACCAAGCAAAAAATTTTTTTCCTAAAGGAATGGCAAATGCAAATTGACATGAAAAAACCTTCTTATGAGTAATGGTTTCATAAGAAAGTTCTATATGTGGGAAGGTGCGTAAGATATCGGTTTGTTCTTTTTCGGGAAACATTTTATATATTTATTATCGCCATATCTTTATTAGGATTTACTAAACATTTATTCATATTTTCTCTCTTTGAAACGATAATAAGGATTTTATAATGGGGAACCAAGTTCTTGTGTAGTTTGTCCTCCGTAAAATTCTAAAGAAGAAATATCTGTGGTATCATCTTTTTTGAGTTGATTTTTTAGAAACATTTTGAGTTCATTTTTCATTGCATCTCTGTCTGGTTCGGTTTTATGTGTATTATTGCTAGACATGTTTTGAATTATATGTTCATACTTTTGTAAAGGTGAATGCACTAAATCTTTTATTTTTGGAATAGTGAGGGTTGATTTTAAGAAATAAATAATGTGGTGTATTAAAAAAATTAAAATAACTGAAATAAGGATAATTTGAATTGACCACATAAACATTCCGTGTTATTTTATTGTAACAAAAGAATCTTCCTTTTTTAACCCTTGAAATAATTAGAAAGAGAGAAAAGATAATATAAATATTTCTGAAAAGGCTTAAACCTAAATATTCAGAAATATTATGGTACAAAATCTAACAGTTATTATTATTGAAAAAACGGGTACAATTAAAACCACCACGATTAAAGAATTCAAGGAGGAGGATTTATTTAAAAAATGTGGTTTTAAAAAGAATACTGATTTTATACATCAGACCGATTGGTCTATTAAACTAGATGGTAAGAAATATAAGGTAGGTTTATTTGCAAAAAAAGATGGAAAAGCCAATAACGAAAATAAATATGATTTCCCGCCGCCAGTAGATAATGATTTGTATTTTGGTAGTTGCGCTCTTGTCTGCAAAGTTTGTGTAAAAGAAAGTGAATACGAATATATCTCTTTTACGGTGGAACTATGGGAAAAAATGTACGAGAAATTGTTTGGCGGTTTTGAAAATTTGGCACTTACATCATTGGAAGATGAGAATGAGGAGGACGAATTAGCAAATGTTCCGGCAGAAAAGAAGACAAAACAAGGGTATTTGAAAGACGGATTTGTGATTGATAGTGAGGAGGATGATTTGACAGGAACTTCTAATAGTTCGGAAGATGAGGATGAGGACGAGGAGGAAACCGACTCTCCTGAGGGGTCTCAACTGGAAATTGAAGATATTGGTTCTGAATTGAGTTCAGAGGAATACGATTATAGTGATACAGAAACCGAAACCGAAACAGAAACAAGTAGTACAGAAACAAGTAGTAAAGAATCAAGTATCAAAGAAACGAGCAGTGATTCTGACAATGACAATGAAAAAGACAAAGACAAGGAAAAAGAAAAAACAAAAGACAAAGACAAAGACAAAAAATAAGGTTAAATCCGGTTATTTGTAAATAAAATATAATGCTAATAGTGTAGTATTTATAATTATGGTAAATATCCCTGTTATTATCAATGGATAATCAAATGTATAATAACCATGTAAGAACCATAATAAATTTGTGATTAAAATAAGTATTATGGAATAAAAAGATAAATCAGTAACTCTTTTTGTTATATATGTTTTATATATTTGAGGTAATAGTTGAATGCAGGTAAAAAAAGGTGCTAATACAGCAACTATACTGGGTATTTGTATCATTTATAAATACTAAAGATAATATAAAAAAATTGATTATTAATAATAAATATGAATAAGATATAAATAATAACTGCTATTTACATCTTATAGACAATGCGAAAAATTGATAACCCAGAAATTTTTAGAAAAAATATTTGCAAAAAGATGCAAGAAATTTTGGAAAATGAAAAGCACGCTGCTAATTTAGAAAAAGGTATCTTTAATTATTCCTTAAAAGAAGCGGATAATAGGAAAGTGGTTAAAAAATGGGACAATCAACATTTTATTCAAATTTATATAGACCGGCTTCGTAGTATTTATTTGAATCTTCAAAAACCGAAATTATTAGAATTAATCAAGACTTCTCAGATAAAAGCGCATTTAGTTGCATTTATGTCACATCAAGAAATGGACCGTGAAAAGTGGGAACCACTCATTCAAGCAAAAATGAAGCGAGATTTTCATAAATACGAAACAAAAATGGAAGCAGCAACGGATACTTTCAAGTGTAGAAAGTGTCACTCTAATAAATGTACATATTATCAGATGCAGACGCGTTCAGCAGATGAGCCGATGACAACATTTGTTTCTTGTATTGATTGCGGCAATCGCTGGAAGTGTTAGAAAATTATTTATTTATAAAAAATATTATTTATAGAAAAAATATAAAAAACAAATATATTTATTTTTTATATTCAACATTTTTTGATGTGCTTACGCGCGGCGCCGTCGGCTGTGCTTAGTCCCACCAGAGTTTTTTTTAGCCGTTCTCCTTCGCCTTGATGCGTGACGTCTATTTTTTGATTTTTTTGTAGAATAATTAATCCTTTTACCGCCTTCAGAACCATCATCTTCCAATATACTAACAATATCAGAATAATTAATAATAATATCATTATTTAATTTATCATTATCATCAGTTTCAAACTCTAAAATTTTTTGAGTATAATGATTACCAGTCATTTTACCTTTATAAATCTTCCCATTTTTAGTCTTTATTGTATAAATTTTATGCGGGTCGTTTATCTCTCGTGCATTCGCTAGCAATTTCCCCATTATATCATCTGTATATATTATAATAACTTCGGCTAAATTATCCAAAATATAAAATTTTTAAAACCCAATAATTTCTAGGTCCCGCAGTTTCCAATATTCACACCCACCGCCAGGAATCGGTCTTCGTACAATAAATGGAACGCGTTTTTGCAGAAGTTCCATTTCTGCGATTAAATATCCGTCAATCACATTTTCAGGAACTTTGACAAATGCTTTTGCACCGGAATTAATTTGTTTCGCACGCTGACCTAAAACACGAGCGCGTTCATATTTTGTCAAATAGGGTAAAGTTCTGTGTAATTTGTCAATAATGTTATTGTTGATATCCCGAATAACAATTGAAAGTGCATTGATTTCATCATAATTATTAATAATTGATTCGGGGTGAAACTCTGTTAAATACTGCCGATTAATATCAGTATTAAATTTTTGCAAATAGCCATCTGCCATTTCTTCGTCGTCGTCATCATCATCATCCTCTTCGTCAGCATTTGAATTTTCAACTACGTTTTCATAATCAGGTGTAGCGCCGCCAACTAGTGGTGTTGTTGATGTTTTTTTTGTTTTTGTTTTAACGGCTTCTGTGTCTGAATCTGGGTCCGAGTCTGAATCCGACACTGATTCTGCAACACTGTCGTCGTCGTCTTCTTCTGCGTCTTCTTTTATATCTTCATCTTCATCTTCTTCATCTTTTATATCGTCTTCTTCGTCTTCGTCTTCATCTTCGTCTTCATCAATTGGTTTCGTAATACTACTTATTTTTTTTGTAATAGTAGAAGTTGATTTTATCTTTTTCTCTTCTTCTTCTTCGTCAGAAGAATCCTCATCTGAAGAGGAATTAATTGATTTTTCGGATTCATCATCGCTTCCTGACATTATATTATTATCTGTTATTTATTTATATATATTATCATTCAATTTTATTTTTTAAGTCGTTTCCGCATATAAAATAAAAAATCGCATTTTCAGGTACTTTCTAAATCTACACTAAAAATAATAAATAACCGGTATATTTATTATTTTAAATTATTTTTTTGGATTTTTTATTTTTGCAGCATTTATTTTTGCTCGGAGGATTTCCATACCTTATCACATGTAGAACACATATAAATATATTTCATATTTACGTCATCATAACGAATATAAATAATTTCTCTTGGGGTATCGTGCGTATTTGTGTCACATTCAGCATTTGGACACGGGATTTTAGTAATTCTCGGCAATGTCGGGTCTAACTTTGTATATTTATTAATAATATGGGAAAATTGTTGTTCATTTTTATTGACTTGCATTTTTGAAACACTTACATTATCAACAGTGAGTAGGCCGTCTTCATTACCACAATTGCGGCAATAATAAATTAATTTATTGGTATTTTCGCTATCAATGCGAATATAATACATATTATTGCATAGATTACAGAAGTGCATTTTTAAAGGAGTATAATATACTTTTATATTATTTATTTATATTCAATTTTTTTCATAAAGATTTTAGAATAGAATAGAATATAATTTTAATTTATTGTATTTCTAGAATAACCATCTTAAAATTATCCAATAACCGTTTATAATTGATATTTACATTCATATTGTACATGTTCGTTTTAATTGTTTCTATTTTTTCGGTTTTTACCTTATCTTCAATATATTTTTGTATTGCTTCCTGATTCTTTTTAAAATTCTCTATTACATAACTGTAAAACATATCAAACTTTTTCGGATAAATATCTGCCTTTTTCTGCAACATTTTTAAAACGGCGATATCAATATTTTTATACTCAATAATTTTTGTATAATTATCAAAATCGGGGTGATTTTTTGTTATACCAGGTTCATTTAATAAAGGGTCTTTGCATAATAACGTACATAACGTCAATAAAATGGTAGAAATTGTTTGACACGATGTCCATTGTTCTCCCTTCCATGTATTTAACACACTTACGCATACTTTTCCATTGCAATACAAATTTGGGTTGAAACGAATGGCATCGCCGTTTGTGCAGTATAAAACTTGTGGAGGGCTATGAGGATAATCCGTCGGATAATTAAATTCAAAAAAAAAGTTCCCTCCAAAATAGGGTGTATCGGAGGGACCAATGATGAGTGCATACCCCTTCATCATATCTTCATCATCATGCACATAATAAATACCATTATCAGTAAGGGGATTTTTAATTACATTTTTTATATCATGAATCAGTCTGGAAATTGTTTCTTTTGAAATAATAACATTTTTATTTGACATTTGAAGTCGTTTATATTATAATATATTACCTACTTTGGTTTTATATATTTTACAAATTATATACTATCTTTCATATTTTTTTTTATTTTTTCTACATTTTTTATTTTTCTAATGTTTTTTATATTTTTCCAAGGTTTTTTATAAGTTTTTTATTTTTTCTAATGTTTTTTATAAGTTTTTTTATATTTTTCTAGGTTTTTTATACAAGGTCATCACCGATAACAACTGCTTCCTGGGTAAATGTTACAACACCAACATCATCTTGCCCCAGTTTATTTTCACTAAAAGTCTGTTTCCCGGGAGAATAACCATCGGCATGAGTAGTCCATTCCTGACCCCATCTGTTTCGCGCCCATGAAGCAATTTCAATGGCATTTGATGTCGCCAACATTTGTAAATCATCTGGCAACACGTCATTGGACTGAATATACCAGTTTGCTGGGGTATAAATCATATCCATTACTCCGTCCGTTGCTACAACGACTTTTACATGTTGCGACGGTAAATAGGGTATAGAATAACGCGAAACCTTGTATCCCGTAATATTATTATGACCCAATGATTGTGACGGGGCTAACATTGTTTCTACACGGCGTCCATACTGGTCAAGATGGAAGAATAATGTATATGTGCCATATACTTGTTTAATATCAGTGGGTGATGTAACTACTAATTTGGTTGCAGGATCCACGCGATAATTCGCAGTTCCAATTGTGCTGTCTAATCGTTCTTTTTCTTCTGGGCAAGTTGGAATGTGATGTTTATTCATATACACTAAATTACCGTCTAGATAAATCAATGTAGTTGCATCACCGACATTAAAGGATTCAATACGGTCAGAATAGATGCGTGCAAAGGATGCGACTGCACCGGTACTATGATGATACAAATTCTTTCCGGGTCCGCTGAAATAATCAATTAATGCTTCCATTGGATTCTCTGCGCAAAAGATGGCCTCTTTTATTTCAGCAGAAAGGTTTTCCACCGCATCCACAAAATGCGTACATGTGGAGCGGGATGTTTCGTACCGAGGAATAGTACCGTGACCGTCTAAAACCCCGATGAAATCAAACGGGTTTTCTCCTTCGTGGTGCCAACGAATTGTTCTATCCTGACCAGAGTCATGAAGATTTAATAGCGCAGACACCACCGTATTCTTATTATTAATATTATTTTCATCTGAAAAGAATTCCATTATGAAGCGATAGCGATTGAGTTTAAAATTTTAATTAATTATTGTTTAACGAGTAAAGTTGCTTTTATTGTAAAGGTATAAAAGCATTTCAATTTTTAATTCAAAACTTTTATTTCAAAACTTTTATTTCAAAACTTTTATTTCAAAACTTTTATTTCAAAACTTTTATTTCAAAACTTTTATTTCAAAACTTATAATTATATTATTATATAGTATTATGACCCCAATTATTATTGTGTATATTATTATATTAATTTTGGAATTGTTATATATATATTATTATTTAAATAATTGGACTGCGTGGAACAGTGGTTCATTAGAAGCAGAAATAAAATATAATATTGAAAATCAAGATGAGATAAATGAAATATTGCATAAAGAAATAAATAGGCGTATTAAATTATTAGAAACAATGGATTATGATGAATGGTTAAAATACAATAATGAAAATATATATATACAAGTTGGTCCATATAAGCAACATTGTTTTATTTGGGAACGTACAAAATTATATATAAGTAATGACAATTATAGTGATCAAAATGATTCATCTTTTATTTATCGGTGCACCCCGTTTAAAGAGTATTTAAATTTATCTAGCAAAAAAATTTACGAACGAGTTAATTATTTATATTTAAATGGTATTTATAAATCAGACCAAAATGATTTAGATGATATGTGGGATTTAAGTGCTACTACCTCAGAGTTAGATATTATTAATAATTTAGATGTATATTGGTTAGACGATTTTACAAAAACAAGTATTAGAAAAAAAATGGTATTTAAGAATTTTGCAAAAACCTTAAAACCAGGTCACGCTTCTGATACGAATCCGGATATAAATGAAGGTATTATTGGATTTGGGTATATAACACAAAACGTAGAATTAAAATATGCACAACCATATTATGCTCATTTAAAATTTCCGTTTTTTTTTATGATAAATATTTTATTTTTGTTTATTAGTTTAATGTTATATTATTCTATAGATGATAATAAAGATATTACTAAACCAATTCTTTTTTTATTTGTTACAAATGCATATTTAATATATTATTTATCTTCTGTTTCAGCTTTAACCGATTTGGAATACGAACAAAATAAAACAATTAATATAAATGCCGGTATAACTGCCATTTCTTTTTTAGTTGCTGTTAATATTTTTATTGTTCAGACTTTACGTAATAATAAATCAATGAAAACTTCTTTTCTACACAATGAGAGTGCATTTTTATTCTGTATTTCTCTTATGTTTCTTTTAATTTCATCTTTTAAAGAAACTAATTTTGGTACAATTGAACAATTGCGTAAGTATAATATTATCAGTCAATTCTTTTTTAACATGTCCATTATTGTTAATTTAATCATTTTCTTAAATTACTTATTATATGTTATAAGTGGTACCAAAATTTATAGGAATTATTTAAATTTTTAGTCATTTTTCATTTTTTACTAGGTTACCCAGATAAAATAAAACCAGCTGGGTAATAATTTATGAGCATCATGTAGCAAGATATTTTTTTTTATTTTTAACAATTAAAAAAAAATGAAATAGAAATATCCCCTTATAGTATAGTATATAACACTATAATATGGAATTAACATCACAATATACCGATTTAAATGCCTTTTTGGCAAAGCATAGTATCAAGACGGGTGGTGATACTAGTCTTATTACTCATACAAGAATCGGAGATAAAACGACAAATATTTACGGAGGTTCCTATGCAATTCCCAAAGAAGAATTGCCAACCTTCTATCAGTTGTATCATTCAAAAGTTTTTGAGAAAAAACAGATGGAATATTTGACGGAAAAACAACAAAAAGAAAAAGGCCCGATTTTAGTAGATTTAGATTTCCGTTATGCTCACACAGTGACCACCCGCCAGCACACCAAAGAACAAATCCAAAACATAATATGTTTGGGATATCTGGAGAAACTTAAGGAACTCCTCGTTTTTGAAGGAAATACGAGTTTTCCGATTTATGTAATGGAAAAAGCTAACGTAAATCGTCTGGAAGATGGTTCATTAACAAAAGACGGCATTCATATAATTATTGGTATTCAGATGGACCACGTTTTGCAGCAGATATTGCGTGACAAAGTATTGGAGGAAATTCCCAAAATTTTGGAGCTGCCGCTAATCAACGATTGGCCTGGAGTACTGGACGAAACTATCAGCAAAGGGACAACCAATTGGCAGGTATTCGGGTCCCGAAAGCCCGGAAATAAGGCATATGAATTGAGTCAATATTATAAACTCAGATACGACGAATCAGACGGAGAATTTATTATGGAGGAGCTCCGTGTGGCAGATGTAGAAATAAACAAAGACTTACTGTTAAAAATATCTGCGCAATATGATGAGCATCCGAATTTTAAAATACAGCCGAATATTAAATCCGAATATGAAGACCGCACTAATAAAAAAATGGTAAGACCAAAAATGCAAACAAAGACAAAATTACGATTATTAACAACCGAGAAAGCAGAAGAGGAGGAAGAATATTCGTTGCAAGATATTATAAATGAGGAAACGTTGAAACGCGCTGTAGAAAATAATTTTAAAAATTTAAAAACGGATGAGCGCATATTAAAAGAAATCCATGATTATACGCAAGTATTGCCCTCGCAATATTACGAACCCGGTTCTCACGATAAAAATATCAAAGTTGCCTTTGCTCTTAAAAATACAGATGAACGCCTATTCTTGTCTTGGGTAATGTTGCGAAGTAAGGCATCCGATTTTGACTATGCATCCATTCCTGGATTATACGACAAATGGAGCCGCCATTTGAAGGGAAAACCGGACGGTATTACAAAACGGTCTATTCCTTATTGGGCGAAACAAGACGCGCCGAAAGAATATGAACGCGTCAAGAGTTCCACGATTGACCATTTTATTGAAAAAACATTAACTACACCGACAGAATGGGATTTCGCGATGGTCTTGTATCAAATGTTTGGAGATGTATTCGTGTGCAGTAGTTATGTAAATAAAACGTGGCATGCGTTCAAAAATCATCGCTGGGAATATGATGAGGGACAAACGCTGCGATATTTAATTTCGGTGGATATGTACAATATTTATCAGGAAAAAATGGTGTCTATTATGAACGAGATGAACCATTATGAAGCGAGCGATGAGCGATATGTCGCCAAGCAAAAGCTAGTAAAATGGGTGAGCGAATTATCTACGCGATTGAGGACGACCTCCATTAAAAATAATATTTTCCGTGAAGCACATGAGCTGTTCTTTGATAAGGAATTTACCAAGAATATGGATACAAATAGGTATCTCATGTGTTTTACGAATGGCATTGTAGATATTAAAAATAAAACATTTCGTGACGGTTATCCGCAAGATTATATTACGAAATGCACGAATATTCCTTATTACAAACTGGACCCCGAAAAAGATGCAAAACCGATGGAAGAAATTCAACTATTTATGCATCAATTATTCCCAGTAGAGGAGCTTTATACTTATATGTGGAATCATTTGTCGGCCGTGTTAATTGGTGAAAATATTAATCAGACATTCAATATTTATCGTGGAAGCGGCAGTAATGGTAAATCTATGCTAACCGAATTAATGAGCAATACACTAGGAGATTATGCTTGCACCACGGTGCCGATTACAATGGTAACGGAAAAGCGTGTCGGGCAGGGTCAATCATCTTCTGAAATCATGCAATTAAAAGGTATCCGATATGCCGTTATGCAGGAACCGACGAAAGATACGTGTCGGTTGAATGAGGGTATGATGAAGAATCTAACGGGTGATTCTACGTTACAGGCCCGTGAATTATATTGCAAATCGGAGACGTTTCAAATTCAATTTCATCTTGCGGTTTGTACGAATAATATGTTTGAGATTAATAGTAATGATGATGGCACGTGGCGCCGCATTTGTCTCGTAGATTATTTATCAAAATTCGTAGATCCTGGAGAACAAGTGCATGACGATACGCCTTATCAATTTCCCAAAGATAAGAATTTAAAAGAAAAACTGCCGAAAATGGCGCGCGTATTTGCGAGCATGTTGGTGCAGCGAGTCTTTGAATCGCAAGGTAAGGTAGAAATTTGCGAGATGGTGCGCGCGTCATCAAATAAATACCGACAAGGGCAAGACCATATTGCGGCGTTTGTTTCTGAGATGATTGGCAAGAAAGAGGGCATGAAGGTGTCAAAACGCGAATTAATGGAACAGTTCAAGATATGGTTTCAGGACCAGCAAGGTGGAAGGCGTGCGCCCAAAGGTGTGGAACTACAAGAATATATGGATAAAAAGTTTGGAAAGGCAAAAAGAGATGGATGGTATAATGTGGAGATGTTGTATCCGGAGTCGGACGCGATTAAAGAAATGGCATAAAAAATATTGTTTTAGAGCGACCCGAAGCGCTAGCGAAGGTGAGCGACTGAACTCCGTAACGTCAGTGAAGGAGTTTTAGAAATTTTATGAGAAATTTATTTGAGAATTTTTTTTATTGCAAAATAAAAATATTTTGTATTTATATTAGTATTTAGATGCCAAATACCGGATATACTATAACTGGTGGAACCGATTTGAGTACTATATTTGAACCGTATAGTTCAGGCACTAAAGCGGCCGAAACAAATTATAAAATATCTACTGGTGCCGATTTAAATACAGTATTTAAACCGTATAATCCTCTAAGCACTCCGGAGGTCACAACAAATTATAAAATATCTACTGGTGCCGATTTAAATACAGTATTTCAAAAAAAATATGTAGTTCCTTATGTAGCAACTGGAGGACATTTTACGGCACTCCGAAGTGGTGATGATTATGTTATTCAATTTACTGGAACTGGAATTCTTTCGTTTTTTGTTAATGGTATAACAGTAAATTTTTTGGTAGTTGGTGGTGGTGGTGGTGGGAGAGATACTTCGAATTATGCCGTTGGGGGCGGCGGTGGTGGGGGCATTACTCAAGGAAGTTTTACGTCAGACAACACCCATGGTAGTTATACTATAACTCAGGTTGGTGTTGGTGGTGCAGCAAATACTTCAGCCGGACTCAGCGCTTTTACTCAAACTACCCTCATCCTTGCCTATGGTGGTTCAACTCCTAGTGGTGATGGTGCTGGTGCTGGTGGAACCGGAACGTCTTCTAGTGGTGGTGATGGTGGCAGCACTACTGGAATTGTTGGTAGTACAGGAAATACGCCTACTACGGCCGGTTATAACCCTTTTTATATTAACTTACCAACTCTAACGTT
>Ga0209086_10000528_pt1 | contig 33380 bp, 29 predicted proteins | sample M_130207_XF_Meta_FD_187312 | JGI IMG/M metagenome (GOLD analysis project Ga0209086, IMG submission 187312) | Freshwater microbial communities from Lake Montjoie, Canada to study carbon cycling - M_130207_XF_MetaG (SPAdes) (version 2) | ecosystem: Environmental > Aquatic > Freshwater > Lake... | reverse complement strand
GTGCATCGAGGATTACACCAAGGGAGTTTGCACTCCCGAACTTTGTGCAAAGTTGATCGAACTCTGTCGCGCGAAGAAAATTCCAGTATTGGTTGATCCTGCTGCGATAAGCGACTATTCGCGCTATCGAGGAGCGACGGTGATCACACCCAATCGCTCCGAGGCTGAGAAAGCCACAGGTCGGACGATCGATCCTGCGAATGTCGTCGCAGGATCAATAGAGATGGCGACTTCGTTGTTGAAGAATCTTTCGCTCGATGCAGTTGTTGTCACACTCGATCGATATGGAGCAGTTCTGGAAGTGAAAGGAAATCCTGCGGTCCACCTCCCAACTGTTGTTCGCCAGGTCTATGACGTCGCAGGAGCGGGAGATATGGTGCTTGCGACACTCGCAGGTGCGATTGCAAATGGAATGCCGTGGCCAGAAGCTGTGACGCTTGCAAATATCGCTGCGGGTATGGAAGTCGAAGTCTTCGGAGTGCGTGCATTCACGATGGCGGAAATTCAAGCGCAGGTCATTCGCATCACGCAGGCATCGATGGGAAAGACTCGATCACGAGCAGACCTCTTAGTAGAAATCGCAGCGCATCGTGCCGCAGGTCGAAGCATCGTGCTGACCAACGGTTGCTTTGATGTTCTGCATGCGGGGCATGTTGGATATTTACGAGAAGCGAAATCTCTTGGAGACATTTTGGTGGTTGGCGTGAACTGCGATGAACAAGTTCGTTCGCTCAAAGGAAATGATCGCCCGATCTATTGTGAGAAAGATCGGGCGGAACTTCTGGGCGAATTGACCTCAGTCGACTACATCACCATCTTTGAAGAACCTTCAGCGGCGGAATTGTTGCGCGCGGTGATTCCAGATGTGTACGTCAAAGGAGGGGACTATGAGAGTAAAGAGATCACGGAATCGGCCGTTGTCAAGGAACTTGGCATAAAATTATCTTTAGTCGCCCATCGTCCTGGCTTATCCACGACCTCCGTGGTGGAACGTGTGCGTGCTCAGTTTGTAAGTGGTGGAAATGTCAAGAGTTCTTGAAAACCCCTTGACTCGCTCGGCAAGAGTGAAGATACTAATTCCTGTCGTGCAGGAAACTATTTCAATGAATTTAATTCGGTGCGACAGGCAAACAATACTTTCTTGTCGATTCATATTGTAAATTTCTCGTAAAATTTCTTCCTTTGTTTTCTCTCAAATATGGGGTATTAAAAATGTCGACAATCACAAAAAAAGACTTCGTGGATCGAATCTCAGAGAAGACTGGCCAGAAGCGTGGCGAAGTCAAGGAAACTATCCAGTTGTTTCTTGATGAAATGATCGATGAATTGACCAATGGAAATCGCTTGGAGTTCCGCGACTTTGGAGTCTTTGAAGTCCGCGAGCGCGCAGCTCGAATTGCGCAGAACCCAAAGACACTCGAGCAGGTACAAGTTCCCGCTCGTAAGGCTGTTCGATTCAAGATCGGCCGACTGATGCGTGAGCGAATTGTCGGCGAATCCCTTACGCAAGAACTCGCGTCGCGCTAATGGCAAAGTCCAACCGTCAGTCCCGCCATTCCGGCCAAGGCGATTCTGCGCCAAGAGTTGATCCTCAGGAAACTGCGCGCCTTCTGAAGGCGATGCCTCCAAATGCGCCCGAAGCTGAAATGGCTTTGCTTGGAAGCATGTTGGTCGAACCTGGAGTCATCGGAGATGTCGTTGGGATCATTCGTGGGGGAGATGATTTCTTTCTTGATAAGCATCGGACTATCTATACGACGATGGTCGAGATTTATGATCGCACGGCATCAGTTGATGTTGTGAGATTGAATCAACAATTAACGGATCGCCAAGTGCTTGATGCGATTGGTGGCTTGGATTATCTCGTGCAACTTTCCGAGGCTGTGCCAAGCGCGCAATTTGCATGCGAGTACGCAAAAACGGTTCGCGATAAAGCAACGCTGCGTCAGTTGATCGATGCGTCGAGTTTGACTGTCAATGATGCGCATCATTCGACCGAAGAAGCGCAGATGATTTTGGAGATGGCCGAGCAACGCATTTTTTCGATCGCACAGATGCGGGAATCCACGCCATTCGCGCACTTGCCCGATTTGTTACGCGAGACGATGGAGAAACTGGAATCTCGCGACGGATCTGGATTGACTGGACTCGCCTGCGGATTTGAAGATATCGACGAAATGACTACAGGATTGCAGCGAGGCGAGATGTTGATCGTGGCGGCTCGACCTTCCATGGGAAAGACTGCGCTTGCTTTGAATCTGATGGAAGGCGTCGCGCTTGCGGGACAAGCTGTCGCCATGTTCAGTCTTGAAATGGGACGACAGCAACTCGTTCAACGACTTCTCTGTGCGAAAGCTGGCGTTGACGGACAGCGACTTCGCCGTGGTGTCTTGACTGGTGATGACAATCGCCGTTTGATGATGGCATGTGATGCGCTTCAATCGTCGAAAATTTTTATCGATGACACGCCGGGTTTGACGCTCTTGCAACTTCGTTCGAAGGCCCGAAGAATGAAAGAAAAGTTTGATATCAGTTGCGTGTTCATCGATTATTTGCAGCTGATGAGTTCTGGTTCGAGAAGCGAAAGTCGGCAGGTAGAAGTCAGCGAAATCAGTCGTGGCATTAAGGCCATGGCTCGTGAACTTGATGTGCCAGTTGTGTGTCTCTCACAGTTGAATCGTGCTGCAGAACAGCGCGAAGGTCATCGTCCTCGCATGAGCGATTTGCGCGAGTCAGGTTCGATCGAGCAGGACGCTGACGTGATCATGATGTTGCACCGTGAGGAGTATTACCACCAAGGCGATGGAGAGTGGTCGGAAGCGAATCTCGACAAAGTTGGAATGGCGGAATTGATTTTTGCGAAGCAGCGAAACGGACCGACCGGCGTGATCAAATTGATTTGGGATCAGAATTCGACATGTTTCCGCTCGTATTCGCCGATGTCTGCGCCGTCTGGTGTTGAATATCGAAGTTTCGAGCCTCGGGGCGCTCGCTTTGATGGCGGACCGGACGATCTCCCGACGTAAGTTTGATTCACTGGGGATTCATTCTTTGATTTTTCTCCTTCTCAACGGCGATCACCGTAGACTGCGCTTTCAATGACAGAGGGTCAGGACGACCGAATTGCGAAGTGGTTGGCAGATGCCGCGACAGGCGACCAGAATGCTTGGCGAGCAATTGTGTCGGAATTTTCTCCGCGCATTTTCGGGCTTCTGAGGGCGCAATGCAGAGATGCAGATCTCGCTGAAGAATTGACGCAATCCGTTTTCGTCACGTTGGCGGAAAAATTGGCGGAATACACCGAGCAAGGTCAATTTGAATCTTGGATTTTTCGAGTCGCCATAAATCGTCTTCGCGATGAAATGCGCAGGAGAACGCGGCACGCTAAGCCGATGGCTCAAGAGACGCTGTCAGAAATTGAAGGAGGGGCGGGAGATAGTGGTTATAGGACTGTTGAGCCGGAACAGGTTTTGGCCCTTGAGCGAGCAATGGACGAATTGTCGACCTCAGACCGTGAAATCGTGGATTTACGGCACACGGCAGGGCTGAGCTTTAAGCAGATCGCTTCTTTGCTTGAGGAGCCCGTCGGCACGCTTTTGGCAAGACATCACCGTGCGCTCGCTCGGCTTCGTGAAACGATAGAGCGAATTCAAAAAAGAGGGTCGAAATGATGCAATTGATGAGAGGACGGGGCGTTGACCTGACAGCATTATGAGTGATTCCAAGTCAAATTTTGATCCCGACTTCGATGCTTCCTCGGCGACGCCTGCTGATGCGGAACTTCATTCGCTGTTGAATGCTCGGGGACAGCGCATGCGAGATCGCAGCGGCATGAGTGAGCGCGTGACTCGCGCCACACTTCCAATGATTACTTCTGGTGTGCTTACTTCTGGTGTGAATGCGTCGGGTATGAATACTTCGGGCAAGTCTTTCAATTTCATCGCTGCACGCGAGCGTCGCATCCGATGGAGAGTTGGATTTGCAGTCGCGGCATCTTTGGTTGCGGCATTCGTGATCGTCAATTTGCCTACGAATCGAACTGGAATTGATGCAGCATCTGATGTTGTTGCGTCCACAGATCAAGGTGGAACTGGATCCGAACCTGTACTTGTTTCTCTGCTTGGTGGAAGTGAAATTATTTCGTCCGATGGAATAAGTGAATTTATAATTGATGAAGCCAACGCCATGCCGATACTTCGAACACGAGATGCATCATTTGGAGATCTAAATTCTGAAGTGAATTTGATACTTGCTTCTGCATTGACGCAGTGATGTGACAAGAAATTTGATCAATTGGGAATCGAGATTCAACGAGCCGACCTGAAACACAATTCCTGAAACAGAAGTCTGAAAAACAAATCACAAATGCTGAATCTTTCAATAATCATGCTGACGAGTGCTTGTTCTTTCGCAATGTCTACAGATGCGCACTTCATCTCGGCCTCGCCGGATGAGGCTTCTGCTGCAGGAATTGCTGCTGTTTCTGGGGAGAATGGCGCAAGCGCACACAATAATTCTCGAGCAGAAGCGCAATCTCGATCAGGAGGACCCGATGCAGACGCATTGATTTCCGTCGCCCGCGATGTGTCGCCGGAGTGGGCAAAGACTCTCGAGACCGCACGCGCGAAAGACCCTGAAACATTTCGAGCTGCCGCAGCAAAGTTGGGCAAGCGACTTTCATCGCTTGCTGTTTTGCGTGAACACAAGCCAGCATTGTATGCGCTGCGTGTTGAAGAACTGAAAGTGCAAGGTCAACTTGACGGATTAGGCCCACAGTGGATCAGTGCGCGAATGGGAAGCCGTGCGGAAGAAGCCGCACAGATTGAGACTCAAATTCGCGGACTTGCTGGAACGCTGGTTGATCTCAATTTGCGTTCCCGTGCGATGGAATTAGCAGAAATCGATGCGGTGATGCGAACGATGCGCGCCGATTTGCAGCGCGATGCAAGCGGACGAAACGAAACAGTCGATCGAATGGTCGTTGCCGTTCGAGATGGAACTGGCGAACTGATTCTTGGCGGGCGATCTCCAGTGGATGCTTCCGCTTCAGCAGCGTCAAAGACCGCAACGCCGGCGAAGACCACTGCGCCTGCTGTCCCTGCGCCTGCTTCTCCATAGAATCTAGAAGATGCTCATTTGGGAACTGCACATCAGACCGCGGAAAAATCGCGTGCGATGAATAAGCGTTCTCGCGCAACATTTTCGCCTGCAATCGTTGGATTTTTCGTGTTCGGAATCATTCTGCTTTCGTGCGTTGCTTCGTTGCCTTGGACGATGGCGCGTGTGGAGGTCGCGGGAAATGCGCCCGTGCGCCGATACGAAGCAGGCAATCTTGATCTGTCGCTTCTTGCACCTTCATGGTGGGAAGACTCTCAGCAGATTTGCGATCGCATCGAAGTGCAGCGATCGGCGAATGCATATGTGCCATCACGAATTCTTGGAACAGATCGTCTTGGCCGCGATGTATTTGCGCGCTGCTTGCTTGGCGGCGCGGTGAGTCTTTTGGTGGGACTAAGTGCTGCACTTGTCGCCGTGGGATTTGGAACGCTGTATGGAACAACGAGTGCCGCATGCGGAGGTCGTGTGGACAATATCATGATGCGTGCAGTGGATGTGCTGTATGGATTGCCATCGATGTTGCTTGTCGTCATGTTCGCCGTTGCAGCGGAAGGAATCTTGGAGAGAGTTGGCATCGAAAGAACGGGAAGTGGCCGTCAGATTTTCGACCTACTCATTCTTCTTCTGGCGATTGGTGCGACGAGTTGGTTGACAGTTGCTCGTGTGATTCGTGGGCAAGTCCTCAGTTTGCGTGGTCAACTTTTTATGGAAGCATGTCGTGCAGTTGGGGTCGGACCCTGGCGTCAATTCCGTTTGCATTATTTGCCCAATGTGATTGCGCCGATTGCGGTCTATGCGGCGCTGGCAGTTCCCGCGGCAATATTGGCGGAAAGTTTTCTCAGTTTTCTTGGGATCGGTGTTCGCGAACCCTTGCCTTCGTGGGGAAATCTTGCTGCCGAAGGACTTTCCGAAGTCAATACGATTCGCAGTCGCTGGTGGTTATTGCTCTGGCCATGTCTCTCGATCGCATTGACCCTTCTCGCATTGAACTTTGTAGGCGATGCATTACGGCGAGCTGTCGATCCAGCATCACGAGGTCGATCTGCGACGGCGTGATAGTCTTGTATTTCTTATGCAAAACAGATTTGGAATTAAAGATTTCGTCATCGTCTTTCTGTTACTCCTGATCGTTGCAACCCTTTGGCTCTCGATGATTCAGCGCGATCGACAGTGGCCAGTTCTTCAATCCATCGCAGAGCAAGGGCGCAATCTGGATTCTCGACTTGCGGGAATTGAAGAGAAAATCCGCACTGGTGTGCCGATGAGTTCTTCGGCGTCATCGTCAAGTTCTGCTGAGCCTGTTGCAACAACGAAGAGAGACGAATCGTGGGCGCGTGCGGGCATTCCAGTGAAGTGGCAACCCGAACCTGCTTTCCCAAACGATCCAGCGAAAGTGCCGGGATACAAAGTGGGCGGTGAGTTTGTTGAAATTTTCGAAGGTCAGCCGAGCAAAGTGACGCCATACCTTTACGCAGATGTCTATGGAAGTCGTGTTGTTGATCGTGTCAGCGAATCTCTTGGATCGTTTGATCCTAAGACGATGAAGTTGGTCGGTGTCTTGGCGGATGCGTGGCAAATTGACCCCGATGGCAAATGGATTCGTACGCATATCAATCCGCGCGCAACATTCAGCGACCGCACGCCAGTGACGGCGGAAGATGTGCGCTGGACATACATGGATTTCATTATGAATCCGTTGATTGATGCAGATCGCACGCGCTCGACATTGATTGACATTTTTGACGGCGTGGAAGTCATCGACAACTTGACGGTTGAGATTCGTTTCAAGGATTCGCTGTTCACAAATATCTTGACAGCGCTTGGCGAACCAATTTTGCCAAAGAAGTACTACGCACAGTTTGAGCCTGCGCAGATCAATCAATCGACAGGTCTCTTGGTGGGATCTGGGCCATTCATGATGGAGCGCGTTCCATCGAGTGCTCAAGATCTTTCGAGTCAGTGGACGCCCGGGCAAGACATCGTGCTTGTGCGCAATCCAAACTGGTGGTACGGCCGCGCTCCACTCGAGCGTCAGCGCTTTCGTGTTATCAAGGATGATCTTGCGCGCTTGGTTGCATTCCAGAACAACGAGGCATCACTTGTGTTGCCGACATCACCACAGTTCAACACCGTACTTCGTGATAATCCAGAATTTGAGAAGACCAACTATGCATTGAAGTGGGTCAATATGCGAAGTGGATATTCGTTCATTGCATGGCAGTGCGGACCTCGTGGAGAAACTGGTCGCAAGACGCCATTTCAGGATGTCCGAGTTCGTCGTGCGATGACATTGCTTTTAGACCGCGAAAAAATGATTCGCGATATTTGGGATGGGATCGGAACGGTTGCCAAAGGCCCGTTCAATCCTGAAAGTCCTGCATCCGATCCTTCGCTTTCTCCGATGCCATTTGATCCAGATGCTGCGATGAAGTTGCTGAAGGAAGCGGGCTGGGAAGATCGCAATAAAGACGGAATCTTGGAAGATGCGCAAGGTGAAAAGTTTCAGTTTGAATACACATACGCCACTGGCGGCGAAATTGGCGAGCGCATCGCGCGATTTACAGGCGATTCATTTAAGAAGGCTGGGATCGTGATGACTACGCGGCCGATTGATTGGAGTCGATATCAAGACATCATCAAATCGCGCGACTTTGATGCGATCACGATGGCATGGAGCGCATCGGCACCCGAGAGCGATCCAAAGCAAATCTATCACTCTGAAAGTATGGCCAAGGGGAGGGACAATTTCACGCAGTGGTCAAGTCCAGCCGCAGATAAGTTGATCGAGCAAGGTCGACGCACCATGGACGAGCAAACGCGCATGCTTGTCTGGCATGAACTGGAATCAGTCATCGCGCAGGAGCAGCCTTACACATTCATTCGTGTTTCGCCTTGGTTGCGATTCGTGAAGCGAGACTTTGGAAATGTGCGCATGTACAAGACCGGTCTTTCACCTGAAGAATTCTTTTTCACTGGAACTTCCGCGCAGGCAAAACCTGCAAACTAGTTGCAAACACCGATGCTTCCGTACATCAGCCGACGACTTCTCTTGATGATTCCCACACTGATTGGGATGACCTTTATGGTTTATAGCTTGATCGCGCTTTCTCCTGGTGGCTTCAGCGCAAGCGCATCTGCAGCAGCAGGAGGTGGCAGTCCAACTGGTGGAGATCCGCGAATCGCAGAGGCGCGATTTCGAGATCGCTTCGGTCTTGATGAACCTCTCTTGACGCAATATCTGCAGTGGCTTGGTCGCGTTTCGCCTGTGAAGTTTGGCGAACGCGTGCAGATCGACTCGACCGGTGAACGCATTTATCCGCCTGCGCAACCTCCACAGATGATTGAATTCGAAACGTGGGTCGATCGAGAACAAGCGAAGTCCGCAGCAACGATTGCCACTGCATCGTTCACTGCGGCGCCGAGTGGCGATGAGGCTCGTTCGCAATATCGTGCATTCGCAAGAGAAAATCGAGCAAGTCGTGAGGCATTCGTCACATCGCTTGCAACTCTTCGGATCGCTCTTGCGCAGTATGCAGAGGCAACGGGGCAAGGATCACTGGTCGATGCACGTGGCGAAGTGCAAGCAAGTTCAGCAACATCGCTGCGAATCGATAAAAACATTCCGCAGTGGGCGGCGGTGAAGATTGCAGCGGATGCTGCATTCTCCGATAGTGTGAAAGCCGCAAGTTCGCGTGCTTCGCTGCTTGCATGTTTTCAAAGCGCGCCTTTTGCGCAAGCTGGCATCCCTTTGATTCCGAGCATCATTTCAATCGGTGCGCCAGATTTGGGATGGAGCCGAACGAAGAATCGTCCAGTAATCAGTTTGATTCTGGAAGCGCTGCCGATCACGATGCTGATCAATCTCATTGCATTCCCGCTGATCTATCTTGTCGCAATTCCTACTGGAATGCTGGCAGCAGCAAGGCGAGGATCGTGGTTCGATGTGCTCAGCGGGGGACTCTTCATCGCACTCTGGTCAATCCCTGTGGTGTGGGCTGGTGTGCTGGCAATTGGATTCCTTGCGAACAATCAATACTTGGGATTGTTTCCTGTGGCGGGCTTGAGTGCAACCGATGCATCGACGATGAGTTTTCTGCCGCATATGGGAGCAAATGGTTTCGAGCGCGGATGGCTGCTTGATATGGGTTGGCACTTAGTGCTTCCGGTCGTCTGCTTGGTGTATGCGGGATTCGCAGTACTTTCGCGGCAAACACGCGCGGCGATGTTGGACAATTTCAATGCGGATTATGTGCGAACTGCCAAGGCGAAAGGTGTTTCTCGTCGCGACATCGTGATGCGTCATGTCTTTCGCAATTCGCTCTTGCCGCTGATCACCATGTTTGTATCGATTTTTCCTTCGATGCTTTCGGGGAGTGTGATCGTCGAAAAGATTTTCTCAATCCCTGGCATGGGATCGCTGATGTTGGAAGCGATTGGCTTGCATGATTCTGAAATCATGCTGGCAAACACGGTCATGATTGGTTGCGTCACGCTTGCGGCGCTTCTTCTCGCTGACATTTTGTATGCCGTCGCAGATCCGCGGGTGTCCTATGCATGACGAGCCTTCGGCAATTTCTGGAGTCGAAGCAATGCGTGGCCTCGGCACGAGCGAGGCTCGTGGATTCTGGGCAGATGCATGGTCGCGTGTCTTGCGAAATCGCTCTGCGATCATTGCAATCGGATGGATCGGACTTGTTGCCCTTGGCGCAATATTCGCACCGATTCTTGCAAATTCAAATCCGCTTTGGTTGGGTGAAGTTGGACCAAATGGTGAAATCACCTCATGGCATTCGCCCCTCTGGAATAGTTTGACTGCCACGGATCTCTTGCTGCTCTTTGGATCAATCGCGGCAACCATCTGGATCATCCTGCCGATGAAGATGCCCCGAGGAGAACGGCTTGGCGTTCTCGCAGCCATTGCGGTCTTCTGGATGTTGACTGTTGTTCTGGTGACCGTCGCCGCACATTGGTTGGATGAACCAAGTCGCGTTGGTTTGTTTGGGAAGTTGGGCGATTGGGTTTCCGATCCGCAGTTTGTGATGCGCCGAATCATTCTTGTCGCAGGGATGGCGTTGCCAATCGGCTTGGCATTTCTTGCGATTCCATTTCTGATCGCGTTGCGTGGCAGAATTATTGTGATTGCAATCGCACTCGCAGCGGTTTCGCTTGCAGCAGGCAGTCGTTGGCAAGAACGACCAGTCGATTTCGACCGCTATGTTGTGGATGAAGCGGCGGGTCGAATTCGTTGCATCTATACATTGATTCCGTGGAGTCCCGATCGACTGCGCAGTGAATTGATCGTGGTACCGCCGATGAATACAGTTGCACAAGCTGTTGCTGCGAAAGATGCAGCATCAGTGCGCGAGTCTCAGCGATTTGCCAACGCAGTTGTTTCTGCAAACAGGGACGGTAGCGATGATGTTGCTCGACGAGCGCAGGAAGATCTTGGGCAAGTCGCAAATCAGCGTGCTTCGCTGCAGCGAGAATGGAAGCCACTCTTGACCAGCCCCTTTGCTGCGCACAAGTTTCTGCTTGGTACAGATTCCAATGGCGCTGATGTGTTGGCGCAAATGTTGTGGGCGTGTCGATTGTCCATTTCTGTTGGATTTGTCTCGACGGGGATCGCAGTGCTGATCGGTGTGACCATTGGATCGATCATGGGATATTTCGGTGGCAAGATTGATCTTCTTCTCTTCAGAGTGGTTGAAATTTTTATGGCCGTCCCGGTGCTCTTTCTATTGATTGTTGCTGCTGGCGTTCTTCCAAGAAATACATATGTGATGATGGCAATCATTGGATGTCTGTCGTGGACGGGCGCGGCGAGATTCACCCGCGCGGAATTTATGAAACTTCGCAATCAGGATTTTGTACAAGGCGCGCGGGCTTCAGGTTTGCCCTTGCGTTCTGTGCTCTTCCGACACATGCTTCCAAATGGGGTGACGCCAGTGTTGGTTGATGCAAGTTTTGCCATCGCAGGTGCAATTATTGCAGAGGCGACGCTTTCATATCTTGGACTTGGTCCAGACAATCAAGCTTCATGGGGCAAACTGCTTTCAAGTGCAACGGGAATGACTGGAACTTTTGTGTGGTGGCTGGCAATTTTCCCAGGCGCTGCGATCTTCTTTTCCGTTCTTGCATACAACGTGCTCGGCGGTGCACTTCGTGACGCGATCGATCCTAAACTGCGCAAGGCGGCACATTGATGAATACTCACGGATCGACATCTCCATCCTTGGAAGTTTCCAAGCCATTGTTGCAGGTGGCAGATCTTGCCGTCTCTTTCGACAATGCTGGTGGAGGTCCTCGCATTCAAGCCGTTGCGGGCTTGAGTTTGACCATTCATCCTCGACAAACTCTTGCAGTCGTTGGTGAATCTGGTTGTGGCAAGAGCGTGACTGCGATGACGACGATGCAGTTGGTTCCGTGTCCTCCAGGCCGAGTTGATGGCGGAACGATTCTCTTTGGTGGACGCGATCTGCTGACACTTTCTGAGCGCGAGATGTTGAAAATTCGTGGCGGTGAGATCGCGATGATTTTTCAAGAGCCGATGACCAGTTTGAATCCTGTTTACACAATTGGCGATCAAATTCTTGAGGCGATTCTGCTGCATCAGAAGGCAACTCCAGATGAAGCCGTCGAAGCCGCGCTGCGCGCACTGGATGAAGTTGGGATGTACACGCCTGTCGAAGGTCGTCTGCGCCGCGAACTCGCAGCGCTGAAGGCGGAAGTCGAAGCGAAACATCGTCCGCTGGCAGAACTTCTTGCGGCAGAAGGTTCGTTGCCGGATCGTCTGCGAACAGCGCGAATGCAGTTACTTTCTGACTATCCCCATCGATACTCCGGCGGAATGCGTCAGCGCGTGATGATCGCGATGGCTCTTGCGTGCAAACCGAAACTGTTGCTTGCGGACGAGCCCACGACTGCGCTCGATGTCACCATTCAAGCGCAGATTTTGGAATTGCTTGCTGAAATTCAGCGCAAGCAGGGGATGGGCGTGATGTTGATCACACACAATCTTGGTGTTGTTGCTGAAAACGCAGATGTAGTTTGCGTGATGTACGCCGGACGAGTTGTGGAATACGCGCGAGTTGAAGAACTTTTCGCAAATCCGCTGCATCCATACACGCGTGGATTGTTCAAGTCGATTCCTGGATTGCGTGATCTTCGCGCACGACTGACGACTGTCGAAGATGTGGTTGATGATCCTGCGGAGTTCAAGAAGTTAGCGGGATATGAACAAGGGATTATTCCTTGGTGGCCGTTTATGCCAAAGGAAAATCGGCCGACGCTCGCGCCTGGTCGCGATCCATATGCACTTCACGAAATCGAACCTGATCGTTGGGTAGGTTGCTGGCGTACTCCGCATATCGAAGCTCATCCTTCGCGCAGAGCAGATTTAGATTATCGTCGTAAAGTTGTAGGCGCAGGAGTTTCCGTATGAAGAAGGTGGTCAAAAAAACTATTGTCAAGAAAACTGCGGTCAAGAAAGCTACGGTCAAGAAAGCAAGTGTGTCTTCTGGCGCGCTCATCGAACCCAAAAAACTTGCGCCGAACTTCACACTTGTCGACGGCGCTGGTGTTTCGCATTCACTCGCGGATTATGCGGGAAGCGCAGTAATTTTATATTTCTATCCTCGTGACAACACTCCAGGCTGTACGCAAGAAGCCTGTCAATTTCGAGACTTGCATGCCGCCGTCAAGAAGCGCAATGGTGTGGTGCTTGGGATCTCTCCTGATTCGCAGTCGAGCCACGCATCATTTGCAAAGAAGTTCAACCTTCCTTTCGTTCTACTTGTTGACGAACCTGCAGCAAGCGGCACGCCTGCCGTGAGTAATGCATATGGCGTATGGCAAACGAAATCGATGTATGGCAAGTCGTATATGGGCATCGTCCGCACGACATATCTGATTGGTGCTGATCGCAAAGTTGTGAAGCGGTGGGATAAAGTTTCTGTCACCGATCACGGTGCAGAAGTGCTTGCGGCACTTGGCGAAATTGGTTGAGTCGGATTCTTATTCGTATTGTTTACATAATTGGCAAGGTCTGCAATCGCCAATCCAACTGCGACCAGAATCACTGCCAACAATATCCCCGCAATTGCCAGTCGCATTCGCCACGATCTTTTGCGTGCACGCTTGAGTTTTTCAATCCACTCCTCAGTCCACAAAGTGCCACATTCGGGGCATTGCAACTGTGCTGCAGCAAGAAAATGTCCACATCGTCCGCACGCAACAGCTGGCGCTTTGGCCAATTCTCGTATCTTCATTCCAGAGACGGCAAGCCATGCAACGATGGCAAGTATCAAGAGTCCAATGACGGGGCAGATCATGAAGTGGAGGATACGAAGGATGAGAATGGGATGGATCTCTACACTGCAACTATGCAGGAAATCGAAATCAATTTTCGCAGGCTTTCACCACTTGCAACACTGCCGGTGTATCAAAGCGAACTTGCCGCGGGCATGGATCTTCACGCGGCGATTGAAGTGCCAGTGACGATCGAGCCTGGTGCAATTGCAATGATTCCATGTGGATTCGCCCTTGAAATTCCACCAGGATATGAAGGCCAAGTTCGTCCACGCAGTGGATTGGCATGCAAGCATGGGGTATCAATTCCAAATTCGCCTGGAACGGTTGATGCTGATTATCGAGGCGAGATGAAAGTTGCGCTGATCAATCTTGGGCGCACGGCTTTCACGGTCGAACCTTCAATGCGAATCGCGCAACTGGTCATCGCGCCGGTTCTCCGCGCACGTCTGCGTGAAACGACTCAGTTGAGTGACACAGCTCGTGGTTCTGGTGGATTTGGTTCAACTGGCGTTGGCTCGACAGGCAGTTGAAGCGTAAAACATTTCTGGCCTATTCACTTTTCATCGCAGCGAAATCAAATGCAACGCACTCGCGGCTGAAAAAAGGTTCACCAGATTCGGTGCCGATACGGCTCCCAAAATATATTCCCGCAGCATCAAGCCACTCTGGGACTTTGCGATTCTTTTCATTTGCAACAAACTGACTTGCGTATGCCAACACTGCACGACGTTTCGTCTGTGCAAATCCAGTCGTGTCAGCGATGATCGATGGTTGGGGAACGCTTCTCAAGTGAATTGAATAAAAGTGAAAGAGATGAGGCGCATGCCAAGGATCGCCGGGCAGATCGCACTTCGTGAACTTCGCAGCAAATCGAGCGGCTTCGATCACTGCGCACGCCGCAACATGATCTGGATGAGCATCTTCAGGATGCGGAGCGAAAAGCACATGTGGCTTGAGCATGCGGATAGCACCTGCAACGATGGCACGTGACGCGAGGTCGTTGACGACTTCTCGGTTGGTGAGTGGTAATTGCAAACGAGTCACACCCAAGATCTTCGCTGCAGCCGCAGCTTCTTGAGATCGAATTTCTGGCGAACCAAATGGCGTTGGTTCGCCAGTCGTCATATCGACAAGGGTGACCTGATGTCCCGTGGCAGCAAGACGAGCAATCGTCCCGCCCATGCCGAGTTCTTGATCATCTGGATGTGGGCCAAAGACCGCAATGCGCATCGTGTCACTCTATCAGCGTGCGGCGCCGAGGCGACGATACAACTCGAGCAGATGTGTGTTCATCGTCCTCCAGTCAAAATCGACTCGCACCACTTCTCGCCCGCGTTCTCCCATCACACGCCGTTCATTTGGATGATCGATCATCCACTGCGCAGCAGCACGGAGCGCTCTGGAATCTCCTGCTTTCACTAAGAGTCCAGTGCGTTCATGTTGACAGACTTCGCGCGCGCCATCGACGTCATAGGCAATCACTGGTTTTTGTTCCAGCATTCCTTGAACAACGGCGCGCGGCAAACCTTCGCGGTAAGACGGGTGAACAACCACATCCATCGCAGAAATCCAGGCAGGAATTTCGCTTGGATCGACGAGACCAGTCATCGCAACTCTATCGGCGATTCCAAGTGCCTTCAGTCTTGCGACCAATCGATCTCGCCACCAACCATCGCCCACCCAAAGCAGCGCAACTTTCGGCGCGTTGGCAGTCGCGCCGGTTTGGGTGAGCATTTCACCAAACGCATCGATCATGTCATCGTGACCTTTCAGTTCCGCCAATCGTGCGATGGTTCCAAGAACAACAACTGATTCGTCCCAACCAAATCTTGCACGAAGTTCTTCACGCTTCGTAGCAGGTGCAATAAAATGCTCTGTTTCCATAGCGCTTCGAATAGTGACAAATTGTTCTGGCCGGCCGATTCCTTGCGCAAGCGCTTGAACGGTCATCGCATCAGCGACACTGACCATCGCATGACAGCGATGCGCAGCCCAACGTTCCGCGCGGATGTATAAGAAGTTCTTCCACCACGATTGGTATGGGTGAAATGCAAGTCCGTGAATTGTGTGAACAACCACAGGAACTTTTTCAGCCCATGCAGCTTTGCGTCCAAGTATTCCAGCCTTCGAAGAATGCGTGTGCACCACATCAGGTTTCCATTTACGAATGAGTTCTCGCAACTCTTTCAAACAGCGACGATCCCTCAGAGGCGCAATGTGCCGAACCAGATTTGGAACCTCAAAGCGTTCGATGCGCGGGTCTGCGATCACTCTTGGCAAGAGGGATCCTTCTGGTCCATAGATCGGCCCATATGCCAGCGCGACTGTGTGCCCTTGATCTGCGGCAACAATGCATGAAAGCACGGTGTTTTCTTGCGAGCCTCCGATGATGAGTCGTGTTGAGATATGCAAGATTCTCATAACGCTTCTTCCGCAGATTGATCTTTTCCTTCGGCGACGGAATCCAATTCGCCTGAGGAATCTGTGATTCCATAATGAACCCATTCCAAGCAGAGTCCCGAGGGTGACATTGTTGGCCCAGCGCGCGCGCGATTGCGTGCTTCGAGAATTTCTGTAACCGACTCAGGCTCGAATCGTCCTCGACCAATTTCGACGAGTGTCCCAACCATAATTCGAACCATGTGATAGAGAAAACCGCCGCCTGCGACATCGACGCGCACAACTCCAGGCGATGGTTCGATGACAGAACATGTATGAACAGTTCGGACTGTGGATTCGCGCTGCTCTGGACAATGCGCGAAAGAACGAAAGTCGTGGGTACCAATCATCAACGCAGCAGCAGTACGCATTCGTGCAATATCCAAAGGGTGCCGACACTGCGCAGTTGTGCGACGCTCGAATGGATCGGCGCGTCCTTCAAGCCCATGTGGCCTTCCTTCGCATCCGTGGCGCAGTCGATAGGAATAACCTTTACTTCTGCAATTTCGAATTGGATCGAAAGAATCTTCGGCATCCCACGCCCCTCGAACTTCCAGATCTTGCGGCAGCCGCGTGTTGAGAGCCATCACCATTCGATCAACAGGAATTCGCGGGTCAGCGATCGAAAATGCCGCGACTTGACCACGCGCGTGAACTCCAGAATCTGTTCGGCTCGCACCATCGACGGTCACTCGCTCGCGCATCAAATTGGAGACTGCATCGGTGAGAACTCCTTGCGCAGTTCGTAGCGCAGGCAGATTGGGCGGCTCTTGCCTTTGCCAACCATGGAAGTCTGTTCCGTCATATGCGACGAGTAGTCGAAAGCGTGGCACGGTCCAAGTTCGCCCTGTGGGCTAGTGACCGAACAGGGAAGTGGGGGAGAGCATCCCTTTATCCTCGAAGTATTTGAGCGCTTCGTCAACGCTGCGAAAAATTTTAGTCGCCGTTTCAGTAATGAACGGGCTCGGATTTTTCTTTGGCTTCCAGACCACATACACCTCTTTGGTGTGTTCAAATGCATGGTGCAGTTCGCGTTCGACACCGCTCGAGAGCGCGGGAACGCCGCCAGCCAATTCGGGAACGAGAGAGACGATCATGTCACTCTGATCGACAAGTTTGAAATCACGCATATAAATTTGACCATCAATATCACCCGCAATATCAAGCACTTCACGAACAGGAAGGCGCATCACAGGATTTCCTTCGCGTCCACCAAATGAGTGTGGATGAATTTCGACAAAGTCTTCGCCTTTACGCGCAGCTTCGATGGCGCGATCGAGCAACATTTTCTCGTCGACATCACCTGGATCGAAAGTGATGAAGTGTCGCGCCAACTCCGCACGAAAGTGGTTGATCTCCGCCAAGACATCCGGCATATCCATCACGTGACTCATTGGAAAGGATGGATAGACCTTGCGCATATCTGGTCGTGTGATCAGACGCAGGCAAGTTTCAACCGTGTCTTGATGTCGCCCGCGACTGAGAATGTAAAAATTATTCGCGCATCCAACCGCTTGCGCCATGATTTCAGTGGCGAGAATTTCTTCCTCGCGCCAGACCATGCAATCTTTCAGCGTTGCATCGATGACATGTTCTTGATGCAATCTGTGATGCACAGTCTCGACATTATCAACGAGGCAAATGAAGCAATTTGGTTCCAGCTTTTGCAGTTGATCAAAATCGAATGCGCTGAAAAGTCCATGTCGCCAACGGAATGTGGCGTGCGTATTGACAATGACATTTGGATGTTCATTCTTTGGATGTGTCGCCGCGATGACATCCTTGAATGCAGCTCTGCGTAGGCTGGACAGCCGAGAAATGGGAAGGTCCAAAATGCGCCCAGGTGTCACATCGGAAGCCTCGTCATACATCAACTCGCCGATATTGAAGACCTCGATACGCTCGCCGCGTTCACCTGCGGCAGTCACAACATCCCGAAGATAAGGCTTCTTGTCTACGCCGATTTGTCCAGTGACGACTGCTCGCATGAACCGAGTATACGGGGCAGAGGCGTAACGGATCAGCGAGGCTTCAGTAGCGCGCAGACATGCACTTCGATCGCACGGCCTTCGCCAACAGCATCAACTTTTTCGTGGGTCTTGCCTTTGACATTGATGGAGTCCGCAGTGCAGCCAATCAACCGCGCGATATTGGCGACAATTTCGCCTCTGCGTGGTCCGATCTTGGGTTGTTCGCAGATGATTGTGCAATCGATATTGCCAATCTCCCATCCCGCTTTGCGCATTCTGTCGACAGCTTCACGCAGAAAAATTGCAGAGTCTGCGCTTTCATTCTTGGGATCGTTGTCTGGAAAGAGTTGTCCAATGTCCGGCAATCCAAGTGCGCCCAGAATTGCATCAGTGACTGCATGCAGCAAAACATCGCCATCCGAATGTGCAACAAGTCCAGTTGAATGTTCGATTTGAATTCCGCCGAGTACAAACGACTTGCCCTTGCCTGCAGGGGGTCGAGGCTCGAGGCGATGCAGGTCATATCCATGTCCGATCCGCATCGAGCGATCAGTCCTTCGTTCGATTCGTAGGTTGAGGACCACCATTTGGAGAGTTCGCACCAGTCGTTTGATCCTGAAAATCTGGCGGAATCATCAGTGTCGGATCTTCAGGCATATCTTCTGGAGCAGGGCGATATGTCACATCGATTCGCCGACATGATGCGGGAGGGCAAATGAGTTGATTATCAAGCTCACCAAATTCCGTCTTCTCTTCCCACATCTCCCAAATCATCTTGGTTGGTTCGGCTCGCGAGCCGCTGCCAGAACCTTCGATGAACTTGAAGGTCAACTGTTTTCCAGCTGGAATATCCATCTTGAAAAAATTTTCTTGAGTTCGTGTGTCAACGAGCGTCACAGTCACTGGTCGAGTCGGCGTCGAAATAAAAGTATAGCCTCGGCCTGAACTCGGCATGAATCCGCCATCAGGTGCGTAGCAGCCAGTGAGCAGCGCAGTTGTCATTGTCAGTGCTGCAATACATCGGGAAATTGGAGTACAGATTTTCATAGTTGCCTTCAAGGGTTATATGGTTTCGCAGTCTAGCAGTGGTTGAGTGTTTGGCGAGCGAGGACAAGTTGGACAAATTGTTTACCGCGTTCCTCGAAATTTGTGTATTGCCCATAGCTTGCGCACGCTGGAGAAAGTAACAAGATGTCGCCACTTTTCGCACGAGAGAAGGCGCATTCAATCGCATTCGCAAGTGTCCCGCAGCGCAACGCTGGCGGGGCGGGCGCCAACATTTCTTCCGTTGCACCAATTGCATAGAGTCCAGCCAATCGTGGCGCAAGATCTCGGATGGACGAGAGGTCAATTTTCTTGTCATATCCGCCGACAATCAGATGAATTCGTGCGATGTCTTGAAATGAGGCGATGGCGAATTGAGTTGCTTCTGGGGTCGTGGCTTTTGAATCGTTGAAGCAGAGGACGCCTTCAATCGTGCCAACAGATTGCAGTCGATGTTCAAGTCCTTGAAAAGTGCTCAGCGCAGCACGCGCCAAGTCGATGCGCGCAGGTTCGCCATCCATTTTTGCGCAGGCAAGGGTGATCTCCAATGCAAGGCGAGCATTTCTTCGCTGATGCTCTCCTGGAATTGAAAGCGAAATCGAATCAGCACTCGGAGCCTCGGCATCCCAGCCATCATTCCACCACGTGCCAGCAGAAGATTCTGATGCGCATCGAATAGCGTCTGCTTTGCCTTCGACACCGAATGAAGAAATGAAAATGTCGTCACGTATTTGTTCTCGGCGAATCTGCGCTTTCGATTCGATGTAATGCGCGACGCTTCCGTGCCAGTCAACATGATTCGGCGCGATATTGGTCAGGACGCCAATCTTCGGCGACCATCCAGCAGATCCACTCGATTTCGAAAGCCACCATAGTTGCGCACTTGAAAGTTCCAGTACGGTCCATCCGCGCTCTGAAATTGTCAGCGTTCCTGATGGATTCAAGAGCGACCCTCCGATGTTTCCACCGAAACGGACATCTCGCCCTGATGCTTTGAGCGCACAAACCGTCATCGCAGTCGTTGTCGATTTTCCGGCGCTGCCTGTAATCGCAACCACTCGATTTGTGCCCAGCCGCTGAACAGACAAGCAAATTTCCGCCGTCACAGGAACGCCAGCCTCTCGCGCAGCGTTGAGAAATTTATTTTCCCACGGGCGAGGAACAGCAGCATTGGCAACGACGAGATCTGTCTGTTGGAAATCGACAAGTTCGTGCGCACCAAGTCGAAGCGCAATACTTCCATCTGCAATCGAAGACGCGAGCGGAGCAAGCGAACTGCATAATTTTTCTTCACTCGAAAGATCCGCAATCAGCACGCGTGCACCGAGCGAATGCAACCATCGCACGACGCCAAGTCCTCCGCCAAATTGTCCAAGCCCCATCACGGTCACGCGACGTCCTGCGAACCATTCGTCGGGTTGATATTGAAAAATGGGAGGCATCAGGAATCGTCAACGTCGAGCGGAGTGTGATCCACCGACAACATCGTTTCCCTGCGCATCGATTCCAAGCAGATCCTCTCGATAATCATCTGCGCTTCTGCGCCGAGTGATCGGACCATCGGCTGCACCACGCAAGAATTGATACACAATCTGTTGGTCTTCACTCAAATTTTTCGCCTCGCTCTCTGGCAACTTTCGAATGCGGTCAAACTCTTCGCGTTTGTCGATCATCAGCACACGGCCGCCATCAAGCATGACCATACGATCTGCGATTGTGAACGCAGAATCCATTTCGTGGGTCACTACAACGCTTGTCACGCCGAAGTTGCGGGTCAATTCCAGAATGAGTTGATCGATCTCAGCGCTTGTGACGGGATCGAGTCCGGCACTGGGTTCGTCATAGAAAAGAATTTTCGGATCCATCGCCATTGCACGAGCAAGTCCAGCACGCTTCATCATTCCGCCAGAAATCTGCGAAGGAAGTTTGTTGGCATGTTGACGCAATCCGACAAGTTCCAGTTTCATCTTGACAATCATCTCGATGGTTTCTGGAGCCAAATCAGTGTTCTCCTGTAAAGGCAGCGCGACATTGTCTCCCACAGACATAGATTGAAAGAGCGCGCCAGACTGAAAGAGAATTCCGAATTGTTTCTTCAACGCATCGAATCCATCGCCATCGAGCGATGCGATGTCTTGGCCAAGCAGCGAAATCGTTCCGCTCGTCGGCTGATGCGACCCGATCAACAGGCGCAGCAATGTGGTTTTTCCACATCCAGAACCACCCATAATGACAATGGTTTCTCCAGCTGCGATGTCCAAAGTGACGCCAGTTAGAACGGTTTGACTGCCAAACTTTTTTACAAGGTCGCGAACGGAGATTCGAATTTCATCGGTGGGCATAAAAAAATCCTCTTATGGCTTTGGATTCGTCAAAGGCGTTTCAGAATTTGGAAAAGAAATGTCGCCAAGTTTGGCATCGTGAATCAGCAGGCTCTTCAATTTCATGGAGAGTGATCCCGATGTATCAGCAATTTCGATCGCACAAGTTGCGCGCACTTTGCCATTTGCAAAGTCCAATTGATAATCCGCTGTAAAGGCTTGCGTGGCCGAAGGCATCTTATTGGGGGTAGAACCTTGATCAAGTGACGCGCCACTAAATGCTCCGTAACGCTCCTTCACATCATCGAGAAAAGATTTGGCATCCTCTTGCGTATTTCCCTCGGCTACCGTCAGCGCGAAGTGCGATTGGAATGCGGAGAGTTCGCCAGCTTCACCATCTTTCAGTGCTGACTGCGGTCCAGTCAAGATTGGCATCAAGACGGTGTTGTATCCCCAAAAAGTCCAGCCAACCTGCATTGCGGTTCCTGCAATACTGATGACGATTGCCAATATCGCAATCCAGCGACCCGACAATGTGCGATTGGTTGTGGTGAAGACAACTGCAATTGCGCCAGTCACGATTCCCGCGATCGTTGTCAATGGACAACAGAAGATGAGCGAAAGAACCAAAGAGGTGATCGCGAGTCGACTGACTGTGCGAGGCTGGCTGAATTCTTGGGGGGAGGATAAGTCAGCGAAAGTCATTGCTTTGGCAGAGTATCAGGCATCGCCGAATCATCCTTTGCAGGAAAGGTCATTGCCGTCTCGGTTTCCTTCGAAGTTTGGTCGCTGGGAATGCGGATTTCGATCGAACGAATTCGGATGGTTGGAAGAAATGTCGCAGAGTCTGTGATCAGATCGGTCGTCACCGAAGCGACGGTTTGAATATGTGGAGATTCCAGCATCATCCGAAATTGCGCCGTGGACTTCAGCGACATCGCAATTTCGGTCTGCGTCACGCTGCTTGTTTTCAATGGGCCAAATCGTTCGCGCACAGTTTGTTGGAAGGCGAGAAGCGCCTTTGGATCGACTCCTGTCCACCATGCATTGGGGTCAACCGTTCCAGTGAGAAATTGGTCCATTGCGATGCGGACTTCTGAGTTCATCGATCCTCGACCAGCGGATTGGAAGCGATCGCCAATTCCCCAAGACACAATCCCGATCACGAAACTGGCGATTGCACAGGTCAGAGCCAGTCGACTCCCAACCAATTTTCCATTTGATGCACGAATGCGCCCATACGAGATCAGCCCTGCGAAGACTCCAAAGACCGCAGATGCTGGGCAACACGCAAGCACAGTCATCCCAAGGGCAAGGAGCGCGACAGAATCCAGACGAGCAGCGGGCTCAATTGGATTTTGAACAAGCGGTTGTTCAGGTTGGTCAGTTTCGCTCAGGGGCAGAGTCCCCAGCCAGCGAGAAGAATTGTCAGATCGAACCCATCAACAACTCCACTTTGATTGATATCGCCAGTTCCGGCCCCGCCCCAGTTTGCGAGAACATCGGTGAGATCTGCGGCATCAACATATTGATCGTTATTGACATCGGCCGGGCAATTCACAACGCAAGAAAGAAGGATCGATCCAGATCCTCCCGCAGAAGCACCGCCGACTCGAATGAAATATGAATTTCCAAAGACGGCGTTGAAGGTTGCAGACGAATTTCCGTTGACGCATCCTGTGCCATTGTCATTGCATCCAGCGATCGCCGAAGAAAGTGATGGGCAAATCGTGCTGGCCACATAGGCAACAATCCGAGTGTCGAATGCCGCAAGTCCACAGGTCGAGATGGTGGTCAATCCTGTGCATGATGCGACATATTTGAACCAGACATCTTTCGCAACAACGCCGTCACTATTGGCGGTGCAGGAAGCAGCAATTGGAATTTCTGTGTTCGTTGCATCTGTGCTGTTGAATCCAGTTGTGCCAAGACCGATCGTGATCGCTCCGGAGCATTCGTCATTGACTGGTGGCGGTGGTGCAACAACCACATACACGCTCACGTCGTCGATGTACCAATTATCGCCGGTGTCATTGCCATCGGTGCGGAAGCGGAGTCGGAACTGATTATGACGAGCGGCAGTAGGGAGTGGATGGGAATAGTTGGTGAATACAGTTTGGTTTGTTCCGTCTGAAGTCAGAGTATTGAGCGGAGTCCAATCGAGCAAATTGTTGAGATATTCAACAATGAGTGTTTCGCCAGCTTCAACACCGTTTCTTTCAACCTTATAGGCCGCAGTCGCAGTGGAAGTTCCTCCGAGCAGAATGAAATTCGTTCGGACTTCGTCGTCGTCATAAAGATCTGCCCCAGTTGAATTGAGATTGAGCGAATAGAGTGCACTCGGCTCATTCGTGGCATTTGTATTTACTGAGGCGCCATCGTTGTAAGTCCATCGAGCCGTAGAAAGAGTTGTGGCCGCAAATGTCTCGGTGAATGGTGGAGTCACGGGAAGTGGGCGCACAAAGTCGCACGCGACAGCATTCGCATATCCAGTGATTTCCGTGATTGTTGACGGGTCAAATTTCAGATTCGTTCCTGCAATACCACCACATCCTCCGTTTGAAGTGCACATAATGTGACACGCAGCTGTCCCTTGAGCGTCACAGTGCGACGCATTCCAATTGTGTCCGAGTTCGTGAGTAGAAAGAGAAATGCGATAGGTCAGCGAGGTGGTGTATCGACTTTCAACAACGCCATACTGAGCATTGTTTATGCCGTTGCAGACCACGCCGAGATATGCGAGTCCGATGGTTCCACCAGAGAAGCTGTAGCCCGAGAACATATGAGAGATATCGCGGAAAATTCCTGATTCAGGAGCAGAAGCCCACTTCGTTCCGAATTCAGTGAGGCGTCCGTCGATGGTCGTTGTCACATAAGGATCATTCACATCAGCGCGAATCACGAGTGTTCCAAGTTCGAAGATGATGTTGACATCGCGGTCGTAGATGACATTGACATTGCTGACGATCAACTCGATGTCGTTAACAGTGCTTGCAACATTCGAACCATTCTTGACATAGAACTCGTTGTCTGTTTCGCAGGCCAGTTCCACATCAGAAGGAGTTGTTCCTGCAATGCCGCCTTCATTCCCTGCCGTTCCAGCAGCAATCGCTTGCGAGAGCGGTGAGCGATATTTTGCTATCGGGAAACCAGGTTGGCCAAGCGCACATCCGCGACCATCTGGAATTGCATCTGCGGCAGAGTAAGAAACATGCTGTGCATTTCGAGCAAGTTCTGGGCGGAAATCGCTGAGCGGCTGAACGGCCCATGTCGTTTCGTCTTCGAGCTGAATAGTCCCACTGAATCCAGTTGGCAAGAGTGAACCAGCGACTGAAGTTCCTGGTCGGCCAGCGAGGGTTCCTTTGTAAGTTCGAATCGCAGGCGGGGCAACTTCTGTCAGCACACCATTGCCAGTATCGACCAAGACCTTGAAGTGATCGCCACGAATAGATGCCTTGTCAAGCACAACTGTTGTCGCAACGCCATTGATCGGCAAAGAAAATTCGATATGCGCAGGAAGATCATTTGGAAGAGTTGGCGTGAAGAGTTGGAAGTGCGAGAGTTCTGCAATGGTCAAGTCGATTGCACCAGGCTTTGTTGTCTTCTTTGAAACTTCGGCTCCAGCTTGCAAAGCGCCTAGAGCGATGAGTGCGACCAAAGACATGGCGAGGGCGCCAGCAGGGCGTCCGAAGTGTGGGGTGTTCATAAATGAAATATAGATCGAGATTTGTCGCGTGCCATAAAAAGGCAAATTATTTAATAAAAAAAACCGCCCGGCGCAAGCCGAGCGGTTTGAAAATACAATTCAATTTAGATCGAAACTTAACCTGTCCATGCAGCGAGAAGAATCGCAAGGTCTGGACCATCTGTGAATCCGTCACCATTGGTGTCACCACAAGTTGTACCCCAACAGGCGAGAAGCGAAGCCAAGTCCGCGCCATTCACGGATCCGTCGCAGTTGAGATCGGACGGAGCACATGGAGGTGTGAAAGGCGTTGGCTTATATCCAAGCACCGAAATGGATGTCGCTGGACTTGTTGTTGTCGCAGGCTTCCAGATGCCAAGCGTCAGAACTGAGGAGGCACTTGTTGGCGCGGTGTTCGCATCAAATTCGAAGGTGTGCATGGTTCCCCAGCGAATGGAGTGCGCAACCGATTCGCTTGCTGCGGCGGGGCATGACCAAGTGAGCACGCCACCTGTGTTTGTTGATGTCCATGGAGTGTTTGCAGCGGTATCACCCGAATGATTGAATGGAGAAACAGCCGTAATGTTTGTGACGGTCACACTCGGATCAACTGGGACCGAGAAGTAACTTCCGTTGCGGTCGCTGTTGAAGTTCGCTACGGCGTATGCATAGTGATATGTTCCGTTGGCGTTCAAGAAGGCACGGCTTGCAACAATGAATCGTCCGTCGCCAGCCACGTCATAGTCACGAGTCGCAACATCTGTGTGTTGATTCTGCCAATAGTAAATCGCAGGAATCATCTGGATGGTTGTTCCAGTTAGAGTCAGGGGGTACCCAGTCGAAGTGGAATAAGTTGAGCCAACAGTGAAAGTTCTATATGACCCGTTATTGGCGGAGTTTCCAGATGCTGCATCTTGGGGCTGGATATACATTCCTTCAATCACATACTTGGCGCCAGTATTGAGAGTTGGATCGAGGTCATTCTTTGGAACATGTATTCGGCAGCGGATGTTTGTGGGGTATCCGGTTGGAGCCGCAGGATTCGCATAGGTTCCGGAGTAAACGCCAGTCGCTGCATTGATTCCGTAGCGGGACTTGAGATCGCTTTGACTTCCATTGAGGCTGGAAGAGTATGGATCGGAACAGCCAACGCCCAAAACAGTTGGGCATCCACTTCCAGCTGGAGTGCAGGCTCCGCAGAGAGTTTCTTGAAGCGCGCAGAATCCGTGCTTGACCCAGCTCTGTCCGACTTGTTGCATGACGCCATTTTTAACTCGGTAGATTCCCTGTGGCATGACCGGATGAGTCACCGATGGGTTTGGATTCCAAAGCAGTTGTTGATTACCAATGTTGCAACTCGTCGTTCCGACGGAATATGCGACATAGGTTGTACCGCCAGTCGCGGGCCAAATTCCCTGGCCGAATGCGGAGATATTTGGAAGGGCGCCGACGATCACGTCTGGTCCTGCTGCAACTCCACCGTCATTACCGCCACCAGGAAGCGCAATCGCATCCATTTGGCCGATGAAAACGGCAAGTCCACCAAGTCCAAGTGTTCCGATGATTGTTCCAATTTTCACGGTCATTTCTCCAGTTATTAGTCTTTTCGTGGGGGTCGATTCAATATCCCCGCATTACACAATGCGAGCAATAAAACTCTTATTCACTCAAGATTAGCCCCAAAAATGCGGATTGGCAACAAAACCTTTTCAAATTCACAAGATTTTTCTCTTGGAGATTGGGCTTTAAGCGCAAACTGCAAACAAACAGGCTGTCAATAATTAATGAGACCAGTTTGCCAATAGAACTGTAAGGTCAAGACTGTCCGAAAAGCCATCGCCATTGAGGTCGCAAGAAGGGGTTGCACTCTCCCAACAACTGAACAGATAGGCCAGGTCCATGCCATTCACAGCTCCATCGCAGTTGATATCGCCTGAAGCGCAAGGAGGGATGTATGGGGTTGGCTTATATCCAAGCACCGAAATGGATGTTGCTGGACTTGTTGTAGTCGCAGCCTTGTAGATGCCAACCGTCAGAATTGAGGAAGCACTTGTTGGTGCGGTGTTCGCATCAAATTCGAAGGTGTGCATGGTTCCCCAGCGAATGGAGTGCGCAACCGATTCGCTTGCTGCAGCGGGGCATGACCACGTGAGCACGCCACCTGTGTTTGTTGATGTCCATGGATCATTTGATGCAGTGTCGCCCGAGTGGTTGAATGGGGAAACTGCCGTGATGTTCGTGACAGTCACACTCGGATCAACGGGCACCGAGAAGTAACTTCCGTTGCGGTCGCTGTTGAAGTTCGCAACGGCGTATGCATAGTGATATGTTCCGTTGGCGTTCAAGAAGGCACGGCTTGCAACAATGAATCGTCCGTCGCCAGCCACGTCATAATCGCGAGTCGCAACATCTGTGTGTTGATTCTGCCAATAATAGATCGCAGGAATCATCTGGACAGTTGCTCCAGTTAGAGTCAGCCCGTAACCAGTCGAAGTGGAATAAGTTGAGCCAACGGTGAAAGTTCTATAAGACCCATTATTCCCAGAGTTTCCTGCTGCTGCATCTTGAGGCTGGATATACATTCCTTCAATCACATACTTGGCGCCAGTGTTGAGAGTTGGATCGAGGTCATTCTTTGGAACAGTGATTCGGCAGCGAATGTTTGTGGGATATCCAGTTGGAGCCGCAGGATTCGCATATGTTCCGGAGTACACGCCCGTCGCAGCATTGATTCCCCAGCGAGACTTGAGATCGCTTTGACTTCCATTGAGGCTTGAATCATATGGATCGGAACAACCGATGCCCAGAACTTGCGGACATCCAGATCCTGCTGGAGTGCAGGCTCCACAGACAGTTCCTTGAAGCGCGCAGAACCCGTGCTTGACCCAACTCATCCCGACTTGCATGATGACTCCATTTTTAACTCGGTAGATTCCCTGAGGCATGACCGGATGCGTCACTGAGGGGTTTGGATTCCAAAGCAGTTGTTGATTTCCAATGTTGCAACTCGTCGTTCCGACGGAATATGCGACATAAGTTGTGCCGCCAGTCGTGGGCCAAATTCCCTGGCCGAATGCGGAGATATTTGGAAGGGCTCCGACGATCACGTCTGGTCCTTGTGCAACTCCACCGTCATTACCGCCACCGGGAAGCGCAATCGCATCCATTTGGCCGATGAAAACGGCAAGTCCACCAAGTCCAAGAGTTCCGATGATTGTTCCAATTTTCACGGTCATTTCTCCAGTTATCGATCTAAATTTGAAGCGGAAATGCAGTTAGATACTGCAATAGCAGAATAGCTCATAAATTTTCGTTCGGCGATAAAACTATTGAATAAATCAAATTAGTTCATTTGCAAGCTTGCAACATCACTGTCCCCAAAAAGGAAGAAGCCCACCACCTATAAACAGGTGGTGGGCTGAAATCGCTTCCCAAATTACCTAAGTCGAGGCTACTGTCCGACTTGGTTTATAACCGAATCCAACCGAGTCGAGCTTTAGGCGCGACGACGGCGTCCGACGAGACCGGCAAGTCCAACCAAGGCGATTGCGCCTGGAGCTGGTGCACCGATAGTGAAACTTCCGTAGCCGAACTGAGCAACGGTGGATCCGAGGTATGCATAGCCAAGGGTCATGTTTGCTGTGTAAGTACTGGTATCGTCAGCTGCAATTCGTGCGATCTGCATCAAGCGAACTCTGTAGGTTGCGCCGATGAGGTTCTGCGTTCCTGGGGTTGAGTCATACCAACCAGCGTTGGTGTTTGGAGGAGAAATGCCGCCAGCTTGAGGTCCATAAGGTGTTCCGAACGATGGATCCAAAGCTGTTCCCCAACCATTGCCGATGCCCTGCATGGTGACAAAGGAATCGGTCAAAGCTTGAGTTGAGGACATTGCAGCTGCGTCACCAACCCAAGTTCCCATGCTGCCGAAAACGTCAGGATATCCGTCGCCGTCTGAATCGACGTCACCCTGGAAATTGTCGTTATGAACAGCGTTCATAATGCCAGATGATCCAGCAGCAATTTGATTGCCTTCTGGAGTCGAATCGGCCTTTGCGAAGTCGAACACATTCAAGACGCGTTGACTGGAACCATTGGCTCCAGCACCAACATCGTTGAAATTGGCATAGACCTTATAGATGTTACGACCACTAACGGTGGTCACATCGACAGACCAACCAGTAAAGGCTGCGCCTGCGGACGAGGAGATGAGCGCAACTGCGCCGAGAAGAGCAAGAGATTTCATGTTGGGAACCTTTCGAAAAATAGGGAAGCGATACAAGATCGAAACACGTCCCTTTTTCCAGACTCTCCAAACACAAAGTAGCCCCAAAAAATGACTCGTCAAATTTTGTGGCCAAATATTCAATGAATTTTTCGTTTAGTCCGCAAATTCCAAAGCTTTGAAAAGCCCGCCCGTCAGCAAAAGCGCCGATGCCGCAGAGACTTCAACAAGTGCAGTTTTTCCGATAAATGACCCTGCTTCTTGCTCGTTTTTGCATTCAAGTGCAAATATGAGGTCTCCAGCGGTTCGGCCAATGCACTGAAATGACGTCGTTTGGGCGGGGGAAGATCCGTTGGAGGATTGAATTTCCTTGCCCATTATGGTTATAGGGCTCGCATTCGACTTTGTGTTTTTTGCTCTCTCGAAAGTTCTGACCTCATCAAAGAGCACTTCCACTTGGCGTCCGATCCATTCTTTATGAGTCGCATGCGAAACATCGGTTTGAATTGCAAGCAGCTGGTTGTTTCGAAAACGCTTCACATCTTCTGGAACATCATCCTTCAATCGATCGAACGCAGTTGTTCCTGGACGAGGAGAATATTTGAAAATGAAATTGTTCTTGAATGGAAGTCGCTTGACGAGCGCGCATGTCATCTCGAAATCCTCGTCGGTCTCGGTTGGAAATCCAACGATGAAATCTCCAGCAAGACAAAGGTCTGGCAACATCACAAGCGCGCGATTTACGAAATCCAAATACTCGCCAACGGTATATCCGCGGTTCATCATTTTCAGAATGCGGTCCGATCCACTTTGCGCAGGTGCATGCAAATAGCGACAAATACGGGGAGAATCGCGCATCACACTCAAGATGTCGTCGCCGAAGTCGCGCGGATAACTGGTGATAAAACGAAGTCGTTTCAGAGCTGGCACTTCTTCGTGAATGCGTCGAAGGAGATCTGCGAATGTGGTTGTTCTCTTGCCAGTACTTGCAGCAGAGGAGCGGAATGCAGAGAGGCCTGGGCCAACCTGTGGCGCTTCGCGACCATCAATTGTCACGGCGCTTCCGTGTTGATATCGATAGTGATTGACTGTTTGCCCAAGCAGCGTGATCTCGATCACTCCTGCATCGACAAGCCGTTTGCATTCGTCAACAATGTGATCGGGGGGGCGATGAACTTCCGCACCTCGTGTGTTTGGAACCACGCAATATGTACAGAATTTATTACATCCACGGGTGATTCGAACATAGGCGCTGTGCCGCTTGCCGCCGCTGGAATCTGGGTCAAATGCACGGGAAAGATCGAGGTTTTCCAGATTGTCTTCGGCCGCAGAAAGGGTGATAGATCGGCGACTTCGATTGCCTGCAAGCGCAGTTCGATCCGCAAGCGCGAGGGGTTGCGCAAACTCCAATTCTTGGGCCGCATTGGATTTTCGAACATTGTCGATCAGTTGGGGCAGGCGGTCGAGTTCCCCAGGACCGCACATCAAGTCGACTTGTGGATGCCTTCGGAAAAGATCCAGCCCATCGCGTTCTGCCATGCAGCCGATGACGCCTAAAATGAGGTTTTCTCCCGCTCTTTTGCGTGCACTGATGACTCCGATTCGGCTGTAAGCCTTCTGCTCGGCTTGTTCTCGAACTGAGCAGGTGTTGTAGAGAATGACCGAAGCATCCTCGGGACGAGCGACGAAGCGATATCCAAGGGCACTCAATTGTCCTTGGACAAGCTCGCTGTCGAGTTCGTTCATCTGGCAGCCAAAAGTTTCGAGATAGACGGGCAACATTTGAAGGGACGAGAGTACTCAATAGCAGAGCAAACTTTGGGGGATTTGCAGTCAGATGCCGATAGATAAACGATGTTAAGAGCAGGACAAGGTATCGCTCTCTGTTCGATGTGCCTATTGGTCTTGGGCGTCGTCTTTGTCAATTCCGCCAGTCTCGATGTCAGCGGCGACAGCAAGACGACCTTTGACGCCATTCTTGGCGGACGAGCGACACTGTTTGCAATTGCGTCTGCGCTGTGTTTGTTGGTTGGCTCGCGATTGCCGGTTGAGAAACTTCAAACCGCGCGTGGTGCGCTCAATCCAATCTGGTGGATCATCGTTGCGATCTTTGCGGGCATCGTTCTTGTTCATGTGCCAGGAATTGGTCGCGAGGTCAATGGCGCAAGTCGATGGATCACTTTGGGGCCTGTGACTTTCCAACCCAGCGAGATCGCAAAATGGGGAATGCCATTGGTCTTGGCATGGTGGTGCATTCGTCGAGGCGCGAAAATGAAAGGTTTTTGGGGAGGCTTTTTCCCGCCGATCGCTTTCACAGCAGTCGTCGCAATGGGGATTGCAGTTGAAGATTTAGGAACTGCGACGCTGATCATGTTGATCGCGTTGATCATTGTTGTTGCAGCTGGTTGCCGATGGTGGCACGCTGCGTTGTTGGCGCCGATGGCATTGATGGGATTTGTTGGACTGATCATTGTCAGTCCGTATCGCATCAACCGCATCCTTGCATATGTCGATCCGTATGCAGATTCGCAAGGGATTGGTTATCACATCATTCAGTCGATGGGCGCGATTTCTGGAGGCGGATTGACTGGTCGTGGACTTGGCAACAGCGTGCAAAAATTTGGATATTTGCCAGAAGGAACCACAGACTTCATCTATGCAATCATCTGCGAAGAGAGTGGAATGATCGGTGCGTTTCTGGTCATTGCGCTCTATGCATTTCTGCTGTGGTGCGGATGGTTGGTGATCGGTGCAGTGAAAGATCGTTCGGCGGATGGTGGTTTGATGATGCGCGGTGCGGAGCAGGAATCACGGCTCTCGCCATTTTGTCAACTTGTCGGACTTGGAATCTTGGCGACGATCGGATTTCAAGCGCTTATAAATATCTTGGTGGTCACTGGTTTGGCGCCGACCAAAGGCATCGCACTTCCGTTGATTTCTCGCGGCGGAACTGGATGGATGTTGACGTGTTTATCTTTGGGATTGATCATGTCGATGGATCGAAAGATGGCGCGAGAAGATGCGCGAGAAGATGCGCGATCGAAGGTTGAAGATGGTGCAGGTGAGAGCGCGGTTGCAAGAATCGATGCGATTGCAGTAAGCAGTGTTGATGCAGGAGCGATTGCCTCAGAATGAGTAGCGCGTCATTTCCATTTTCTCACGAGAGCGGGTCTAGGATTCCTAAGAGTTCCAAGATGAATGACGAAACGACAGCAACGGGTTTGCTTGGCCCAGTGATCATGCTGGCAGGTGGCGGAACGGGCGGTCATATTTCTCCTGGGCTTGCCATCGCAGAACGAATTCGAGCTCTTGATCCAACTGCGCGGACGATTTTCGCTTGTTCTGCTCGGCCCATCGATGCATCGATGCTGAGTGAATCTGGAGCGGAGTTCTCGGCTATTCGCGCTGAACCATTTTCAATGGACCCGCGCCGCTTGATTCGTTTTCTTGTTGGTCTTCGTCGTGCACGCAAAGATGCGGCCGCGTTGATTCGCAAGTGTCGACCGAGTTGGGTCGTGTCGCTGGGTGGATTTGTTACACCCCCAGTCGTCGCTGCTGCACGCAATGCTGGCGTTCCAGTCTTGCTAGTCAACTTAGATGCAACTCCTGGACGAGCCAATCGAATGGTCGCACGATTTGCGACGCGTACGGTCTCGGCCGTCCCTGTGCCAAGCATTCCAAACTTTGCTCGTGAGATCATCGGGATGCCAATTCGTAGAATTGCAATCGCTCCAGCATCCCAAGAACTTTGTCGTGCGGAATTAGGGCTCGATCCCGCAGTGCGCGTGTTGTTGATCACTGGCGCATCGCAGGGCGCGCAGAGTCTGAACGAACTTGCGGTGCAATTGGCGCGCACACATTCCGGTCGATTTCGCGATTGGCAAGTATTACATTTATGTGGCGCAAATCCTCTTGGTGGCGTCGCTCGATACGAGCGTGCATGGCGAGAATCTGGAGTGCGCGCGGCAGTGATTCCGTTTATGCACCGAATCGGATTGGCGTGGGGCGCAGCGGACTTGGCGCTCAGTCGCGCTGGAGCAAGTTCTGTTGCAGAAGCGCAAGCAAATCAGATTCCCACAATTTTCGCACCATATCCCTATCACAAAGATCTCCATCAGCGTGAGAATGCGATGTCTTTGGTTCTCGCTGGCGCAGCAGCAATGGAATTAGATCAAATTGATGCGGACAAGAACATGACTGGCCTTGGCAATTGCGTGTTGGATTTGATGCAATCCGCCGAGAAACGCTATGCGATGCGCAAGGCGCTTCAG
>Ga0209086_10000527_pt1 | contig 33385 bp, 20 predicted proteins | sample M_130207_XF_Meta_FD_187312 | JGI IMG/M metagenome (GOLD analysis project Ga0209086, IMG submission 187312) | Freshwater microbial communities from Lake Montjoie, Canada to study carbon cycling - M_130207_XF_MetaG (SPAdes) (version 2) | ecosystem: Environmental > Aquatic > Freshwater > Lake... | reverse complement strand
AAGAATGCCATCCTCCATCGCTACGATGTAAACGACTGGAAATTCAAGTCCTTTGACTGCATGGAGCGTCATGAGAGACACCCTGTCAGCCATGGGTTCCCACGCGTCGGTATCGGCCACGAGTGCCGTGGTTTCCAAAAAAGCTTCGAGGGCATCGGTGCCGACATGCTCCTCATCGAGTTCCCGAGCTGCCGTGAGAAGTTCTTCGATATTTGCGAGTCTGTCCTCACCCTCCTCATCTTCTTCGCGCTCGAGCATCGCGCGGTAACCGGTGCGGTCGAGTACCGCTTCAAGAAGGTCGGCCACACGATGATCATGGCGGCTCGAAAGCTCATCGTGCAGCTGTACAAAACGTCCGAGCGATCCTCGTGCACGAGAGGAAATACCTTGAATCGAAAAGGCTTTTCCAGCAGCTTCAAGTCGCGAAACCTTTTGGTCATCAGCCCATTGACCGAGGGCTTCGAGAGACTGTCGCCCGAGGCCTCGGGCCGGCACGTTGACCACTCGCAGAAAAGCCTCATCGTCTCGAGGATTGCGTAGCAATCGTAGCCACGCAACAACATCTTTAATTTCTTTACGTTTAAAAAATTCAAGTCCTCTTACGAGCTGATACGCGACACCGCGAGTGCGAAGCGCCACTTCGAATGAACGCGACAAGGCATTGGTGCGAAAGAGAATCGCATGGTCACTGGCTTTTCGACGGCCCGACACAACAGATGCTTGGATTTCATTGGCAATACGATCGGCCTCGTCACGGCTGGAGCTATCCAGAACTATTCGCACCGGGGCTCCTGGAGGCGCATCAGTGAGAAGTATTTTCGGTTTGCGTTTGGTGTTGTGAGCGATGAGGCGGTCGGCCGTACCAAGAATGTTCGACGTGCTTCGATAGTTCCGTTCAAGTTTCACAATGCGTGCGGTGGGATAGTCGCGTTCAAACTCAAGGATGTTGCGAATGCTCGCTCCCCGCCATCCATAGATCGCCTGATCGGGATCACCAGTAACCGATAGGTTTGGATGGTCGATCGACAATGCGTGCACGATCATGTACTGCACAGCGTTTGTATCTTGATACTCATCGACCAGAATCCAGCGATGACGGGCGTCGAGCATCGAGCGAAGTTCGGGCTGCTCAGTGAGCACGCGTGCCACATGCACAAGCAAATCATCGAAATCGACTGCATTGTTCTCCAAGAGCATGCGCTGGTAGAGCGGCCACACGCGAGCGGCAATGTCGTCTTCAGGATGACCCCAGCGGGGTTCAAATGTGTGCGGTGACACAAAGTCATTTTTTGCACGGCTAATCACTCCCGCGAGACGGTCTACCGGTGTGTGAGTGAGAGGAAGACCGATTGACTTGGCAGCCCGTCGAAGTAATTTTTTGGAATCGTCGCTGTCGAGGATCGAATAGTCGCTCGTGAGTCCAACAAATCTGGCATGGTGCCTGAGGAAGCGAGCTGAGAATCGGTGAAAAGTTCCCATTTCAACCGGTTGCGGGCCAATGAGTTGGGTAACTCTGCGACGCATTTCATCGGCGGCTTTATTGGTAAAAGAGAGTGCGACAATCTGCTCCGGCGGCACTCCTTCGCAGATAAGATGTGCGACACGATGCGTCACAACTCGGGTCTTCCCGCTACCGGGGCCTGCCAGAACAAGCATTGGCCCGTCGATGTGCGTGGCTGCGAGTCGTTGCTGGTTATTGAGAGAATTCAGAGAAACCTGTAGCACGAAAAACCTCATCGATTCAGGGAATGTGGAAGTTGGGGCAAACCGCAAGGCGTGGGTCGGTGAATGTGTTGAAAAGCGATGGGTAGTCGAAAAAGGTGTTCATGGAGTATATTCCTCCCTTCACACGATGGAGCCTCGATAGGAATTCCATAACCGATCAGACGTTCGGTTCTCAGTTCGATTGTTTTGCACGGGAGGGACCCCATGCCGAGAATTCCGTATAAAAATCTGACGCAGTCAGATGAAATGGCAGAAAAGCTTGAAATGAGTACTGCAGAGATTGGCCTCTCGGTGAGGACCACCAATTGCCTTGAAGAAAAGGGCATTTTTACCGTTCACGATCTTCTCAACTGCACGAGATCGGATCTTCTGTCGATTTCAAACTTTGGCGAAAAGACGCTCGAAGAGGTCTACAAATCGCTTGAAAAAATCGGCTTTTTTCGTTCAGCGCGTTCTGATGCCCAACTGCAGGAACATGTGGCTGTACTGAGCGAGTAACGGCAGACAAAGAATTTTGTTCTCGAGCTTCTGCTGGATTAGTCGTCTGATCGCAAATCAAGGCAGACAAGTCCAGCAGAATCACGTACGAGCAGGCGACCATCTGAAAGTGCTGGGAGAGCGAGCACTTCACCGGTGGCGATTTGCGCTCGTGACATGGAATGAAATCCTGTTTTATCCGGCTTTGCAACGACGAGTTCTCCACGAGAACGCACCGCAAGCACGGTATCCTGAACACGAATGAGGCCGCAGGCACCAAATCCATCCTCTTCCCAGAGGACTCGCTTTTGTGCGCAGTCCACCATACGAAGCGACGGTGAACCGATATCGTGTCGTCCATGTGGACCAAGTAATAGTTGGTCCATGACAAGCGGTGTCGTGAACTGGCTTGAAAGAAGATCATCGCTGCGCCACTTTTCTTCAGCATCGACCGAGCCATCATTTTTCTCGAAGGTTTCCACGGCCAGAAGCCCGACGCCGTAGCTTGAAGATGCAAAAAGAGTGGAGCCAATTACTACCGGAGTCGCCGCATTCACCGTTGGCCCGGTGGTGCCAAACGAAAATCGAAAATGCACTTTTCCAGTGTGTGGTTCAAAACATAAAAGCCCCAGCCGCGTGACTGCTACGACGACACGTGTTTCTCCGATGTTCATGACTTGCGGTGCGGAGTACCCGGCCTTCTCGTCCGTCGCGCTCCACGCCACGCTTCCGTCATTGATTCGAACCGCCACAATTCCACCTTCGACTCCCGGTTCCCCTCGCCCACCGACAATCGAAATAATCAATCCATCACTCTCAAGCGGCGAAGAACCAAAGCCGAAATAGCCGTCCGGTGCTGAATATCGTTTGGCTAAATCGACCGACCACACAACTTTTCCGTTTTTAATCTCAACGCACGAAAGAGTGCCTGCGGCTGAGAACACGATCACATTCGATTTCACGATCAAAGGAACGCATCGTGGTCCGTTATCCGGTGTGACAGTTGGAGAAAAGCGAGCCTTAAAGGAAGTGGTCCAAAGGGTATCCCCTGTCTCGAGGTCGAGGCACTCAAGCAAATCCTCGTTTTCAATACGGTGAAAGAGCATGACCTTTCCTTCCGAGACAGCTGCTCCGGAATATCCGCTGCCGGCCTTCATTCGCCATGCAACACGTGGACCTTCAGGAGGCCACGCAATCGATATTTTTTCGTCTGGTGACGCTCGGCCATCCCGCGTTGGACCGAGAATCTGAGGCCAATCGCCTGCCAGCGAGAAGTGCGTGCCTACCCCCAAGAAACAAATCGCAAGCATTGCAGCGATCACTTGTTTTCGAAGGAGAGGCATCGTTTGTACAAGACCGCGAATGGAACACAGCGGAAGAAACTCGCGTGAAACAATCATTTTATTTCTCTGAGGGTGTGGAGAGTATAGTGCTCCTCGAGGGTCAGCTACGAGATTCACTCGATTTCGTATTTTTGAGAGCAAGACCGTATAAGACGAAGGTTTTGTGAGCGACTCATGACAGGCTCCGCTGCGAGTTGACTGAGAAAAAGTATGGTTCGATTTCCAAAATTTTACGGTAAGAAAAGAGGGCACCGGCGTACCGGAAGTGCTTTGTGGGGGTCGTTTGGTGAGGGAATCTTCTATGCGATGTTTTTCGTTACGGGAATTGTCTTCGGCGCACTTCTGCTTTCTGGAGTAGCAGTTCCAGAGTGGAGAATCAATCACGAATTTATCATCAGCGAAGGAGTTGTTCTCGAAAAGCGACTCGACCGCCGCTCTCGAGAGGATCCCCCGGGCACATTTACGCAGAGTTGGCAACCGCAAGTCAGGTTGGCGTTCGATGTGGCAGGAGGTATTCGACATGAGTCCTGGACCTTATTATCACAAAGTCAGTATTTGGAGGATGAAAATGCTGCCCAATCCAAGCTCGATGCATTTTTAATAGGTTCACGACTGCCCTGTTGGTATGACCCAGAAAATTCAGATTCAGTTGTTCTTGTCAGAGGGTATCACTGGTGGATGTGGTTGCTCACGCTGCTTCTTCCCGGAGCACTTGTGATTCTTGGAGGCTCTGGACTTGTTCGTGTCGTAACAACGCTTGGAAAGTCGGAAGAAAGGCGGGCACTACAGCGATCATTTCCCGATATCCTTGAGCCCATCGAGGACATCGATGACCGTTCGACTCACTATCCATCGGTGCCTACATGTGATGACCTTGTGAATTCACCTGGCACCATTCTCAGGTACAGATTGCCGATAGAGAGTCGCGATAACTGGTCACTGACCGGACTTGGTGTTTTCGCGGTTCTCTGGAACGCGGTAGTGATCGTCCTTGCAATCAATGCCGGATTCGATCTCGCCAGTGGTCGCTCAGATCCCATCCTTTTTGCGCTCTTGTTGCCATTTTTTGTGATTGGTCTTTTTGGCGTTGTTTTTTTTCTGCGATCATTTGTTCTAGCAACTGCAGTAGGCCCAACGCATATTGAAATTTCCGATCACCCGTTACGTCCTGGAGGAACGTACGACGTGCTGGTGAGTCAGGGAGGCAGTGGCACGTTGCGATCGATTTCAGTGCAGCTCGAACTGGAAGAGCGGGCGACCTACCTTCAGGGTACCGATGTACGAACAGAGCATCTTGTCGTTCGAAGTCAGCCTCTGAAGCGTTGGGATGACGTCCGGATTTTGCCCACGAATCGCTTTGAGTCGACGATTCGAATCGAAATTCCACAAGAGTCAATGCATTCATTTGTATCTGAGCACAATAGTGTGCACTGGAAACTTGTGGTGAGCGGTGATCCCGAACGATGGAGACCATTCAGCCGGAGTTTTTCCCTAGTGGTTTTTCCCGATGAAGGAAAAGCGTGATGAGCGATCCAACAATTACCGTTGTGTTTGACCAACCTTCGCGGGAATACGCCCCGAGAATGCCGATGTCAGCGCACTATGCGATGACTGGCGTCATCGAGAATCTTCGTGCCGTTGAACAATCGGTGCTTTGGTATACCGAAGGCAAGGGCGAAGAGGATCTTGGTGTGCATTTTTTTCAACGACTTGCCGGCAGTGAATTATTAAAAACTGATGTCAGCCACGGAGTCGTTACAGTGGTTCTTCCAGCGAGCCCTCTTTCCTATGAAGGGCTCATCGTCAAAATACGGTGGTGTGTGCGGGTGCGACTTTTCTTTGCTGGGGGAAGAGACTTTGTGTCAGAACATGTTTTCGATGTAGGGCATGTGCCACCGGCTCGATTGCCAGGTGAGGGTCGGACATGAGCAGCAGGCCAGCCGAAGAAAAAGTTATTACACGTTTGCCATTCAATCCATTTGCAACCCGGTACATCCGAGCTGGTCGAATTGAACCGCTGAATGAGAATGGTGTTCCATGCAACATCGAAGAAATATTTGAGCGATTTCAATCACTCTCAAGATATGCTGCAATTGAGGGGCCGCACGGGAGCGGAAAATCAACGCTCTTGGCAGCGATCGTGGAGCATTGCAAACAGGAAAAAATTTTTACCAAAGCGTTTGTCATTCGTTCGTTCGGTGACGTACTGCAACTTATCTATGGCACTGCTTTTGCCTCTCGCAAAGCTATTGTTTGCGTTGACGGCTGGGAACGAGTTGGATACTTCTCAGGTGTTGTTATGGCGATCGCACGATTTCGTCGTTGTGGACTCCTTGTCACATCGCACAAAACAACACGACTTTCACAGCTCATGCAGTGCAGGTCGAATCAACAGATTCTCAATGCAGTGGTAGGGTGTTTACCGAGTCACGGTGGAATCATTCAAGAGGATGATTGCGAAGATGCATTTCGAAAATCATCCGGAAACCTGCGAGAGGCACTCTTGGACCTCTACGACCGTTTTGAACGGCGTATTCGGACAGCGAAAGCAGATGCCTAAGCATCTTGGGACTGTTCCAAAAAATGGAAAACCTCTCTGGTTATCCCGTGCGGATGGCCATCTGAGAGTGTGATTGAAGGGGCTATGCTGTTGGTGTGGTGTGTACCGTTGCGTACGAACGAATTCATGATTTGTTGGAACAGTTTTTTGCACCGATCCCTGTTCTCTTGTCCTAGTCTTGGTTTGAATCGCTTTTCGGGCCAAAGCCTTTTCGAGTAGTTCCGGCAGTGTGCCGGAGCCTCTGAAAAAGTGAACTCACAAATAATGTGTGTTTCGAGTAACGAAAATAGCGATCGACAGGAGTGTTGTGATGAATGCGCGAGGAGCCGTGGCAAGCCTAATCATTGCGAGTGGGATGTGTGCCGGAATGTCGAATGAATCAAGGGCACAGTGTGGGCTGTCGGAGTTCTTCTCCGGGTGTTTCTCCTGCTGCCGCAAGGCGCCGGCGCCGTATGCTGTTGCTCCGATCATGGCGCAGCCGATTATGCCAGTCCCAGTAGCGCCTGTACCTGTTGCGCCCGTCGTGGTGCCCGTTCAACAGGTGAGTTATGTTCCAGAAACCTGTTACCGGACCACGTATGAATGTGTTCCCGTTACGTGCTATAAGCCATCGACGGAAATTGATCCTTGCACGGGATACTCTCAACAGTGCATGGAGCAGGTGACTCAATACGTCCAAAAACCTGTCGTTACTCCATACACGCAGTACCGCGCCGTCTATTCGACTCGCTATGTGCAGATGCAGCCCGGGGCCACTCAATCGCCCGGAGCAGTCGCAGTGCCGGGGGCAGCTCAAGTTCCAGGTGCGGTGTATGCACCAGGACCGGTTGCTGGATCGCAAAGCCCTCCTGCAGCAAGTCCATTTGCATCGCCAATTCAAAATCCTCAGGCATGGGGAGCTGCAGGCAGCGACGTGCCGCCACAGTTTTCACCACCGACTGGAGCCACGATCGCTCCAGCGCAGCCATCTCCCATCACGACGCAGCCCTCGCTGCGACCGATTCCCGAACTACCGAGAACAAGCAGCCCTTCGGCGCCATCAGGAACCAGGTTGAACGCAGATGCCTCATTGACTGCTCCCCCCACCATGTCGCCAATCCAATCAAGTCCAAGTAATCCTGATGCCAACGCAACCGGAATGCCGGTGCTCCCTGGAGCGGGGCCAAGTTCGTCAACTCAGGCTTTTCCAAAACTTCTCGAGCCAACAAGTCATACGACGTCGTGGTGGCCGAGTCGCGAGCAGTCAACGGTCGTCGAAGCTTCGTGGCAACCAGTGACGGTCAATCGCACCTATCCAACCGCTGCACTGCCAACCCGAGTTCAGCAATAGAGGGTAAAACCTCTCTTGTGGGCACAAATCCGAAAAGAATAATCGGCAGGCGATTGTGTGGGGCTGAGGCGGCATGAGACACGGAGAGACATCCGTGACTCGGCCTAGGAAGATATCTGGATTGCCTTCTTGGTTGCGGCGTTTCACAGTAGTTTACTGAGCTAGAAAATCTTCTCAGGTTTTCATCTGTGAACAAGGCGAATACCGTGACCAATGCTGATATTACTGCCGTCTTTGATCGAGTAGCGGATCTTCTGGAATTCACGGAAGCCAATCCGTTTCGCATTCGCGCGTACCGTTCTGCGGCGCGAACGATTAGCAGCATGATCGAATCCCTTGCATCTCTGCGAGAGAATTCAACCCGAACATTTACAGACATTGAGGGCATTGGTACCGATTTATCACACAAAATCGAGGTGTTGTTGGAGACAGGAAGTCTTCCGCTTCTTGAGGAACTCGAAGCGAGCGTGCCACCGGGAGTGTTTGCCATCATGCGAGTTCCAGGACTCGGACCAAAAAAGGCAAAAATACTTTTTGAAAAGTTGCAAATTGAGTCACTTGAGTCACTTGAAAACGCATGCCGTGAGGGGCGAGTGGCTACCGTTCGCGGTTTTGGTGAGAAGACTCAGCAGTCAATTCTTGACAACATGGCGTTTGCCAAGAGCGATCAACACCAGAGGCTCTTATGGGAAGACGCGGATGGAATCATGCAAGATGTGCTTGCATATATGAAAAAATCGTTCGCCGCCCGTACGGTCGAAGGAGCTGGCAGTTGGCGAAGGGGCTGTGAAACAGTGGGTGATCTCGATCTGGTGGTTGAGAGTGATGACCCTACTACGGTTATGAATCACTTTGCGGAGTGGAATGGAACAACCGTAGTTCTGCTTCGCGGTGACACAAAGATGAGCATTCGTGGACCACGAGAAACACAGATTGATCTTCGTGTGGTGACTCACGACTCCTTCGGTTGTGCCTTGCAGTATTTTACCGGTTCAAAGGAGCACAACGTGCTTCTTCGAAGTCGGGCTCGAGAACACAACCTCACACTCAATGAATATGGAGTGTTTGATGGGTTTCAGGCAAGCGAAACATCAGTCCCAGAGAAAATGTCAGTGAATGTGATTCATGCTGAAAAAGGAAAATGGATCGCAGGTCGAACTGAAGAAGAGGTCTATAAGGCAATAGGCCTGCCGTGGATTCCATCGGAGATGCGTGAAGGCCGCAGCGAAATAACATTGGCCGAAGAAGGCCGCCTTCCACGACTGGTTGAATTATCGGACGTGCGAGGTGATCTTCATATGCATACAACGGCCACGGACGGAGAAAACACGCTAGAGGAAATGGTGCAGGCGGCGATTGAACGAAAACTCGAGTACATCGCGATTACTGACCACGGTCAGCGAGTCACAATGGCCAGGGGCCTCAATGCAAAAAGACTACTCAACCAGTGGGGTGAAATTGATCGGCTCAATGACTCGTTGTCCAAGCATGGTAAGCCAGCAATTGTGGTACTAAAAGGCATTGAAGTCGACATGCTTGAAAAGGGTGGCCTGGATCTTCCCGATAACGTGCTCGAACAAGCCGACTGGGTTGTCGCCAGTTTGCATTACGGACAGAGCCAACCTCGGGAGAAAATCACGTCGAGAATTCTGGAGGCCATTTCAAATCCGCACGTGAGTGTCATCGGACATCCCACCGGTCGTCTGATCAATCGTCGACAGGCCTACGACGTCGATATGCTGACGGTCATACAATCGGCAGCGAAATACGGAACATTTTTGGAGATTAACGCGAATCCGTGGCGATTGGATTTAAACGACATTCACGCTGCGGCCGCCCAAAAAGCAGGTGTAAAACTTGTGATTTCCACGGATGCCCATTCAACGCAAGGACTTCGGCAGATGCGACACGGAATTTTGCAGGCCAGACGTGCCTCCCTTGCGTCGGAGGACATTGCCAATACGCGACCTTTGTCAGAATTGCGGACCATCATGAAAAAGCGCACAAGAATTCAGTAAAAAAAGCATTTGGTGTTCGGAAACAATAGGAGCACCAATCACAAAGCAAGCACACAAAACGCAAGAAAGAGTGGTCTGCTTGTATTGTAGACCCAAGCAGACCACTCAGGTTATTTGTCAGGCTGATTGTGTGCGAAGTACGCGAGTCAATTTTCGTTTGAGGGATCGCCGCCGCGACGCACTCCACCACGTGACGAATTCACGACGCGCAACGTCGGTCTGCTGTGACGTTTCGCGGAGAAGGTTTTCTAAAATCGAACGATCCCAATCTGTAGCGGAGCAATTTTCCAGCCGTCGAAGACGATCAGCGGCTGCCGCATTGTCAGTAAACGTGCCGAGTGTCTCTTGTACCTTCTCCAGTGCGTCGCAACACCGAACCCGTTCCAAAGGTTGAAAAACAGATAAAAACACCTCCATTGTATAACGGAGTTGTTTGACCTTGATCCGAAAAGCATGCAGTTGATTGATCCCGTGAAGACGTCGATCGGTAATAGCAAAAAAAGATTCAACCATTGGCTTGAAGTGCCGCCTTCCATAATCGCCAAAAGATTCTTCACAGTCTGAATCCTGCTGGTTGCAGAGTTCTTCAAGCAACTGTTCCACGCGACGAGACCAGTCGGCATTGAGAAGTTGCTCATAAACGACTGAGATCGGTCGACAGGCTTCATCCCGCTGGCATGCAAGCATTGCAAGGAGTCGTGTTCGTGCTCTTGTTTGAGCAGAGATACCACTGAGTGGGGCTGTCTGCTTCGTGGATATGGGTACAGTCTCATAAAACCGATGCGCCAAGACATCAAGATCGCGAGCCTTTCCAGCGGCGCGGCGCAACTCGTGAAGGCGTCGTACAAACCATCGGGCTCTCTTTCGAGGAATAACGGAGTGAAAAACCTCAATGGCCGCAAGTGCTCTTCGGGTTGCGACCCGAAGACGGTGAATGCGTTGTGGTTCATCGTGAGTGCTTCGGGCCGCTACGGGAACTTCATCCCAGACGGCGTCCAATCGTTTGCGAAGAGCGTGTGCTGCTACGCTTTTCACAGACATGGCAGCTTGTTCAACTGAAATCGATGGACTCATGAAAGCTCAGAAATATTCCGCCTTTGAACCTCTTACGAATCACTGCGAGTGGAACACTTTACTGCAGCAACAGGCAGACAATCCAGACGCCGCTTCATTTTTCGCAAGAGTCGCGAGACAGAACGAAAAATAGAACTCAAAAAGTGTTCTATTTTGTGCAAATGATGAAAAAAGAGAGCGCAGATTCGGTTCAGTCGATCGTCGCTGCTGAAATTTCAGCGACAACACTTTTGCTGAGCTTTTTCGCGGCAGAAACTTTCTGAGGGAGAATATTCCCAGATTTTTCCAACACGGGCTTTGTCACGACTACCGTTGAAGCAAAGAGTGTTCCGTCAGCAGTGGAACCTTCTCCTGCCCAAAGTCTGCCCTTCACGGTAACGCTATCGCCGGGTGACACAAGAGCCAGGTCAGCTGCCTCAATGTTGGCGACTGCATCGGAGGCTACCGAGAGAGAAATTCTCCGAATAGTCCCGGAGTTGACTCGTAGAAGAAGCACACCATTTTTAAACTGTGTAACAACGCCAACAATCGATCCAAGCCGATCGGCCTCCACAGGATCCGGTTTGAAAGTTTTCGATGGGGTCACGATGTCAAGCGTTCGGATCGGTTCGGAACCTTTTCCATTGTGAGCAACTTGCGCCAACACGCGAACAATCATCCCAGTACGAAGGATATCTGCCGGAACTCTCCCGGTAATCGACAGACTCGTGACGCCTGCGGGATGAAACAGAACAACAAGCGTCTTCTCGTGAGAATCGCTTATGGCCATTGCTCCACCGGCAGTCCCACGCACCGTTCCAGTGTATTGCGACTCAGGAATTTTATTGACATCAAGCTTGTTTTGCTCGACTGGAATAGTAATCGCTTTATTGGTTCCGCGACACGCGCCCTGATTCCAGAGCCGTTCATAGCTCTTTTGAATAGCCGACGATTTGTAAAAAGTTCCCCACTGGATCGTTCCATCGGCGGCAATCGGAGGCAAGGAGTCCTGACTATCAGCATACGGGTTATAGGCTGAATTTTGTCCTTGAATTGGACCGCATACAAAACATGAAATAACCGTAGCCAACGTGAACACAATAATTTTCATCAGAGGGCTTCCTGTCGCAGTGAACACAAACAGAGGAAACGGCAACATTTTGTAAGAAAAGATGTGCTTGAGAGCGAAGCCACCAGTTCTATGAAAAACACTACCTTACAGTCCGAGGCAGTTCCAATGCTTCTCAAAAATGAGTCGATCCTCACAACGTTCGCTGTTGGATTATCTCGAATAGACGATCTTTAACGACGGTGCACGGATTTCTCGAAGTAAAGTTTTTGAGTACAGCTCCGCTGATGCCAATAAAATCATCATCACCGCCCCAGAGTGGGCGTATGAAGGCATGGAGTGAGTCACTTTTAAAAAACGACGAATTAGAGATCGGACTGCAATACTTCGAGAACCCCACCGGATTCGGTCGGAGCAACATCATTGGTGGAAGTCGAACCCGAGAGATCTCCTTCTCCAACTGCTTCAAGCAGTGGAAACTGGCGGGTCAGAACATTTTCACGATCCATTCGCAGGGCTTCAATCGCTTCTGGTCGCACTCGCACCTGGGATGCCTGAAACGCACCGAAACCCGTGCCTGCAGGAATCAAGTGTCCAAGAATCACATTTTCTTTCAGACCCACGAGCTTGTCGACTTTTCCTGCAAGAGCTGCTTCGGTGAGCACTTTGGTGGTCTCTTGAAAGCTTGCTGAGGAAATAAAGCTTGAACTTTGAACGCTCGCCTTTGTGATTCCAAGCAACTGCGTGCTGGATGTCGCCGGCTTCGTCCGAGATCCTTTGGCGGGCGTCCCACCAAGGGCTTCGATCTGCGAATTTGTTTGCTCAAGTACGTCCTTTGGAACCACTCCGCCAACAATAAACTCGCTGTCGCCTTTGTCGGTGATTCGCAAACATTTTGTCAGGAGTTCGTTTGCAGTCTTGAATTCAAGCCTGTCCATAACACTGCCCGGTAAGAGATCAGTGTCTCCCACCGTTTCAATTTTAACTTTTCGAAGCATTTGCGAAACGATGATTTCAATATGTTTGTCATCGATGTCGACTCGCTGGCTGCGATAAACATTCTGAACCTCGCGCACAAGATATCGCTGCACTTCTTCTTCACCGGAGATTCGAAGAATGTCATGCGGTACAAGTGGCCCTTCGACAAGTGCTTCACCGGCCTTCACGTAATCGCCCGTGTGCACCCGAAGATGCTTTCCATGTGGAACAAGGTGCTCGCTTTCAATTCCACTGTCATTTCGAATGACAATGGTGCGTTTCCCTCTCTTCTTTTCATTGAGCAGTTCTACCAAGCCATCGATTTCTGCCATAATTGCAGGATCTTTGGGTTTTCGAGCCTCAAAAATTTCAGTAACTCGCGGCAAACCACCCGTAATATCCTGTGTGCCGGAGGCCTCTCGAGGGGTTTTAGCAAGTATGTGACCGGCTGCGACCATCTCACCCTGCTCTACTTCGATATAGGCTTTCTCTGGAAGAATTGAAAAACTGAGTACTTTTCCAGATTGGTCTTCGAGCACGATCTGCGGGTGCAGGTTGCCCTTATGTTCCATGATCATGCGACGTACGTGACCGCTGGGATCTTTTTCCATGCGGAGTGTTTCGCCGTCAATCACATCCTCATAACGAACCTTTCCTGCGACATCGGAAAGAATCGGAATTGAATGCGGATCCCACGTTACGAGCACCGTACTTGCCTTGATATCCTCGTCTTCTGCAACTTTGAGAATGGCTCCAATCGGAATTTCAAACTTCTCAACTTCATTCTCTTTGGCATCGAGAATCATGATAGAACCATTGCGTGAGAGCACTACCTGTTGCCCTAATTCATCGGTAACGATTTTGAGACGATTGAAGCGAACCTTGCCACCACGCTTGGTGCGACTTTCGCTTTCTTCGACGGCACGCTGACCGACACCGCCGATATGGAATGTGCGCATTGTGAGTTGCGTACCAGGTTCGCCGATGCTCTGGGCCGCAATGATGCCGACAGCCATGCCCTCTTCCACCATTGATCCGGTGGAAAGATCCATTCCGTAACAAAGTCGGCAAACACCAAGATTCGCCTCGCAGGTGAGCGTGCTGCGAACTTGAATCTTTTCGAGTCCAAGTTCTTCGATGCGACGGCCGATGCTGGGAGTGATCAGTTCGTCTTCCCGCACCACAACTTCTTGAGTAATTGGATTGATGAGCGTCGATCGACTCACGCGGCCACGGATACTTTCAGCAAGACTGACCTCGACCTTTTCACCACGGTAGACAACCCCCTTCGTAATGCCCTGGGATGTTCCGCAGTCATGCAGTGTGACGACAACGTTCTGAGCAACATCGGCAAGTTTTCGAGTGAGATATCCCGAATCAGCCGTTTTTAATGCGGTGTCAGCCAGCCCCTTTCGGGCACCGTGGGTCGAACTGAAATATTCAAGTACCGTCAGGCCTTCTCGAAAGTTCGCCTTAATTGGGGTCTCAATAATTTCACCGGAAGGCTTGGCCATCAGACCTCTCATTCCAGCGAGTTGACGAATTTGTTCAACACCGCCTCGTGCACCGGAGTGAGCCATCAAGAAAATTGGATTCACGTATCCCGAGCGACGGGTATCGCGAGCATCGGTATCTTGTTCGAGTTCGGCCATCATCTCCTTGGTGATCCGATCGCGAGCACCCATCCAGGAATCGAGTACTTGGTTGTATCGCTCGACGTCGGTAATAACACCTCGTTGATACAGTTTCAAAATCTTCAACACATTCTTTTCAGCCTCACCAATGATCTTCGACTTGCTGCCAGGCGTGATGAGATCGTCAGTTGCAAACGACAGGCCGCTCTTCGTGCTCCAGCTAAACCCAGTGCGATTCATCTCATCCAAAAGATCAATTGTTTTTCGACGACCAAGCCCCTGATAACAGTCTGAGATAACACGAGCGAGCTCACTCGATCGCATCGGAATGTTGTAGAAGAGCATTCCATCAGGAAGAATTGAATTAAAAAGCACGCGACCAACAGTTGTCTCGATGATCGCCCCCGGCTTTCCAAGGCCTTCAGTGTCTGTTTTCAAACAACGACCGGGGGGTAATTTTACTTTAATCTTCGCATGCGTATCAATTTTTCCGAGCGAGTGGGCAAGTTGCACCTCGTCCATATCTCGAAAAATCATTCCTTCACCCTTGCGGTTAGCAAGCGACATTGTGAGGTAGTAGCATCCCATCACAACGTCCTGCGACGGACTAATAATGGGCGATCCGTTGGCGGGGCTAAAAATATTATTCGTGGAGAGCATCAACGTATGGGCCTCAACTTGGGCCTCGATGGAGAGGGGCAAATGAACGGCCATCTGATCGCCGTCAAAATCCGCGTTAAAACCTCTGCAAACCAGTGGATGCAATTTGATCGCGTTGCCTTCAACCAAAAGTGGCTCGAAGGCCTGAATACCCATGCGATGAAGCGTGGGCGCACGATTCAGAAGGACGGGATGATTGCGAATCACTTCTTCAAGAATATCCCATACCTCAGCATCCTTGCGGTCGAGCATTTTCTTTGCGCTTTTAATGGTATCGGCATGCCCGAGTTCCTTGAGCCTTCGAATAATGAACGGTTGATAAAGCTCGAGAGCAATTTTCTTTGGGAGACCGCACTGGTGAAGTCGCAGTCTTGGTCCGACAACGATCACGCTTCGGGCCGAATAGTCAACTCGTTTCCCTAACAAGTTTTCACGAAAGCGCCCCTGCTTTCCTTTGATCATATCGGTAAGGCTCTTGAGCGGTCGGTTGCTCGAAGCGAGTACCGGGCGCTTGCATCGATTGTTGTCGAAGAGAGCATCGACTGATTGCTGGAGCATTCGTTTTTCATTGCGAATGATCACTTCAGGCGCATTCAAGTCAACCAGTTTTTTAAGCCGATTATTACGATTGATAATGCGGCGATAGAGATCGTTTAAATCACTCGTTGCAAAATTTCCCGAATCGAGCATGACCAGCGGACGAAGATCAGGCGGGATCACGGGGATGACATCGAGCACCATCCACTCAGGTTTGTTATCACTATCCCGAATGCTTTCAACAATTTTAAGACGATTGACAAGATCTTTCTTCTTTTGCTTTGAGCCAGTTTCGTGCAGGTCTACACGAAGGTCTTTTGAAAGTTGCACGAGGTCGAGACCTAAAAGTAATTTGCGGATCGCTTCAGCGCCCATGTCGGCGTCAAAACCATTATCCCCGTAGGTAACCCGGGCCTCACGATATTCATCCTCAGTGAGAAGTTGCTGTTTTTTGAAGGGAGTATCCTTCGGATCGATCACAACGTAATCCTGGAAATAGGCAACTTTTTCAAGGCTCGACGTCTTCATGTCGAGCAAAGCCCCCAGACGGCTCGGCATTGCCTTAAAGAACCAGATATGCGCGACCGGCGCTGCCAGTTCGATGTGGCCCATTCGCTTGCGGCGAACCTTGGAATGGGTCACCTTTACCCCGCAACGATCGCAGATCATCCCCTTATATTTCATGCCGCGGTATTTTCCGCAGGCGCACTCCCAGTCTTTTTCGGGTCCAAAAATACGCTCGCACATCAGGCCGTCTTTTTCAGGACGGTAGGTGCGGTAGTTGATTGTTTCAGGTTTTTTAACTTCACCAAACGACCAACTGCGAATGTCATGCGGACGCGCCAAACTGATTTTCACCGAGGTGTAGTCGTTGATTCGATCGTAGGTTGTTTCGCCAATGCTCACGTCTTTTCTCCTAGGAACTCTGGTGACGGTGCGGTGTTGAAAATTTTATTTGTATGAATTACTGGTCGTGAAGAAGAATCGTAAAAATCGTTGTTTCGCTGTTGCCTTCAAATCGATGAACGAACAGCGAATCGGCAGTGGACACAATCAGAGCCGTCTTTTCTCCAGCTGCATATTGAGTCCAAGGCCGCGAATTTCGTTGGTGAGTACATCAAAGCTTGCTGGCGTGCCTGCTTCAAGCGTATTTTCGCCCTTCACCATGCTCTCGTAGATCTTCGTTCGCCCCTCCACGTCATCGCTCTTTACAGTGAGCAACTCTTGGAGAATGTAAGCAGCACCGTAGGCCTCGAGTGCCCATACTTCCATTTCACCGAAACGCTGTCCACCAAAGCGAGCTTTTCCGCCCAGCGGTTGCTGCGTGATGAGCGAATATGGACCTGTTGAACGAGCATGCACCTTGTCATCAACGAGATGATGCAACTTGAGCATGTAGATGTAGCCAACCGTGGTTTCTTGCTCGAGCGCCACGCCGGTGCGACCGTCAAAAAGCTGAGCCTTACCATGTCGTGGAAGGCCAGCAGTTTCGAGAACGTCATTGATGTTCTCTTCGCTCGCTCCATCAAATACAGGGGTGATTGCCTGAAATCCGAGGAGTTTTCCAGCCCATCCAAGATGCGTTTCAAGGATCTGGCCGACATTCATGCGACTGGGAACGCCGAGCGGGTTGAGCAGAATTTGAATGGGAGTTCCATCGGCCAGAAAAGGCATATCTTCTTTGGGTAGAATTTTTGCGATAACCCCTTTATTTCCATGGCGACCGGCCATTTTATCGCCAACCGAAATTGCCCGTTTTGCTGCGACATAGACCTTCACCATTTGCAACACGCCGGGACGAAGTTCGTCTCCGCGTTTCATGCTATTGATGCTCCGATCGGCGGCATCGATAGATTCCTCGACTGCTGGCCACATGGTCTTATAAAGTTTTTCAATGTCGCTCTTGCGTTGCGGGGAACGAAGATCGAGAGAATCAATTCTGAAACTTCTTGCACGGTCGGCAACGACCTTGTGATCTTGGCCTCGAACCAGCGGAGAACCGTCGTCGGCGGGGATTGGTTTTTGAGTAATTTTCTCAAATTCGGTGATCATCGCGCCGAAGGTTTCGGCAATCTGCAAGTTGCCTTGGTTTTCAGTCTCTTTCAGCTGTTTTTCAAACTCACGTTTTTCGTCTTCCGTGAGAGACATGCGCCGGGAAAACTTCTCGGTGGCAAGCACGATTCCCTCAACTCCGGAAGGAACTTCGAGGGAATCGTTTTTCACGTCTTCGCCGGCACGCCCAAAGATAGCGTGTAGAAGTTTTTCCTCTGGAGTCAACTCAGTTTTGCTCTTTGGCGAAACCTTACCAACCAGAATGTCACCCGAACGAACGTAGGTACCAATGCGAACAATGCCACCCTCGTCAAGATTGTGAAGAGCTCGTTCGCCAACATTTGGAATATCGCGAGTAAATTCTTCACGACCAAGTTTGGTGTCACGAATTTCGATGTCATATTCCTCAATATGAATCGACGTGTAGACATCGTTTTCGACCAATTCTTCACTAATGATAATGGCGTCTTCGAAATTAAATCCGTCCCACGCCATAAAGCCCACGAGCACATTGCGACCAAGCGCCAGTTCACCCTGAAAGGTAGCGGCACCGTCGGCAAGTACGTCACCCTTCTCCACTTTCTGGCCAATCCGCACGATGGGTTTTTGATTTTGGCAGGTGCGTTCGTTGAGGCCGACATATTTTCGGAGCTTGTACACATCGAGTCCTACCTCGATTCGTTCAGCATCAACGTATCCGACAATCCCCTTCTTTGTGGCCCGCACGATGAGGCCCGAATTGATTGCGACATCGCGTTCCATGCCCGTTGCCACGATCGGTGGTTCAACAATCAAAAGCGGAACTGCTTGTCGCTGCATGTTGGATCCCATCAAGGCACGATTTGCATCATCGTGCTCAAGAAATGGAATCAAACCGGCCGACACTCCAACCATTTGGCTTGGCGCAACATCGATGTACTGAACATTGTCCGCCGGCACGAGCACAAAATCACCACGGTATCGAGCGATGATGGACTCCCCGTGGATCTTCCCGTCGACAACCGCGACGTCGGCAGACGCAAGGTGAGCATCGTGCTCCTCGTCGGCCCGCAACCAAACAACGTCATCCGTGAGCTTGCTCTTAGAGACCTTCCGGTAGGGCGTCACAAGAAAGCCATACGAATCAACGCCGGAATAGATCGCGAGGCTCGAAATAAGTCCGATATTCGTTCCTTCTGGCGTCTCAATCGGACAAATGCGACCGTAGTGGGAAATATGGACGTCACGAACTTCAAACCCGGCGCGTTTACGATTCAGTCCACCTGGGCCGAGTGCGGAGAGGCGACGTTCGTGCGCGAGCATAGAGAGCGGGTTCGTCTGATCAACGACCTGCGAGAGTTCACCGCGACCAAAGAAATATTCAATTGCAGCAGAAATACTCTTCGGGTTAATGAGCGTTCGCGGGCTCATCTCCTCGACGTCCTTGAGGCTCATACGCTCCTGAACAGTTCGGCGTAATTTGAGGAAACCTTTTCGGAGTTCATCGCTTGCAAGTTCGTCGATCGTTCGCAGACGACGATTGCCGAGATGATCGATATCATCAACGTCGGCCTCACTCTCCCCCTCACTGAGTTTTAAAATATAAGTGATCGCTGCGATGAGATCTTCTGGACGCAATCGCATTTCGGTTTCGGGTACATTCAAACCGAGCTTTCGATTAATACGAAAACGACCGACCCGGCCAAGGCGATAGCGATTGGTATCGTTAAACTTCTCATCGAACAGCGTTCGAGCCTTATCGAGGGCGGGAGGATTGCCGGGGCGCAGTCGCTGATAGATGCGCACGAGTGACTCTTCATGACTGGGAGTCATATTTGTGCGACGGCGAGCCTCATCAGCATCCTCGGTCAGACTGTTCAGAATGAGCGGAACTTTCTGCTCCGGCATGAGTTCCACGCTCTTGAGTCCGGACGTGCAGATCAACTCAGCTTGATCATGCGTAATTTTACGGCCAGTCTCCACGATGATCTCGCCTGCTCGTTCGCTCGAAGGCGGATACACAACATCGTTAAACGCAACTTTGCCCTCAATTTTAGGAACACTCTTTGAGCCAACAACCTTTTCCAGAGAACTTTTATAAAAAAGCTTGAGGATCTCAGTATCGCTGGAAAATTTCTTATCCATTGCCCGAAGAAGCGTGAGGGCCGAGAACTTTCCGCTTTGATCAATGCGAACTTGAAGCGTATCTTTCTTGGACACATTTAATTCAATCCAACTGCCACGCTCAGGGATAATCCGGCAATTGTGAGTTTTTCGCTCACTCGATTCACTGCTGGTAACGAAATCGACACCGGGCGAACGATGAAGTTGGCTTACAACGACACGTTCAGCACCATTGATGATGAATTCGCCACCACCAAGCATGATCGGAATATCGCCAAGATAAACCTCTTCTTCGATTGGCTGACCACGAGTGAGTCGCAGTCTCACCCTGAGAGGTCGACCATACGTCATGCGAAGTTGACGGCATTCGTCCGGAACGTACCGAGGTTTTCCGAGACTGTATTCAAGGAATTCGAGCTTGACGGTTTTGTCGTAACTTTCAACCGGAAAAATTTCGCGAAGTACTCCCTCAATGCCTTGGTCTTTCCGCTTATTAGCCGGAACATCGTACTGCAGGAATATTTCGTAAAATCGCGTCTGTATTTCAGTGAGATCTGGGATCGCGTGACTGACGCGACGACTTCCGAAATGACGAATTTCCGTTGGCTGTAGCCGGCGGACGGAGGGAGTTGCCATCGAGCGCGATCTCCTGCTGAAAGGTTCAGTAGCGGTACGTGTGACTATGACTAGAAAAACGGTGAGTCAAAAAATTGAATCGACAAAAATCAAGAAACGGATCTCTTTTGAAAATAGTTCAATCTTTGACGAAGGGCAGATTGACAAGCCAGAATTGTCTCAAAGCGAACAAGCAACGAAGACCACTCTTTCGAGAGACACATCCATCGGGCGAAATCCGCTCGACAATAAAACAGGGCAAAGGGCCGCTCCCGACAGACTCCAGCACGCAAAGTGATCACGATTGCCCACAACTACAATGGTCCAAGAAATGGGCCTCGGCGCGAACGGAACCCAATGGAAGTATAGGACTTCAAGCCTCAACAACAATCAACAGCAGACATTTGCAAGTCGAGAATATAGCGGGTTGCCAGTTAGGATTCCAAGCCCCCTAGCCTGTCAAGCCCGATTTCAACAACAAACGTCTACTTAATGCTGACCTTGGCCTTGGCTTCTTCGAGTTCCTTCTGAAGCTTCTCGGCGTCAGACTTGGAAATCCCTTCTTTGACTTTCGTAGGACAGCTTTCAACAAGATCCTTGGCCTCTTTGAGGCCCAAGCCTGTTGCGGCCCGAACAACTTTGATAACGGCGATCTTGTTTTCGCCAAAGCTTTCGAGGACCACGTCGAACTCAGTCTTTTCAGCGGGAGCTTCCCCACCGCCTGCCGATGCACCAGGAGCGGCCATCATAACGGCACCACCGGCTGCCGGCTTAATGCCGTGTACGTCCTCGAGATAATCGGAGAGTTCCTTCGCCTGTTTGAGGGTCAACTCAACAATTTTGTCGCCAAGATCCTTGGTTTCTTTCGTAAAATCACGCGTTGCTTCGGCCGTTGCCATCACTCAGGATCCTTTCGCTCGGGTTGAAAATATTCAAGGCTCTTACCTTGAAAGAAGTTTAAAAAATGCAGGCTTAATATAAATCGTCTAAAAATAGCTTTCCGAAAAATTATGCGATCCCCCAAATGATCTCCACGCTTGGATTTCGTTCAAGTCGAGGCAGGTTTTTGCCTGCTGGAACGGGGATCTTACTCCGCAGGGGCCTCCGCAGGGGCTTCGGCAGAGAACGCCACCGCAGGCGATTGTTTTTCAAGTTCCTCCACGCGAGATGCGATCTGACTCGCCAGAGTTGCTCCCCGTCCAATGATTTGTGATACGAGCACTCCGCCAAGAGAACTGATCTGACCGCTCAAAATTGAAAGTTGTTCGGAACGATTTGGCCACTTGGCAATCAGTTTTACTTCCTCGGAACTCATCGCAGTGCCATCAATCGCACCACCGCGAAATTGCAAACCTTCAAAGTCCTTCAGGGCGCTGATGCGAGTGAGTTCTTTTGCAAGATCAACGACGTCTTCCCCACCCCACGCGATGGCAAGCATTCCTTCAGTCTGAGCGAAGGCTGCTGCGAGTTGCGTTGAAACAGTGGCCCTGCGAATAAGGCTGTTTTTGACCATTTGCAGGTGGATGTTTTTTTGACGCAACTGTTTTCGCAACTGTGTTGTGCGCTGCGCATCAAGAGAGCCAATGTTTACAACAATCAATTCCTCAACACCCTGAAGGCGGGATTTGATGTCATCTACCAGCATGTTTTTAACTTGTTTACTCATATCGAACTCGATGTAAAACGTGAAGACAAAATCTGAAACAGTGAAGCGAGCCGGCCTCGCAATTGAAGAACATTCAACGACGGATCATGCAGCCACCGGCACTCCGGGACTCATCGTAGCTGAAATCGAAATGCCCTTTAAAAATTGCCCCCGCACGCTCTGAGGCTGTAGAGACATGACATGAGCGATAAATGCTTGAATATTTTCCACAATATGAGTCGCGCCAAAACTCATCTTGCCCACGACTGCATGCACGATCCCCGTGGGATCATTTCGAAACTCGACCTTGCCCGCTTTGTACTCTTTGACGGTTTTAGCAATATCAATCGTTACGGTTCCGGCTCGAGGACTCGGCATCAATCCACGCGGCCCAAGGATTTTTCCCAGCGGTCCGACAAGTCCCATCATGTCGGGCGCTGCAATGCAAACATCAAAATCGGTCCAGCCTTCCTTGACCTTTTTTGCCAGTTCTTCAGAACCAATATGTTCTGCCCCCGCTGCCGTGGCATCGTCGGCGAGATTACCGCGAGCAAATACAAGCACTCGTTTCGACTTTCCAATTCCGTGAGGAAGTACGATTGATCCTCGAACGATCTGGTCGGCCTGCTTGGGATCAATTCCAAGTCGCATGTGGATTTCGACAGACTGATCAAATTTGGTGGGCGGAAAACCCTTCAGCACGTCGACTGCTTCAACCAAAGGAAGCGGAGCTTCGGAGGTCGGCTTTTTGGCGAGCATCAACTTCATGCGTTTCGTGAGAGCCACGGCGTAATTCCTCAATCTCTTGTAAAAGTTTCGTAGCGAATAGAGGGGAAGACTATTGTATTTTTGATTGCAATAAATACTGCGAACGTATTGAAAAAGTGTCTTGAACGTGAAATCTTGAATTTAAAAATGAATCAAACGGGACTGTATGATTTTGTAAGATCATCCCTCAACAGTAAGGCCCATGCTCCGAGCAGTTCCTTCGATCATGCTTCGAGCGTGCTCAGGGTCACGAGCATTTAAATCGGCCGATTTAAGGCGAACAATATCATCTAACTGCGCCTTGGAGACCTTGCCAACTTTGTCTTTATTTGGAACTCCCGAGCCCTTTGCCAGCCCGGCAGCTTTTTTAAGCAGTGCGGCAGCTGGCGGGCTTTTCGTCACAAAATCAAAAGAACGATCATTGTAGACGGTGACAACGACCGGGATCGGCATGCCAGCGGCATCCCTCGTGCGATCGTTAAACTGTTGCACAAATTGACCGAGATTGATGCCATAACGCCCAAGCGACGTTCCCACTGGTGGTGCAGGAGTGGCTTTTCCTCCTGGAACCTGAAATTTTGCTTGTCCAACCATCTGCTTTGCCATATTCGCACTGCCTTCGCTAAGAGTTTTCGATAAGTCTTAATTTTTTGTGATGCCGTAGAATCAGGCCGACTCGATCTGCCAGTATTCGATGTCCACAGGAGTAGAACGTCCAAAAATACTGAGCATTACAGTCACGCGACCGTTTGCCTCGTCGATCTGTTCGACATCACCTTCAAAATTTTCAAAAGTTCCTTCGTTGATTTTTACACGATCACCCTTCTTGAATTTAATTTTCAGTCGGGGGGCATCGTCGGCCTTTTCTTCTGTTTTTCGAAGAATTTTTGCGACGTCCTGAGGCATCATCGGGCTAGGACGTCCGGCGGATCCCGTAAAATCGCCGATGCCTCCCGTCTCTCGAACCATATACCACGTATCGTCGTTGAGAATCATGTTGACGACAATGTACCCAGGATAAATCTTGCGTGAAACCACGCGTTTTTTTCCAGACTTAAACTCTGTGACTTGCTCCTTTGGAACAATGATTTCTCCAAAGTACCGCTCAAGTCCAGCCATTTTTACGCGACGCAAAAGTCCGTCGCGGATTGAATCTTCACGGTTGCTTTGCACCTTGAGAATGTACCAGTTCATGTCGCTCGTCAGCGGCACGCTCGGTTCGGCGGAATCATCCATCATGACCGGTTTTGCATGCTCGCTGCCAACGAATGGATCGTGAGCCTCTGCCGGCGATCCGTCATCGTCATCGTCATCGTCATCAACTTCCTGCGTTGCTGGATCGACGATCGCAGAGTGGACCGCTTCCTCAACAGGATCGGAATGGATGTGCGAAAGATCGGCGATCGATTTTTCGATCCCGTCGTCGCTGGACTCAACATCTGTGTGATTACTCACGGCAATGCCCGCTTGCTTGAATGTATGTATGAAAGAAACGTGTTACCTGAAACCGATTAACCAAAACCCTGAAGCGACCGTAGTACGAGCCACCAAAAAAGATCGTATGCCGCAAGAATCGCCGACAAGGCGAAAATCATGAAAATGACAACGACCGAACTACGAAAGACTTCGTCGCGAGACGGCCACGTGACTTTGGTCATTTCTGTTTCGACCGAAATTAAAAAGTCGGTGAACTTTGGATAATTGACGATGCGAAAACAAATCCACAACCCTACCGCGAGCAAAAGACCAGGCACAAGAAATCGCACGAAGCCCAAGTCGACTGAAGATGCGCCCTGCGAGAGCGACGATCCTTCGGAGATCCACAGCGGAAGTAACTGCGAAAGTCGCCACACACCGATACTGAAAGTGATTGCAAAAACCGCAAACGTCGTTTGTCGAGCGATTCTCCCCTGCTGACGTTTATAGATACCGCCGCTGACGAGGCTGCGCCAGAATTCTCCGCCGCCTGTTCGTTTGTCGTCAGTTCCTGCCATGGCTGCGTTGGGTGGTCCCGATCCTTCTTCATCCTGCTTACCCTAGAATCGTTCCCGCTTTGCGAAGCAGGAACGCGGGGCCACGCACCCCAAATCGTTCTCTTGAATTAAACTCACTAAGTCGTCAATTGAATGGCAGGGGCGGCGGGAATTGAACTCGCAACCTCTGGTTTTGGAGACCAGCGCTCTGCCAATTGAGCTACGCCCCTATAAAATATTTTTTTGTGCGTAACACTCCAGCAAAAAATTACCTGTTCTTAAGGACTGAATTCGACCAGTCGAAATCAGTCAAGAATCTTTGTAACAACACCCGAACCAACGGTCTTGCCACCTTCGCGAATGGCAAATCGAACACCGTCGTCCATGGCGATTGGAACCATAAGTTCAACCTCCATCTTCACGTTGTCGCCCGGAGTCACCATGTCGACGCCACCAAGAAGCTGGGTCGATCCGGTCACGTCGGTCGTGCGGAAGTAGAACTGCGGACGATACCCGGCGAAGAACGGAGTGTGTCGACCACCTTCTTCTTTGGACAGTACATACACCTCGCACTCAAATTTTTTATGAGGCTTGATTGAACCAGGCTTTGCAAGAACCTGACCACGTTCGATGGCGTCGCGTGCTATTCCGCGCAGAAGACAACCGACGTTGTCGCCTGCCTGTCCGCTGTCGAGCACCTTTTTGAACATTTCAACACCAGTGCAGGTCGTCTTCTCAGACTTTTCCTTGAGTCCAACGATTTCGACTTCGTCTCCAACCTTGACCATGCCGCGCTCAATTCGACCAGTTGCCACAGTACCTCGGCCTTCAATCGAGAACACGTCTTCGATGGCCATGAGAAAAGGCTTGTCGATCTCGCGCGTCGGTTCAGGAATAAAAGCGTCTACAGCATCGAGTAGGTCGCCAATGCACTTCGATTTTTCAGGGTCTTTCGGATTGTCGTAAGCAGGTTTTCCCGCACCACGGATGATTGGAATGTCATCTCCTGAGTACCCATACTTCGTAAGCAGTTCGCGGATTTCCATTTCGACCAAGTCGAGAAGTTCTGGATCGTCAACAAGGTCCACCTTGTTGAGGAATACGACAAGAGCTGGCACGCCGACCTGGCGAGCAAGCAAAATATGCTCGCGCGTCTGAGGCATCGGACCATCTGCTGCGCTGACAACAAGAATTGCGCCGTCCATCTGGGCGGCTCCTGTAATCATATTTTTAATAAAGTCGGCGTGGCCCGGACAATCGATGTGAGCATAGTGACGCTTGTCGGATTCGTATTCGACGTGACTGACGGCAATCGTCACCGTCTTTGTTTCGTCGCGGACGGTTCCGCCTTTAGCGATGTCGGCATAACTTTTCGCAACGGCCAAATTTTTGGCCGCCTGCACAGCCACGAGTGCTCCAGTGAGCGTGGTCTTCCCGTGATCGATGTGTCCGATCGTGCCGACGTTGACGTGAGGCTTGTTCCGCGTAAACGTGTCCTTGGCCATTCTTCTTCCTCGAGTTCTCTTTCCGTACGTGATCGCGGGCAACGTGTCCCGCAGGTTCAAAACACTTCCGATCGGAACCGAACCGATCGGGCATGAATATCATGGATAATCAGGATTTTTCCGACTCGCCTTCGTTTCACTGCCGATTTTCGCATTTTTTCGTCTGCGGCCGGTCCTCCGGACTGGTTTGTGGAGATCTCGGACGCAGGCGAGTCAGGCGAGCATGGTCGGCAAAGAATATCAAAAGTGTCTCAATCATTGAAGAGTGAAGAGCTGCTGACGGGATTTGAACCCATGACCTCGTCCTTACCAAGGACGCGCTCTACCAACTGAGCTACAGCAGCGAATACATAAAAAATCGACAGTCATTCTTTTTCAGGAGACCAGCAAAACAAGACCAGCGTGTGAATGGTGTAAAAAATCTTTCGAGAGCGGGACTGAAAAAACGCAGTGGTCGAGTCAGAGTCGTGCGTGCAAAAACGTCAGGAACAGGAAATAGATCGGCTATGTCACAATAAAATAAATGAGAAATCACAACCAGCACGAATTTTCAACGAGCCAAGAATGCTCCTCCGTTGAGCAAAGCGGGTAGAGGGAATCGAACCCTCGTCTTCAGCTTGGAAGGCTATTGCTCTACCATTGAGCTACACCCGCATGTGTTGAGGACAGCGTGACGGTAAAAAACGGTGCGTGTTGAATAGATCTCCTAAGAGTGTCTCGCGGTAGTGTCGAACGACAGTGTGAGATTCTGTGGCTGCGACATTTTCTCAGAAACACAATTGAAACAATGAACAAAAAAACTGGGGAGTGCAGGATTTGAACCTGCGAAGGCTAAAGCCATCAGATTTACAGTCTGACCCCTTTGACCGCTCGGGAAACTCCCCTTCGCATTTTTCCTCTCGGGCATTTCTCCTGCCCACCACCGGAGGTTGCTTGAGATCTGCATAAGAGAAACTATCGACTTTCCGGTCGGCTTCTCCAACGCCAGCCATCGCCAAGGGGGAAAGCGAAGGCTTTTCGGAGGTGCGAAGCAAACGTAATGAAAAAATGAGACCGATCAAACCCAACACTTCACATTAAACACCATCATCGGCCAACGGCAGTGTGCCGTTTTTTTGCTGAGCTAGCGGTGGGAGTTGAACCCGCAACCTGCTGATTACAAATCAGCTGCTCTGCCAATTGAGCTACGCTAGCGATCGGTCAGAACCTTACGCAGAAGTGTACGGAATCGAAAAACCCGTGCAAGACGGCAGTTTTGACGCATGTGCCAACCGTAATTGGAAGGCTTTGAACAAAGCCCGACAGGATTCAATCGAGCGGTGCAGGTTTTTCGACGAGGACTTCTCCTTCGGAGTCAAATGTCTTTTTAGCGTTGAAAAATATTTCACAAAAGACCGCTGGATCAAAATTGTGCACATAGCCGAGGCGTCGGTTGAACAGATGCCTATCGAATGACGACACCGTTTTCGCACGCATCTATTTGAAGCGTGAACCCGTGAGTTCGATGCGTTGAAAAGAGAGTCTTCGAGCGAATCCTTGCGGAAATGAAAGCGCATCGACGAGTCTTCGTCTAGCGTCGAACGAACCATCCGACCAATAATCAAGAGGACCAATCGAACGAACGTTGATGATCGAAGAGCAGGATTTCTGGAATTCAAGAGAGATCACGCAAAATGAAACCTGCCGAATAGAAAGAAAGGTCTCTCAAATTTGTGAAGAGTTTCTTCATGGCCTTTTACGGCCACACGCAAGCATGACACTACCGCCGTTGTCGAATCTTCTCGCGCGCGAGCATTGCCAAAACGCCATTGATCACGCTACTCATTATTTGCCAGCCCAAGGGCCGATCGATGTTTTTATTCATCACAACACGCTGCATGCCTTTGAGGAAGAACCCTTTGAAGAGGCACTGATTCACGCCTCGCACATCTTTGGAACCGAGCCGTTTCTCACCGAAACCCGTTACAGAGAAGAGCTGGCTCAAGGACGTATTCGCAGTGAGGATGTGGATGCCGTGCTCGATGCGGAGAGTTTGGTTCAAGGTGACCAACAGCTCGCCGGAGGTCGCATCACACGGAAGTCACTGCACCGCGCCATTCTCTTTCATGCGATTCGCCAAGAAGATGACACGGCGGTTCGTTGGACGCTTACGGAAAGCAATGTCGTCGAATGCTTGCGGACTGACCTCGATCCGTCGGTACGAAGACAATTGTTGAACGAAGACGCAATCGCCTTCGCGAATGTCGATGATAGGGATTCAACGTTTTTCGGAAATGAGGACGATGCGGTCCGTCGTGAAACTTTTGCTCGTGGCAGTTTTCATAAACAGTTTGCCAGTGAACGGCGAGTGGCAAGCGAGTTGTGGCATGCTTGCGTCGAGGCCGTGGCTCTCACCCGACCATCGATTGTGCATGTCAGGCCGCCGGTGCGTCACCGCGATCTCATAAAGGCGATCGAACCGTCGCTCGATCTCGATGCGTTTGTCAATCCCCTTCTTATTCGATGGAGCGCGGCCTTTCTTGACCAAGGAATTGCAGCATGGCCTATGCCGGGTCGCGAGCGGGGCCTGTTTGAAGCGGTGTCGAAGATCTATTCCGGAAAAAATGGCCCCTTAGAACCGTGGAATATTGCCTTGCCCGATGCGCTTCAGGCAGCGCAAGGCATGGATCCAATCGACGTGATCGTCGCAGAACTCGAACGGTTGGGCATTCCGCAGCCTCAGTGGCAGGTGTTCATCAGACAGTCGCTGCTTTCTCTTCGCGGGTGGGCGGGAATGATATATCAAATTGAACAGCGTCCAGATCGCGTTCCTGTGGTCGCGGTACCGGCAAGACTAGCCGATTTTCTTGCCCTTCGACTCATGTGCGATCGGGTTGCTGTGGAGTGGGCCGCGCAACGATTGTGGCGCGGAGTTTTTGACAAAACGAAAAAGATTTCCGGCCTGTGGATCGAATTGCAAGATCGATACCCTCCGCGACGAGGTCCGGGAGGCCTTTCCAGAGCGTTTTTGCTCCATCAGATATCGCAGGTCGTTGGACTCACAGCCCGAAACATTCGTGCGCTCGACGAAAATGAGTTAATTCGATTGGAATCGGCGATTGCTGAATTCAATGGTGTGGCACGACGTCGGATTTTTCATCTGGCATTTGAGCGACATCATCGAATTCAAATACTCGACGCCCTGGCTTCGCAGGTTCGAGTCACTCAGGCGCCCGTTGGCGTACGACCACAAGCGCAGGCGATATTTTGTATCGACGAGCGATGTGAATCATTCCGTCGCCACTTTGAAGAACTTGGATCATCCTTTGAGACATTTGGAACGGCGGGTTTCTTTGCTGTAGCGATGTACTACCGCGGCATTGACGACTGGCATACTTCGCCACTCTGTCCAATTGTCATTCGTCCGAAGCATACGGTTTTAGAAGTTCCAGAAACGCACGCCGAACATGAGCACCGCACGAGACAGGCGTGGAGACGACGGTACGGCACGATCATGGGCACGATGTCCAATAGCAGTCGCACGCTCGTGCGAGGCGGACTCTTCACGGCACTTGCCGGGGCGATTGCCGCAGTGCCGCTGGTGGCCCGCGTGGTGTTCCCGAGATTTACCGCGAGGCTTGGAGCCACTGCCGCTGAGATTTCGAGAAAACGAGTGCCAACCAGACTTTTGCTTGAAAAAAGGAATCCGGATTTGTTGCCAGATGGAACTCACCCAGGCTTCGATGTGAATGAAATGACAGCGATCGTTCGTCGAGTGCTCGAAGACATCGGATTGACAAAACGATTTGCGAGACTTGTGGCGGTATTAGGACATGGATCGGCGAGCCTGAACAATCCGCACGAAAGTGCTTACGACTGCGGCGCGTGCGGCGGTGGCCGTGGCGGACCCAACGCAAGAGCCTTTGCCACCATGGCGAACGACCCGCGAATTCGGCGCAGTTTGGCAGACGAAGGGCTGTTGATCCCCGAAGACACACAATTTATCGGTGGAATGCTCGATACGTGCTGTGACGAAGTGCGATGGTTTGATGCCGAGAGAATGCCTGCAAGTCACGCGTCGGAATTTGCGGATCTTGAAGCGATGGTTCGTGGCGTCAGCATTTCCAATGCGCATGAACGCTGCAGGCGATTTGAAACTGCGCCACTCGACATTACCCCACTTGAGGCGCATCGCCATGTTGAGGCAAGAGCTGGCGATCTTGCGCAAGTGCGACCCGAACTCGGGCACGCGACCAATGCTGTGTGCATCATCGGCAGACGCTGGCGATCAAGAGGTCTTTTTCTTGATCGCCGTGCATTTCTTGTTTCCTATGATTCCTCGATCGATATTGAGAATGACATTCTTACGCGAACGCTTGCGGCGGTGGCGCCAGTAGGAGTGGGTATTAATCTGGAATACTTTTTTTCCGTTGTCGATTCGATCGGCTACGGATGCGGCACAAAACTTCCGCATAATATCACCGGTCTGCTCGGCGTCATGGACGGTCACGCAAGCGACTTGCGTACGGGTCTGCCTTGGCAGATGGTGGAAATCCACGAACCAGTCCGATTGTTGGTCGTTATCGAATCAACGCCCGAACGAATCCTTTGTGCCGTTGAGAAGACTCCTATGGTCAAACGACTGGCACTGAATGAGTGGATGCAAGTGGTTGCATGGGATCCGGATACCGGTGCCCTTTCGGTCTTTGAGCATGGAAAGTTTATTCCATACCTTCCAGAGTCGATCAACATTTCGGTCGTCGATCGATCGATCTCATGGTATGCCGGGCACCGCGAACATCTTTCTCCGGCTCGGGTGCTAGCGGCGATGGAAAATCTACCAGCAGCGAGGGATCTGCCCTCATGAGCATGCAGGATGGTATTTATTATTTGGTTGTCTGTCAGTTGGCCGCACCAGCAATGACGTTTGCACTCATCGGACTGCCGGCACTTTTGGGGCGACCACTTTCAGAACAAGCTACGACCCGAGTGGTTGGAGCCGGATTTACATCCGGATTTATGGCGGCTCTCGCCACACTTGTCACGCTTGGGTTGCAAGGTTTTCCATCGCAGGTCGTTCATCTTGGAACTTGGTTTTCCGTGGGGCATCACGCAGCGACGATCGATCTGGTTGCAGATGGATTGAGCGTGCCCTACGTCTGTTTTTCAACGGGTCTGTGTGCCTTGGTCAACGCGTTTGCCGGAAAATATCTGCATCGAGAACCGGGATTTACCCGGTTTTTTTTACTCCTCACACTTTTTGGAACCGGCATGAATTTGATGGTGCTTGCTGGAAGCATCGACGTGCTTTTTGCGGGTTGGGAATTTCTTGGCCTTTCGTCGGCGCTTTTAATCGGTTTTTTTCATGAACGATCAAACGCCGTCAATGCTTCGCTCCGTGCCTATACAACCTATCGCATTTGCGACATCGGTCTCTTAACAGCCGGAGTCGTGGTGCATGCAGCCGTTGGCTCTGGGGACTTCGGAAAACTCTTCAGTGGTACTTGGCCCAATGCTCACTGTCTCGTCTCCACGAACGTGGCGGTGGGTGTGTCGATCTTACTGGTCTTTGCCGCAATGGGAAAAAGCGCACAGGTTCCATTTTCCGGCTGGCTGGCCCGCGCAATGGAGGGCCCGACACCATCGAGCGCAATTTTTTACGGAGCGTTGTCGATCCATGCCGGTGCCTACGTATTGCTGCGATGCGAGTCGCTGCTTGACCAAGCTCCAGCGGTGCAATGGGCGATGGTGGTAATCGGTTCTGTTACAGCTCTCCATGCTTCTGTGGTCGGTCGCGTTCAAACGGATCTTAAAAGTATGCTTGCCTATGCATCGATGATGCAGTCAGGAATTATTTTTGTTGAAATAGGACTCGGTTGGAGAGTGATTCCACTCGTTCATGTTGTGAGTCATGCAATCCTGCGAAGCCTTCAGATTTTGAGATCACCTTCCGCGTTGCATGATCGGCATGAACTTGAAGCCGCGCTCGGTGGGCATCCGGGGTCTGAGGCTTGGTCGCCAAGGCATCTGCTTTCAGAAAGGTCGCAGGCTTGGCTTTATCGACTTGCTCTTGAGCGCGGGTATCAGGATGCCTCGATGGTGCGGTTGATTGTCTTACCAGTCCGAAGATTGTTTGAATTCGCAGCTCGCGGCGAAGAACGATTGATCATGTGGCTAGGACGCGATCCAACGGATTCGTCGAGGGGAGGACCGAAGTGAGATTCTCTCTCTCGGAACTCATGCTTCTGGCGGCGGGAATAACAGTGGCTGCGCCGCTGGTGGGCACGGTTGTTCTGGGCATGGGCCTGTTTCGATCGAGTCCACGAATTCCAGCGGTTGTTTCGGCTGTTGTGTCACTCGTTTCAAGCGCAGTGTTGACGATTCTCTGGAATATCGGGCCACTTGTTCCTGTCGAGATCGGTGATCGCATGGGAGGCGGATCGCTTGTTGATATCGACGGTGTGACAGGGCTTCTGCTTCCCTATGTTGCATTGGTGCATCTTGCCATTGTGCTGGTGGCACCAAGAAGATTTTTTGATATCGCCTCGGCAATGCGAATTCTCATAGGCAGCGGTATGACGCTGGCACTTTTTTGTACTGCCCATCCGCTCGCGATTGTTGGTCTGTGGATTTTGACCGCTGTGCCAACATGGTTCTCTATTCGAGCGATGCCCGGAGGGCGGCCTGTGGCACGGGTCTATTGTATTGCAATGTTTCCGGCGGTTGTGTGTATGACGCTTGGAACCTGCATGCTGGTTGGCGATCCTCCTTGGGAACCCGGTTCAGGAACGATTGGCAATGTCGGCGGATGGCTCGTGGCCATGGCCGTGCTCGTGCGAAAAGGGATCGTCCCTTTTCATTCTTGGTATCCAGCACTTTTTTCAGCAGCGCCGATGTCGACGGCCCTGGCTGCGACAATGCCACAGGTTGCTGCCTACACCGCGATGAGATTGTTAGTTGGCCATGCCGATGGGGTTGGATGGGAACTCATCGTGCTGTCGCAGGCAGCACTGATAACAGCGGCGTATGGTGCCGCGCTCGCCACTGTGCAGAAAGATGTGAAGGGCCTCGTTGGAACGCTGGCCATGAGTCAATCGGCAATGGTTCTTGCTGGACTCTCGGGCACCGTGGCAATGGAACTCAATGGAGCACTGTGCGTCTGGATCTCCAGTGGAGTGTCGCTTACAGGCCTCGGGCTTGTGGCATGGGCGATTGAGAGTCGAGCTGGCAGCCTATCGATTGAATCGCTGCAAGGCAGGTTTCGAGACGCACCACTGCTCGCAGCATTTTTTCTGCTCTTCGGACTCGCGATCATTGGCGTTCCAGGAACACTTTCCTTTGTTGCCGACGATCTGATTGTA
>Ga0209086_10000526_pt1 | contig 33389 bp, 63 predicted proteins | sample M_130207_XF_Meta_FD_187312 | JGI IMG/M metagenome (GOLD analysis project Ga0209086, IMG submission 187312) | Freshwater microbial communities from Lake Montjoie, Canada to study carbon cycling - M_130207_XF_MetaG (SPAdes) (version 2) | ecosystem: Environmental > Aquatic > Freshwater > Lake... | reverse complement strand
GTGAACCGTCGCTGAACGTATCCACCAAAACAGGCTTGCCATCTTTGCCCGTATAGGTGTCAGTGCTCTTAATAGTCAACTGGTCGGGCTTTGTTGCTTTGAGTGCCCCGGCCAGGTCCTGAACTTCCTTCGGGAAGAACGGTGCCCACTTCACCATAACGGCCCGTTGAGATTCCGGCGTTGTTGCCCCTTGCAATTCCGTCTGGAATGCGGTCCTCATGGTTCGCGCTTTGTTCTGCTGTTCCGCCTGCTGCCCTGCCTGGATCTGGCCGATGGCGTTTTGCTGGTACTGCTGAATACCTTCAGCAATCGGTCGGCCCTGTTGCAACGCCGAGCCGATCCCCATGAGGTACTGTCCGCGTAGCCCCTTGCGCTGCTGGTCCGTTGGCGTGAACGGTTGCCCGTTAGATCCAAGCGCAGCATCCATCAGCCCGCCGCCCGTCAGGGAACCCACCGCCGCGTTGTCGATGCCGGAAAGAATACCCCTGCCAGCGCCCTTAATGCCGCGCCCGATAGTGCTGAGAAGATTCATCGCTTCGCCATCCTTTTATCCAGTTCTTTTACCGATTCTACGAGCAGCCCGAGAACCGGAGCCGGATTGTACGCCTTAATCCCGCCGATGGTCCTGACTGCCCGAGGTGACGCCTTTGCCACGTCCTGAGCCAGCAGCCCGGAATCAGCGCCACCGCCCTTCCAGTCGTAGTTGACGCCCGTCATGCGCTTGACCTTCATAAGAGGCGATCCGATTCGGATGACGTTCTTCTTGAGTCGCGCATCGGAAGGGTACAGCCCCTGCGCACCTGCTGATGTTAGGCCCCTGTTCGGGAGATCAAGCACCCCGTTACTGGTCTGCATGTTGCCTATTGGTGAATATCCGTACGCTGGCTTGCTCCCAGAAAATGCGCCTGTTAGTCCCGACGCCCCGCCCGAGGCGATTGCGCCACCGATCTGTAGCCCGGTCCCGACCAACCCGGCAAGGGTCGTGCCCCATCCCTGCTGTTGGTTTACCGTCTGCGTGCCCTGATTTGTGTTTGTGCCGCTGCCGGTCTGTGTCGTGCCATAGACGGCCCCTTCTAGTCCGCTCTTTTGAATCCTTAGCCGTTCGATTTCCGCTTGCGCTTGGCGGTCTGCGTTGGCGTTGTTGACATCGACAACGCTCTGGTTATAGCCTTGCTGCTGGGTTCCGACCTGATTTAGCGCGTTTGCGCCATTGATAGCCATGCCCTGCTGTTGCCCACCAATGTTGGCCAGCGTTTGCCCTGCCGCCAAATTTTGCGCGTTCCCCGTCAGCCCCGCCGCCTGATTTGCGCCTGCTGCCTGATTTCTCGAGTTTGCGTTAAATTGCCCCGCCGCGTTCGCTGCTCCTTGGTTTGCCAGCCCGACCGTTACGTTTTGGCCCGCATTGAACTGGCCAGCCGCGTTCTGTGCCGCCGCGTTCGATGTCCCTACTTGAGCGCCAAGCCCGGTGCTAAACTGTCTTGCGTTGTTCGTTTCCGATGCCCCGAACTGCCGCGCCGCGTTTGTCGATGCCGCGTTATCCCGGTTCGCCCCGGTTGCCATTGAAGCGTTTGCCAGCGCCGCTGAGTTGGCAGATTCCGCAGCCATCGCCCGAGCTTGGTTTTCCGCTTGCGCGTTTGTCAGCGTGAACTGATTTCCTGCCTGCGCCTTAAACGCCGCTGCTTGATTTGCTGCTTCCGCGTTGCTCAGGTTGGCAGACTGCTGAAAGTTTGCGTTTGCTCCGTAGACGCTGGTGTCTGCGTTTTGGTTCGCAGCGCCTGCCGCTAGTTGCCGCTGCTGATCCTGAGATAACGACCCCAATGCCGTCTGGAATCCCTGATTTCTGAGTTCCGCAGAAGTCCTTGCTGCTGCGTCCGCAAACCCCCGATTGGTTTCAGCGTCCAGGATATCCCGCCGAGATCCAAAAGCCCCGGCACGAGCCGCAGCCGCGTCGTTGCCTTGCGTGGTCATGATCCGCGCCCGGTTCAGGTCGCTGAGAGCCGAGTCGATGACGTTTTGCTGATAGGACTGGTCGAATCCTTTCAGGTATTGCGGCAACTGTTCGAGCGTGCTGCCCCCGCTGATATCGCGAACCTGGCCACGATTTAGGCTTGCTGCCTGCGCCTGCTGGGTGCCGTATCCCTGAGCACCTTCTGCCTTTGCCGCGTCGTAGCCCTGAGACGCTGCCGTTGCTGCCTGATAGCCCTGAGCGTTATAGCCCGTCGCATCGTAGCCTGTAGGCCCGTTGAAGCCTTGCGCCGTGTAATTGGCGTTACCCTGAAACATTGCAGGGTCGTAGGTTGCGGCCTTGATTTGGTCTGGAGTATATCCCGCCGCACGCATGGCCGCATCTTTTCCAGCCGCTACAGATTCTGAACCTGTACCACCAATTTTTCTGGCAGCTTCAAACGCGGCCAACTGGTCAGCCGTAAATCCCGCAGGCCCGCCTATAGTTGCAGGCGTATAGCCCGCCGCCGTCTTGTTCGCGTCCTCAATGTTTTTGTAAACCTGCTGCTGAATAATTGGGTCGATAGCCGTTGACGCTGTATTGTTGCTTGTCTGCGTCTGATCCGTCTTCGTTGTGGTCTTGTTACCCTTGCCCATTGCTCAACTCCTTTGCCATCGAAAACCACTTCACCAAATACCCGTCATCCACCAGAAACGACCGTTGCCATCCAGGCCTACCTGTCAACGTCAGAGCTTTGCACCCTTGCGCAATTGCCCACCGCTCCAGACCCGGCAACATCTCCCGCAGCCCTTCGAGCGAACCGCCAGCCAGAAACAAATGGCAGACTTTCTTGATCGGGTAATGTTCCAGTTCGGTCACCATAAATGAGTCCCCGCGTTCCCAATACTGAAGTTCGCCCCGAATGATGGCCTCGCGGACGTGTTCATAAGTGTGCGTTCCCCCGGCGTATTCCAGAGCTGCTTCGATACCAGCCTGATTGAAATCGACATTCATATCGCGGTCCCCGAAACTGCGCCTGCATTGCTTACGGTGATTGTGTACCGCGTCCCGTTGGGCGAGGTCATAATCAGACGCATCCCGGAAACCAGTTCGATGTCCTGCTGGCGCTTGAGGTTTCGCGTGTCGGCCAATTCGATTTCTCGGTTTCGACGTGCTTCTTCAGTTTGGACGTAACGCGCCCCAGGGTCTGGAAGTCTCATCGCCGCCCCCCTGCTACAGCATCAAGCCTGATATTGCCGACGCGCCAATCCGCATCCGTCGCCCCAAGCAACTGCATCGCAACTTGTCGTCCAGTAAATCGCATATCAGTGTAGGCCGATGGCGTATAAGGTCCATAGCTTGACGTGTCGCCCTCTGGCGTAAATTTGGTCGTGAACGTCATGTTTACCTGCCCCGAAGTTTTCTCGTCAGGCACCATCTGCCGTACCGCCATGATCTGCTCCCCGGTGCCGAGTTCCACAGGCCCTGAAGTGGCATAGCGCCCAGTCGTGATGGCCGTGCCGTTGTTTGTCCATCCATACTCGTGTTCGTAGACGTAGCCGCTAGAGTCCACCGCCATTGGGTACGGGAACACGCCAGAATCCGCCCAGCAGGTCCGCGCAAGGCTCCCAATGTTCCACGTCTTCTCGCGGTAGTTCCAAGTAACGTAGCGGTCCACCTCATTGCTTGCCGACGAACAGTAAAACCACCAGACCTCGCCAAACTTGGAATTGTGACCCGCGTAGACTTTCGCAAGCTGCACCAGATTGATGTCGCCAAACACATAATCCGACACGTCGCAGGGGATATCCCGCAGAGCGCCATCGTAGTAAAAGAACCCGTTCCCGCCCATCCATGCCGCGCCAGCCTCAATCACGGCCACTGCATTCGGCCCTGCGATGCCGCAGAACCCGCCAACGCGCCGCACTGCGTAAATGAAGGGAGGCCCAACGTATTGCAGGGAGTGAACGTCTGTATCTGTCCAGATCAGAACTTCATTAGGAAGCCGTCGCCCGCAGCGAATCCGACCGTTCGTCTGTAACTCAACGTCGCCCGCAGTATTCGTACTTGATGGCGTCCAGGTGGTGTTAACTTCCTGATCGCACCACTTAATCTGGCGCGGATTTGAGGAAGCCCCAAGCGCCAACTGGTAGCGTTCCGCTGTCACCATCGTGGCAACGCACCCGGTAGGAGCGCCCGATATTACCGCCGCAATTGTTCCTGTGTTGAGTTCCCACTGGTAGAGCTTGCCGTCGTAGTTTGAGCACCCCACAAGGTACTGCCCCCAGTTGTCAAAACTCCAGGTTGTGGCGTCCAGAACGCCCACTACTACTGGCGCAGCGCCGAAGGCTCCGGTACCGAAGACACCGCCACCAAAGCCGTTACCCGGCAGAGAGTCAGCGCGTCCAGACGAGAAACCGGATGGCGTCACGTTGTAGAGCGAACCGCCGTTGTAAATGTACAACCCAGAGTGTGTCCCGATTGCGACCCACCGGTTTGTGCCGTAATCGCGCCACGGAAACATACCCCGAGCCAGCCCAGACACGGCCCCAGATAACGGACGCCGCCAGCCGCCAACAGGCCGAATTGTCCCCTCAAAAAACCGCACAAGCGAGGCATCGTACCACCTGCCCTGCGCCTGGTAGTTAGTGCCGTTCCGGTAGATTCCGGGCGGGATTTTGAGCGGGATCAACATGGATCGCTATTCCCACCACCGAACGATCACGATTCCTGAGCCGCCCGCGCCCGCCGGGTAAGTGGCACTATAGCCACCACCGCCGCCGCCGCCAGTGTTGGCTGCGCCAGCCGTGCCTGATGCCGCTGGTGTGGCACCGTTGCCGCCACCGCATGAACCTGCGCCGCCAGTATAAGATCCCATCCCTCCACCACCGCCCCCGTACCCTTCTGTTCCGATTCCGCCGCCGCCCCCGTGCCCTTGAGCGGTTGTAGCAAGAAGCGTAAATCCGTTTAGCCCTGCACCACCTGCGCCGCCACCGCCCCCGGAACCCACGCCGACGCCGGTGTAGTTGTTATCTATCCATCGCCCGCCGCCGGACGATGCAACCGAGTTCCCCGATGCGCCGCCGCTTGCCGCTGCCCCTGCACTGCCGCCCTGCCCGCCCGTAGCCGTCAATAGCGACCCGAATGTCGTGCTTGACCCGGCAGTGCCCGCTGTACCACTGCCCGCTGCGCCACCCGCGCCGATTGTGACTGTCACGTTCGCCGTGACGTTTATCCCGAAAGCGTGATTGACTGAGCCGCCACCACCACCCGCTCCACCTAAAGAGTCCCGTCCCCCACCACCGCCACCCCCAACCGCGATGACTTCGACGTAGCCCGCCGCAAGCAACGCGGCAGACGGCGTGAAAGTCCCAGAACTGGTGAAGGTCTGGCTTTTCTGTACGCGCCCTGAAATATATGACATTTAGTAAATCCCCCAGTTTGTGCCGTCAGAAACGAATGTGTAGGCGTCGTACTGTCTGGCAATCGTCACCGTTGATTGGCCGTCAATAGTTTGACCGCCCGTCGTCGCTACTGTAACCGCGTTTGAATCCGATGTCGTTTTCTTGATCTGGACAAGTTTTCCCGTATTCCCTACCGCAGTAAATAGTGTCGCCGTCACCGCGCCGCCAGCAGTGCTGACTTTCACGTAGTGGTCCTGATACGTTAGCGTCAGCGTTGTGTTTGTGGTGATCGACTGGAAGCCAGCCGTGAACGAGCCAGCAGATGTCGACTGCTCCGTCGCATCGGGGAAAACAATCTTCGTGCCGATTGTGACGATGGTGCCCTTGATCGCAGCTGGCGTAGTCTGGCCAATAGGCGAGTTTTCCAGCGATGTTAGCCCGGTAACGGTGCCGCCTGTAACGGCAACCGCGGAAGCTGCCTGAGTCGCAATCGTGCCAAGCCCGAGGGCCGTTCGTGCGCCAGATGCCGTTGCTGCGCCCGTCCCGCCTTTCGTCAGCAACAGAACCGGACCGGTCGTGAACAGCGCGTCGATGCTGTCAAGATCCGTGTTTAGCTTCGTCCCCCATGTATCAGTGGACGCGCCAACTTCCGGTTTTGTCAGCCCAAGGTATGTTGTTGTTGTATCAGCCATTATTGCCTCGCGTTGTTGATTGTAACGCCTGTGTAGACAGCTCCGGTTATCACGTTAAGCACGATGTTTTCGCGGTCCCAGAACGCGCTGTGCGGGAGCTTGTGCATGAGTTCCTGCCCCGGCCCAAGCCAGATAAACAGCCCAATCTTCATGCCATTGAACCGCGCTTTGTTGAGGCTGCACCCGTCCGCCAACTGGAGGAACGGGTTCAACTCGCAACCGCCGCGCCTGATGACCTGGTACGTGGTCGTTATGTCTCCAACCGATGCAGCCGCTGCGAACGCAGCCGTAGCCCTGCGCCATTTTACCCGCGCCGGGATTTGATCGTGTCGCGCCTTTACCGCTTTGGCAACCTGAACGAGGTCAATTGAGAATGACGCAGCGAATGACGGGGCTGCCAGCAAAGCGGCCAGCAGCAGCCGTTTCACTTGGCTGCCGCCTTGCACGCCACTTCAGTGCCTGATTCGTCTACAGCGTCAGTGCCGCAAGCAGCCTTGATATCGGCCATAGCCTTTTCATATGCGGCCTTAGCTTTAGTCAGTTCAGCTTGGATCTCCATATATCTAACTGTGTTGCTGTGGTAGCCAGCCAGCGCCTTCCAGCGTTCTTTCAACAGCGCGTCGGACAGCTTGGGCGGATCAGCTGCAAACATCGAATTTGCCATCAAAAGTCCTGCGATGAGTGTTTTCATAAGTTCGTTTTTTGTCTCTAATTAACTATGAAATAGCTAAAGCAAGCGGGATTCGTTACAGGCGCAGTTGCTGTCAATGTGAAGCTGGTCGCCGCAGTTCTCGCAGTCACACCGTAGAGTGCCGGAATCGTCGCATTGCAGGTTACCCCTAACTTTGTTCCCAAGCTGGAATCATAGACAACAAAAATTTGGGAGTTTGCAGTAACCGCTGTGCTGTTAACCACTACTGTACTAGCCGCCGCAGCAACAACAACTGACCCGGCAGCAGCCGCCGCACACACCGCAGGCCCAGCCGAGGAAGAGCAGTTAGTTTCTGAGCCAAATAAATTAGCAGATGCTCTGCCATTTACGGATAATGCAGATCCCGGCGTAGTCGTCCCAATGCCGACGTTACCAGCCGTGTCTATTCTCATTTTCTCCGTGCTGTTAGTCGTAAAGAAAAATGGGTGATTGCTTGCACTTCCAACAAAACCTGAATTATTGGTCCCATCGCCAGTTCCCACTTCAACTCGAGTAGTATTGTCCGGTCGGCCAAATATGCTAACAGTATTTTTGGACCCGTTATTTGCACCACCATTAACTTGTAACGCGAACCCCGGCGATGTCGTACCGATCCCGACGTTACCGTCTCCCCTGATATATACTTTGGACACACTGGCCGAATCAACAAAATTTGCAATTATTGTACCAGTTCCACCATCCCCACCTTTTACTCGAAGCCCATAGGCAATGTCAACAACATCTAACCGTGCCGCTGGCCCAGTCGTGCCGATGCCGACGTTGCCTGCGGTGCGACTGATGACCATCGCCGACACACCAGGTACACTATTGTTGTGCCGCAAAAACTCCAAATATGCCGAAACAGGGTTATTTTGGATCGTAAAACCGTAGGCGGTACTAGCATCGTACAAACGTAACGCGGATGTATACCCACTCCCCGCCGCTACAGTAATTTTTTCATCGGTGCCTACAGTATAATTTCCAATTTGCAGGCTGGTTGCAGGCGTTGTCGTCCTGATCCCAAGCTTGTGGCCTATTACGTCCCAGGAGAACTGGCCAGCGTCTTGATCGAGTGTGCCAGAGGCCGAAACATACGGCACCGAGCCAACTGTGGTGAGGTTCGTGGCCCCGCCCACAGGCCCGCCGCCAGTGGCCATCGGGATCATCGGAGGTGTCTGCGCGGCAAGGCCACCGACGAACAGGAGCGCGATAAGCGTCTTCATCGACGGCCCCAGATGCTGTAATTGCACCCCGCGCCCGATGCGGAGATTGACAGAGATGTCGGGATATAGGCACCCTGCAACACCAGAAGGCTGACTATCTGGTTGGCCGCGACGGGGATAGCCGTCATCGCGCCAACAGCGTTCCCGTCCGTGATAGTGACCGTGCGGGCTGTCGTACACATGACCCACCCGCCGAGAACCACCACGCTACCCGTCAAAATGACAGTGGGTGATGTCGGCATAGCCTGCGGCTCCATCAGCCATGTAGGGTTAACGGGTCCGGGGGGATACACAATCGGCGTCGCCGACTGGCTCCAGAGCGCCCCCGCTACCACCAACGCCAATGCGATAAATCGTTTCATCCGATGCTCCTTCCTCGTACTGCAATGCGCTGGCCCACGCTGCTGCGTTGGTCTTCCAGCAAGATATCTTGAATGATTGCGTCGAACAACCCGGCCCAGATGCCTATGCGGTCGTCGTCCTTGAGGTAGGGAGCCGAGTGTACCAGGGAGCCGTAAAGGTAGGCGTCCGGGTGCTTGCTCAACAGCCAGTTTGACGTATTGCTGTCTGACAAAGCCGTCAGAGCCGCATAGTAAACCAGTTCGGCTGTGTAGGTTGTATCCGGGGTCGGATTGACCCGCAAATATCCTCCCTCGATTGTATACCAAATTGGCTCACCTGTAGAGTCCCATCTTTCGGCGCTCTTGATGTCCATTTCTTCCGGCGTGCAATACGTGAGCGGCTGCGTCGGTGCCGAGGTCGTCAGCTTGACCTTAACAGCCTCGCGAAACGTGCCAGGTACCGCCGTGTATTCGCTGGAGATAGTGAACGCTGCGTTCCGCGTCCGCTGGTCCTGCGTGCGAAGAATGCGATTGCCCTTTGCCTCGCACATGGTAATAAAGTTTGGGATCGTCGTAGTGAGATCCGCACGGTTTAGCGTGTCCGCAATAGCCGTTTTCAGTTCGCTAAAGGTTGTGATGGCCATGTAGCCTCCTGTTTCATGCCCTCACGTACCGCCCATGTGTGAAGGTGCTTGAACTCAAATTCTCCGAGGTGCCCGATTTGCTGCGAAACGTCGTGGTCTACATAAACCGAGATGTTCTTCCGTTTAAGCAACATGCAGAAGTATGTATCCTCGCCCATAAACTCTTGCATATCGGGGACGAACGGCGTAGCGAATGGCGGAAATGGGATCTCGTCAAAAACATCCATCCGCACCAGCAGAACCCCGGTTCCGAGCATGTCAACCTGCTCCAGCCCGGTGGAGTCTTCTTCGGTGTAGACGGGAACCTTGCCATCTACGTGGTCGTAGTTCGCTGCGGTCGGCCCGGTCGGCATCCTGCGCTTGGCACAATTCGCGCCAACAACCTGCACGTTATGCGCCAGCAGCCGTTTCAACGTGTCAGCCGGGAACCGCATATCGGAGTCGAGCCAAAGGATATGGGTCGCGTTCTCGCGCCGCGCCTCTTTTACAAGGGCCGTCCGCTGAGATGCCAGCAGCGTTCCCATCGACGGCATCGGGATTACGGTATCGCCCGTCTGAAGATGCGCGGCTACCAACTTCACCAAATCAAACGCAAACCGCGCTTTGCATTCATCGCGTGTAGGGATGCCGATAACTACCCGGTTCATATTGTTCCCGGCCTTGTGCGGAAAAACCGGTTGTCGGGATTGTTGAGCCATTTGCGAAGTTGCGCCCGGTCGTGCTGGATGCCTACCTTGGGGTCATAGAAGACGCTGAGGGGGATCGACGCCACGCGGTCGCCCTGACCGTCGCGCCAGTTCTGACGTTCGTCTACGCTTGCGTAAACGGCTTTGTTGCAGGCAATCAAAGTGCTGACATCTTGAACTGTTTCAACCGTACATTCCAACGTCATCGGGTCGAAATGGTGCCACGTCGCTATCCCTGCGTCGGCGTCTCTGTCTACCAGTCGCGATTGCAAAATCATCCTCCTAAAAAAACGGGGAGAGCGCCGGTGATGACGCCCTCCCCCAGGTTGTTACGCCACGCTTTAGCTGGTGACGAGATCAGCGCAAAGACCGTGAGCGGCCTCATTGGAAACCTTCAGCGCGTATTCCGCGAGAATGGCCTTTTTCTCAGCGTCACCCGTTTTTGCCAGATCAATTGACTGGAAGGGACGAAGGAAGAGAACCGCCGCCATCTTCGGGTCAAGAATCCAGGCATCACGTTCGCGCTGGAATCGGTTGGGAACAACCTTCAGTTCGCCGAAATCGCCGACGTAAACGTCAGCGGCTCCGATGATCTGCGCCTGCTTGCCCGCAGAAACGTCACGGAAGCGGGTAGCGATACCCGAAAAGCTGGAAACCACGCCCTTGTTGTAAGGCCCGGTCATCAGGATCGTGGGTTCAGCGCCGGAAGTAAAGCAGAGCGAAAGCGCCGCTTTCAGAATGGTTTCTGTGAAAGCCCGAACCGTACCGTCCGAGCGAACGTTGGCCGCAGCCGGAACGCCGGAAGTCCAGTCGGGGTTAGCCCCGGTGCCAGAAGCCTTGGCGACGTTGGTTTTGATCCAAGCCGTCAAAGATGCCGTTTTGGGTGCCGTGGTGGAGTCGCCCGTCACGCCGCCCTGATTGACGCCGATGATGTTGAACTCCATGTCCCGCTTTAGTTCTTTCGACATCTTGACCATCTGGTACGACAGTTCCCGAGCGCGGCCTGCGCTGTCCACGGCGTCTTGAGTGCCGGAAACAACGACGGTCTTGCGCGAAATCATCGTGCGGTTACCGACACGAACTGTCGGAGTGACGGCGGTGAAGGTCATCTCGTCGCCCTGAAGTTGCGCGTTGGCGGCGGCGGCGGCGAGAGCGTCCGTCTGCCATTCGGTGAGAGTGGCGCTTGCCTTGCCCTTACCAATGTTCGACATGAACGGCGTGTTCTCGGGCGAGATGTTGCTGATTGTGTTGGCGAGGTCTTCGCGGTTACCGACTGCGGAGAACGTCAAAAATGTGTTGGTTACGATTGCCATTGAAATGCCTCCTTTAGGCTGGCTTCATCATGTGCAGGAACACGTCCGCTGCTGCTTCGTCGGAACGGTCCTTTTGAAAACGCTGTTGTGCGCGGGCAAGGTTACCAACTCCTGACCTCGTTGCGGGTGCGCCCGGTGTCGCAGATCTGGGGCCGATAGGCTGGACGGGTCGCAAACTGCGTGCCGCCACCGCCTTGTCGTAGAGCATGGCTTTTCGCAGAATGACTAAAAGGCGGTGATCGTCTACCGTGTCAACGTCTTCCGGCGTAAACCCTACCGAACTGGCGAAGTCCTGAAGCGCGGCTTTGTCGGCCTTCAATCGCTTCACGTCCTTCCACTCCGGTATCGCCTCGAACAACTTCACCTTTTCTTCAGCGCGGTTTTGTTGTGCGGTGCGTTCCTGCTCTGCCTGCTCCCGTTCGTGCAACTGCTGACGTTCCAGATCCAGAGATTGCTGTCTTGCCCGGTATTGGGCAAAGAGCGCCTGCTGGCGAACGTATTCAGCCGGGTTTTCCGTTGCCAACTGAATCCAGTCCGGTTCCTGCGGAGCCGATTGCTGAATCATGTGCTGGAGTGTTTCGAGGTTCTGCTGGTAATGCACGCGCTCCGATTGGGCGGCTTCCAGTTCGGCGTTTGCGGTCCTCCGCAATTCTGCCGCTTCCTGAGTTTTCCGCGTGTAATCGGCAGTCCGTTGATACCCCTTTACAAGTTCGTCCGCTGTTACCTTCTGTTCTTTGCCGTCAATCTTGACGGTGAACTCGGCAACAGGTTTTGGCTCGTCGGGGTCTTCGTCGGAGTCCTGCTCATCTTCAGAGTCGTCGGCTGGAGCGTCTTCAGCCTCTTCGTCCGGGTCGATCTCCGTTTCATCCTCTTCGCCCTGCTGCGTGTCGGCGTTGCCGAGCAGCATTTTCTCGAAGGATGAGGCGGCTGTGTCGTCTGTTAGAACGCTGGTTGTTTCCGTGGCGGTCATAAGGTTTTCATGTTTAGGCGGTTCTGGCAAATCTTGCCATCATTGATGAAAGATTCGAGCTTCGCCTTTACTTCAGAAAGTACAGAAAGTTTGAGAAACATCGCCTCGCGGTCGGCAGTTGGCAATCCGCCGCTCTGCTTCCAGTCGGCTACGATTTCCGCTTCAATCGAGGTAAAGGCGTCATCCATCAGCGGGTTGCTCAGGAATTGTTCGGCGCTCTTGCCTCTGATAATACGGTCTTCAGTGGTCACTGGACGGGTTGCTCCTGAGGTAGGTTAGAGGCGTTAACCTGCGCCTGCGCGTCTTGCTGCATTTGCAAATTGTCTGCGTCTATTTTGGCGTTCACTGACATCATGTCTGCGCCATATTTCAGTTGGAGTTCAGCAAGTTTGACCCGGCTGTCAACCATAATCTTGTAACGCTCCCGCGCATCGTCCATCACCATCTGGTCGCGCTTCAGGTCTAATTCGCCCGCGTCGGTTGAAATCCTGGCCCGCGTCTTTTCCTGCTCAACCTGAGCAAGTATCATTGCCGTTTTTGCCTGCGGGTCTTCAGCGGGTTGTGGAGTTGGGGCCTGGTAGTCAGCGGGCACTGCGTTGAAAAACTGGCTTGCGTCTCTGAATCCGGCCATTTCGGCCATTTTTCGCAGGGTTGCCGAATACTGGCTCAACGTGCAAATGGGATTTGACGGGCCAAGCGTTTGCAGGATCGATTCCTGCTTGGCCGCAATGCCGGTGAGTGTGGCCAGCTTGTCCTCGCGTGTTCCACCGCCCAGCCCGACGTTAACCGAAACGTCCATCATCGGGTCGAACATAGAAGGCTGGACGGCGACGAATTTGTTACGCAGGCGAACGATGCGCTCTTTGTCCTGGCACTGTACAGCTAACTTCAGCAGCCCACGATAAAGATCCTTGATGCCAGTTTCCGCAAAGATGCGGGCAATCATTTCGATATGCTCTTGCGCCGCCGTGACCGTTGCAGCTACTGCCGCTTTAGTCGTGCTTTGGAGAACGTCAGCGTTTAGCCCTTGCGAAGCCTTTGTAATACCTGTGCGGGATTCCCGCGTCTCATCCAGTAACGCCAGCACAGGCAGAGCGTTCTGGCCCACGAAAGGCTGGTTGAACGGCTGAACCATGCCGGGAGCACGCATTCGTATAATGCCGCCCGTTTCGTCGTTCATGACATCGTCAAGGTTTACCTGATTCTCAACTACCGCAGTTCGCGGGTTGATGGCCTGCCCGAGAGAATCAAGCATGAGCCGCCATACCTGAGACTTAATCCGCTGGATGTCCATCACCAGATCGGCGATGGAGTTTCCGATCACCATGTGCGGCTCCGGGTCCGGGCAGATCAGAGCAAACGGGCGACTCTCTGCGGGTTCGTTGTGTACCACGTTATGGGAGGTTCCCATTGTGCAAATGTGGCGGAGTTCCGCGATGCCGTCGCCGTCAAAATCAACTTTGAGAAACGCCTCGCAGTAGGCAACTCGACGCTGCGCCGGGTTCGAGTAGTCCTCGGCCCCGATGGTGATATTCCACGGCGAACGCGCCAGCCGCTCGTCGTTCATTTCAAGTGTGGTGTCCCCGATGCCAGCCTCAGCAACCTGATCTTCGGTGTAGCCCATTGCTATCAGGTCGGAAACGGTTTTTTCGGTGCGATGCGCCACCAGGGTTGCGCCTTCCAGTGTTTTGGCTTCGCGAGAAATCAGGAACTCTTCAGGCGGTATGTTTGCAACCCTGAGCCGGTAGTCGCTGGTTTTCTTCCGAACCGTAATTGAAAACATCCCGTTTTCTTGTTCCGATTCAACAAGTTCCACGCCTTCCTCGGACAACAGGCCCATGACCTGATCCGCGTCGAGGTAGTGAAACTCGCGGGATTCGATGCGCGTGGCGTCGTCGGCCCAATACTTGACAATTCCGGTCTTGTTAATCAGCGCGTCCTTGAACCAGCCGTGAAACGTGAGAAAACCCGGATTATCTTCGGAGATGACGTACTGAACGTAATCGGTCGCCTGTTCTGCTATCGGCAAGTCTTCCGCCGACTTTGGCACGAATTGGACGGCCTGCTCAGATCCAAAGAATATCCGCAACAGCGACGGCAGAATCGCGTTAACGGTGTCCCGCACGTCCTGCGAGATTACCTGACTTCGGCCTGCCCGCTCATCCCCAAACGGCTCCGCGTTGTAGTAGCGCGTTGCCTTCGCCCTGAGCGGGGACACGTCGGAGTCGATGAAGCTGGCCGCGTCAACGATTGCCGATGAAACGATCCCTTCGAGTTCCGAAATGTCCATCTGAGCCATTGAGCATACTATACACCACTTGGGAGTGGTGTCAACACCACTTGGAAGTGGTGGTACGCTTGGAACGCATGGCAGATAAACCGCAAGAAAACCCGTTTATTGAGTTTTTAGAGCGATATCGCGACCGCCCTGACTTGTTTGTGCGTGAGGTTTTGGGGGCCACCCCGGACAAGTGGCAAGACGAGTTTTTAATGGCCGTCGCACGCGGGGAGCGCCGTATTACGGTTAGATCCGGCCACGGTACCGGAAAGTCTACAGTGGCTTCGTGGGCCGTAATCTGGTACATTCTGACGCGCATCCCGGTCAAGATCGTGATTACCGCCCCGAACGCCAGTCAGTTATTCGATGCGCTGTTTGCCGAAATCAAAACATGGATTGAGAAGTTGCCGCCCCTGATCCGCGGGATGCTTGAAGTAAAGTCTGACCGCGTTGTTTTGGTTGGCGCAGTAGATGAAGCCTTTATCTCTGCCCGTACCAGCCGATCAGAAACGCCGGAAGCCCTTGCCGGCGTTCACGCCACAAACGTGATGTTGATCGCTGACGAGGCGTCTGGTATCCCTGAATCGGTCTTTCAAGCCGCCTACGGTTCCATGTCCGGGCACTCTGCCGTCACAATTCTGCTGGGCAACCCGCTCCGCACAAACGGCATGTTCTACGAAACGCACACAAACCCGGATCTGGCAAAGAAATGGTTCAGGATGCACGTTTCGTGCCTCGACTCCCCCAGGGTGTCCCATGAATTTGTTGACGACATCGTGGCGCTGCACGGCATCGACTCCAACGCCTACCGTATCCGCGTGCTTGGCGAGTTCCCTCGCGCTGAAGACGATACCGTCATTCCGCTGGAACTGGTAGAGTCGGCCATTGGCCGCGACGTAATCTGTTCGCCGAACGAACCAATCATCTGGGGGTTGGACGTTGCGCGGTTTGGCGACGACTCCTCGTGTCTGGTAAAGCGCCAATCAAACGTTATCGCGGACGCGCCCCGGTGCTGGTCAAAGTTGGACCTCATGCAGACCGCCGCCGTCGTCAAGTCCGAATGGGACTCCGCCAGTTCTGATATGCGCCCAATGGAAATCCTTGTCGATTCAATCGGCCTCGGGGCTGGCGCTTGTGATCGTCTGCGGGAAATGGGGCTTCCTGCCCGAGGCATCAACGTGTCCGAGTCCCCGGCAATGGGCACCACGTACCTCAACCTGAGAGCCGAGCTTTGGTTCAAGATGAAAGCATGGCTGGAGCGTCGGGACTGTCGGCTTCCTGAAGACAAGCGCCTGCGTGACGAGTTAACGCTGGTGCGCTACGGGTTTCAGTCTGGGTCCGCCAAGATGAAAATCGAATCAAAGGACGAGATCCGGGCACGTTCGCGCCGTTCTCCCGACGTTGCCGACGCCGTCGCCCTCACTTTCGCCAGCGAGGCAGGAACGGCACTGTATGGCACCAGCTATAACAGCAAGTGGTCACAGCCGCTACGGCGCAAACTGGCGGTCGTTTGAGTTCTGGCAGAAGATGTACATCGGAAGGATGCTAAAGAAGAAGGCACCCCGTTAGCCGCTCCGCAAGTAAGCATTTGCATACTTCCGGTTTTCACGTTACACTACGTGTGTGCACACCCCACAATCCCAGTAACTACTAATACTAAGTAGTCTTCAGGCTCCCCGCCTCATAGGCGTGCCACCAGCATCCGCTGTCTCTCGCCACAACCTCCCGGATTTTCCCACACCTTCCCAATTTTTTTTTGCCAACTTTTTTTTCGACGGCCCTCAGTTTTTACATGGCAAATTGCAGACGCACTAAGAGCCGGTGGCCGCGCCGGTCGGGGTGGTCCCCCATCCGGGGGGGGGTGGCTGCAGGGCTGCAGGGCTGCAGGGCTGCAGGGCAGGGCAGGGCAGAGCAGAGCGGCTACCGCCCGGTTACGTTACGCCGCGGGTTCCGCGGGTTCCGCTACCGCATCGATAACTAGCGCATTATCATCAGGTTGAACAGTACGCATGGCCCCCAAGTATAGGTGCGCCACGTTAAGCTCCACCGACGGTCCAGACTGCTGTCCCCAGGCCGCACGGTCCATACGTGATGCCGCCCACTGCCGGGCCTGCACGCGCAGTTTATCTCGCGCAGGGTCGGGCGCAGACGTATCGGCCCCATTATCCGCGATCTCCAGTGATTGATCGACCAACACTGACGCAGCCCGTGCGCGTGCGCGTTTAAGGAGTTCCACACGTTCTGGGTGGTGTAGCCAATCTGATAGTGCTGCGTACGTGTAGCCGAGTTCGGCTGCGGCGTTGCGGATCGATAGGCCTGAGTGGATAGCGTCCCATATGTCCGATGCCTGTTGAGGCGTGCATAATCGGAGTCGTGCGATGTCTGCGTTACGTTGTGGGTTTCCTGCCATACCCCTGATTTTACCTATTTTTCAGCGTCCCAAGGCTATAATTTGCCAGCGTTGAACAAAAAAATTGTGTTTAGAATCAGCAACTTACAGACTATTTTTACCGTTTAGTAGACAATGGTTAATCGCAACTGCTAGAGTTGGTTTGTCGGCAGGAACTGAAGTAGAAAGACAAACGGACACTAAGGCCACTCACTGCGATGCCTGTTCGATTTTGTTGAGTAGATTCGGTACCTGAAGATCTGGTAAAAAACATGAACATGACACAGTACAGCAAAGATGTCGCGGGTTTCAAGTGTGAGAAAAATGGCAAGTTTGTTTTCGTTTTGGAACGCCAAATGGCGCATGACCCGCAGTACAAAATCGGCTCAAAAATACCGGGCCGGGGTAAAGTCGTCGAGTGTTTTGGACGTGGTCAGCAATGAACCATACAAGCGCAATTCTATGTAGTCTTTTTCAGGCGATTGTTGTGGTTTTTTATTTGACTTGTTGGGCGATGATAACGCTCAAATAGTAGCTATTTTTGACGCTGTTGTGCTATAGTAGTGATGACACTTTGGAGGTGTCACAAGTGACCAATACAAACGGTTTCGTTCTCTATGAGGACGACAACATAGCTGTCATCGCGACGGGTTTCAAGAACGCTAGCACTAACGCCAAAACAGGCGCAATGGTGCAAATCTACATCATTCTGCGGCATCAGTCGCCTATGGATGGGGTTGCCAGTGGTAACGATGTTGCCATCTGTGGGAACTGCATCCACAGGGCAAAGTATACGGATGGCGTTATGGTTCCGGGTTCACGTCGTTGTTACGTCAATTTAGGCAAGGGCGCCCTTGGCGTCCATGCCTGTTACGCCCGGGGCGGATATCGCAAGCTTACGCCATCTGAGATACCTGCTATTTTCGCCGGTCTCCTGGTTCGGTTTGGCGCATACGGAGATCCGGCTATGATGCCGAAATGGCTAGTGGTGGCAATTGCTGCTGCTGCTCGTGGCCGCACGGGATATACGCATCAGTGGCAAACGGCCACATGGTTGCGTCCCTACGTCATGGCATCGTGCGATAGTGCCGCTGATGCGGTTCGCGCTGTCGCGGACGGATGGCGATATTTCAGGGTCGCCGGATACGGTGACACCGTCAAAACAGCTAACGAGATCTCCTGCCCGGCATCTGCGGAGGCGGGCAAAAAAACGACCTGCTCTGATTGCAGACTCTGCAATGGAGCCACGGCCACTGACCGCCGGAAATCTATCGTGATTCAAGACCACAGTATCATCGCCCGGTCTAATCCGCTCATCCAGATCGGAGGCGCGGCAGCATGAGGCAAATTACATCGACTGCGGTCAACGGATTCAATCGCATTGTTGCTGCACTTCGTGACGCAGGAATTGAGGTCACGGTAGATCGTATGCCAGATCTGTGGTACCAGCGGGCGATGGTAGCGGAAGCAGATGCGGAACGTGCATCTGTTGTGGTGGCAAAGTTTGCTACGAAGAAAAAATTGAATCGCGGGTGGAAATGAGGTCTAATCCGCTGATCCAGATCAGCCTGTAACACTCCGAAACGCCCTCGGGCGTCTGTCCGGTCAATCCGGCACTGATGAGGAGACGATATGTCAGCAGTCGAAGTACTCAACAAAGCTATGCGCGAAACGGGCAAATGGTACGGGCCAAATGGCTCGCGCAACCATATGGCGTACGCTGTTTTGTTCGCAGCATTGCAGCATGTGACACGCGATACTGATCCACGGGCCGCGCAGTTCTTGGCCACGCGCCGCACTGGCTCCGATGTTTACTGGCTGATGCGCGAGGTTAACTAACATGCCGGACAATAGTTTTTTTACGAATCAGCTGCTTCGGATCGGGAAAAATTTGGCTGTACCGCCAAAAACTGGACCATTTCCTGGCCACGCTCGCTGTTCTGAATGCGGCATGGGTGAGAAACAGGGCCATGACGCGACATGTAGCAAAGTCCAACGCTGGACACCACAAACCGCACGTCAACGTGTCGGTGGGACGTTCGGGAGCTAACATCATGATACTTATTAACCCAAAAACAAACCATATTTTCGCTGAATCTGAGAGCCTGACACTGGCCCTTGCATCCGCTGGGCTGTTGCTAAATGTCGCCTGCGTGGTCAACATGGAAGATTCGGCACTCGTAAAGTTGATCGGTGGTGCCCAGCTTTGGTTCGTCAATCGCTGCGCCTGCGTCCACCCGTCATGCGGACTGCATCATCAGGTGGTCGCGTGATGACCTATCAGGCTAAACTTGCGAAGTATCGCGCAACCTGTATCAACATGGCACGGTTGGAAGTGGTAACCGTTCGGTTTTTTGTGGCCAGCGGGGCACCTAACACTGCGGCGCAGTTTGCGATGCGTGCCGCACGTTGGTACTTCTCAGCGTACCCGGAAGCACGGGAAAATTAGGAGATCAAGACAATGGCCTACATGAATCAAGACAAAAAATCTGCCATCGCAGCGCAACTGAAGAAAGTAGTTCCGGCGGGGTGGAAGTACTCGCTGCGGGTACACAACCATTCAACCCTGGTACTCACTGTGCAATCCGCTCCGGTGGATCTGTGTAATACAGTCCCGGCGGTGGATCGGCGGTACCCAATCGACGCTGGTGGTGGCTATCGCCAGCTCAACGAGTACCACCTAGACTATGAGATGTCCGGCGACCTGCTGACGACCTTCGAGGCGATTAGGGACGCCATGAACACGGGCAACCATGACAACTCCGACGCGCAGCGCGATTACTTCGATGTGGGTCACTACGTCAGCATCCACATCGGGGCGTGGGATAAGCCGTTCAAGGTGGTAGCGTGATGTTCCGCGCCATCGCATATGTGGCCCTCTGGGCCGCGGTAGTCGTCACTTGGGCGACGGTATTTTATCTGATAGAAGGGTAACGATATGACCGAAGTAACCAAAGACCAATTTTTCGCCGCGCTGTATGCTGACCCTCGGGATATCATGCCGGAGAACGTCAGCACAAAGGGGCCTGGTAAGTCTATCTGGGCCTTGAATGGGGTGCGTAACGCTCCCGCATTCGGTGAGTCTATCGGGCACGATTGGACCACTAACACGCCACCACGGTACTGGCTCGCAGTGGTGCCGGTGGCGTCGCGGGCGGAACCACTCGAACCGAATTGCTCACACTGCCAACGAGTTGCACTCAATCAGCAGTCATGCTGCGCGTTCCACTACTAAACACTAGCGTAACGTAATGACAGGTACTTTGGAGGTACCAAAAATGACGAACATATTCTGCACTGACTGTAATTTGCATGCGACCATGCACGCTGATGGGACTGTGGCCTGTGGCTGTAGCCTTGTCGCGGATCCTGACACCGACACCATCCCGGCAGCATGGAACACCACGCGGGAGGCGGTTTACGCTCTGCAATTAGCAGAGTCTGACATCGCAGAGTGACCCGCACCTGCGGGGTAATGCGGATAGCCGGTCACAATCCCGGCACGCTAACAGGTACTTTGGAGGTACCAAAAATGTACATCGAACTCTCACCAGCATATGGCCGCGACTATAAGTCAGCCAAAGAAGTAAAGGCAGCATTCGACGCCCACAAAGATTTCATGGGCGATTATCAGGTGGGGTTCAGCCTGATAAACAAACCGCAGATCCCCGTGGGCGCTACTGTGTTGCTGCGGTACAAGGGCATGCGCTCGGTGGCGTCTCATAAGGTGGTGGCGTAATGGACCGGCGAGTATTGGCCATGCAGATTAAGCGCATCAAGGACGAGGCAGCGCGGCTCGAAGCCTGGGAGAGGCTGAACCCGCTCCCGGCGGCGACTCACTTTAGCGAGGGGGCCGACTTCATCGCCCAGATTGCTCAAGCGTTGGCGGCTGAACTGCGGACTGAAGACGGGTACTCCCGCACGCCTGCCCCGAAGGTGGTGGCGTAATGGCCCACACCTTCACGGTTGAGATCGGCGACCGTGTCGCCTATAGCGCGAAATGGTTACGCAGTACCGGGCAGGTTGCCGGGGACATCGGCCACGCTCGCGGTGTGGTGGTGGCTCTCGAGTCTCCCACGCCTGACTGGACCTTGGCAACAATCCAGTGGAACAAAGGGGAATTCCCCGACCGCGTCAACGTGGCGAACCTTGCCATCGTTGGGGCGAACTCGAGGTTCTGCGCGATATGATGCAATTCCCGCTGATCCACACCAACGGCACCTGCGGTGATGACCTGCTGGCTGACCAATGCGACATCGCCCGTGCGCTGCGCGATGCCCTCGAGGTGATGGCAGCTAACGGGCCTAACGCACGCGATTACTACCCGCTCGAGGCTGGCGCATGGGAGCGGGCCAGAGAGCAGCACACAGCCCGTCTGGGCGCAATTAAGGCAGTACTAGCGGACGTGGAACGCATGGCGGAGTATCTCGCGGCGGGGCCGCATGACCAATTGGAGATGAGGGGAAACACAATGACGATACGAGAACAGATCCACAATTCAGCAACACACAAGGCCGGGGTTGATCCGGCTTGCCCGAGGTGCGTCAGCGAGACGCCGGAGTCTATCGCAGAGCGCGAGTACCAGCGCGAGCTGGAAGCGCAGCCACGGTATCACGACGGTGCCCCGCGACCTCAGTGGTCCAGCCTCTCGGGTATTGCCCGCTGGCAGCGTGTCAGGATTGCAAACGGTGAGGTGCTCTGTGATTAGCCGGGGCAGGCCTCGAGTCAGCATCATGCCGGGGCAGGTGCGGCGGCTGGCAGATGGCCCGACGCCCACCACCTGGAAGAAAATTGCAGCCACGCTGGGCATCTCAATTGCCACCGCGATGCGGTTGTACAAGCAGAGCAAGCAGGACACAGCTTAACGCACCAACGCCCACGTTCCGGGCAGGAGCATGGGCGTCAAGTGTGCCGGTTAAGGCTGCGCTTTGGAGGCAACCCCAGCATAGCATGATGCAGCATGACGGCGTGACAGCGGGTAATTCGGAACTGTTGCGCGTGCAACGTTTATGTGGTACCGTTAGACACAGGAGATACAGACGATGACAACCAAACAGCAGATCATAGCCAGAGCGCAGGCCGCAGGATCAAGCGCAAAAACTTTCCGGGGCGCAGTCAAGGCGCTGCGTGCCGCGATCAAGCCCGGTGTGATGTACAAGCAACAGCGGCGGATTAGCCGGGGGCCGCAAGAGGCCACCAACTACGTTACAGCTGCGCGAGCGGCACGACTGTACGCACGCTACGCGCCGCTGGCCACCGCGCAGTGTGCTGCATTTGGATTGTTGCCACGGGATACGTCAATTGCACTCGAGCAATGCGGCGTCTCCGCTACCGCCATCCGGGCGCTATCGCGTCTCAGCGTTGATCGGCGTGCCGCACGTATTGCTGCATGGCTGACCGCGCCGGATCAGGCCAGCTATGCAATGATGCCACTGCTGGCGCTGGCTCATGACGCTGCCGAATCGCTGCACGCTATCAGCTCGCAGTACAGCAGCCAGCGGGCGACGTGGCACAACGGCAGAGAGACGAGGGAGCAAAATGACTGGCAGGCCTATAGCAAAAACTATGGGCGTCCCGCGAACTGGATCAACCCGGCATACGATGTCAGCGTAAAATATGCAGACGGCATCTATACCGTTGCCGCCCGTATCGTGTCGGTGCGGGGCAAGGTAACGATCCTTCCGCTTGATTCGCGCAACAGGTACAGCCACCCGGCAAAACTTGCCAATGACCTGTTTTGCCGAGTCACGGCAGACGCCGATCTGGTGGAGCGGTACGATGTGCGGGGTCGCATGGTTGGCGTTGCTCTCAAGGTGGGCGCATCGTGGGAGCACGGCGCAGACCGGGCTGAATGCGAGGCGGAAACGCTCCGCAAAACGCAGCTCACGGCTGAGCGTGAATTGCTGGCAAAACGTGCGGCTCTCACTGCGTTGCAGGCCGCTCGCCGGGATCGCAGGGCGCGGCTGTTTGCGCGGCTGTCTCAGGTGCAGGTGGGATTTGCCGACGTGCGCGGGGCTGGCGCTTGCGCTGCCGGGATCTCGAGTTGGTGCGCGGCGCATAAGATCCCGACAGATGCAACGGTCCCGCTGGCCATGCTGGCGCACGATAGCGCCGCGAAAGGTTACGCTCTGCGGATTGCGGCCAAGGTGCTGGGCGCATGACCGTTAACGAGGCCGCAGTGGCGCTTGGGGTAACGCACCAAAGGGTACGCACGCTGATAAAAGAGGGCCGCATAGTGGCTCGATACCGCAAGGGCCGCGTGGTCATCACGAAGGCGGCGCTGAACGCACTGGTGATTGCCAAGCCGGGGCGACCCGTAAAGGCGGTGTAGTTGCGTATCGCTATTGCGCTATGCTAATATTGAGGAGTGGCAGACAGCCACTGAGGAGACGAAGATGACGATCACAGAGACAAAGCAGATACAGGGAAGCACGATGGCTGAGCTAATTGCCCGGCTTGCGGCCATCGACGCGACCGCCGACCACAACGGGGGGCTTGCACAGGACAACCTGCGCGAACACCACAACATCACAGACGAGATCACGCGGCGAAAGCTCCGCACGCGGATGGAAGCGATGGCCGCAATCTCTGCCACTATCGGCGACGATTCCCCGCGCCACAGATCCGCCGATCTGGCGTATGGCTCGCGCTGGAATGAGTACCAGCAATGAGCACCGCTCATTTGCCACCAGAGCGGCGAAGCGAGATCGCCCGCAACGCCGCCCTTGCCCGCAAGGGTGGGGGCAATCGCGGCCCTGCGCCCTGCCATGCGCCAGACGACCCGACGTGCAAGCGGTGTCGGGCAAGGGCATCTGAAAAGCGATGCCGCGCCGCACAAAAAAGCGGGGTCTTCCCGCTGAATTTTCTGCATCTCGACGCGCTTCATGCGCGACTCGGCCATGAACGAGCACGCTGGTGCATGGCGAAGACAGACGCAGAGCGTGAGTCGCGCCGCGTTGCGGTTGCCGGGATTGAGCGGGAGATTCAGTGCGAGCTGGAATCGCTGGGGTTTGGCGCATGAGAGCCGCGCTGATGGCCGTCTTGGCCGTGCTGGTGGGTCTGGCAGTGGCGTTGATACCGCTGCTGCCCATGCTGTTCTGCGGTTCCGAGTGACGCCGCCTGAGGCCCGCCGCGCTTGGTACCGTGGCATCGTGCGCGAATTCGGCAAACGCGGGGCGATGGCGCATTGGCACGAGAATCGGCACGACCTGCTGACAGGGACTGCCGAACTGGAGTCCCTGTATCGGCAGTATCTGGCGGCAATTCAAGCGGCCCGGTTAGCGTTTGCCTTCCCAAGCGCGTCCATGATTGCGGCTCCGAGGTCCGAATGTTCCGCGTAGACGCTGTCCAGTTCAACGCGGTAAAACGGCCTGTCTCTGGTGTAGCTCTCGCGGATGACCACACGCCTCCCGCACATCGGCCCTGAGTTTGTCCACGCGGCCAGCGCCCGGAGCGCCTCCGCGTCCGACTTTTCGGCCTGCGGTTGCATTGCCGCCAATACTCTCTCGTGTTCGATCATTCCTCACCCCACCATCCGCTCAAAATCAGGTCTTCCGCGAACTCATCCGCGAGCGCCTGCCGCAGGCCGCGCTGCTCCGGGTGCCCCGCAAGCAGCAGCGTAGCGTGGGCTGTTTGCGCTGCCCTGCACCGCTGTAGTTCCGCCGTCATCTCCATTTCATCCCCGTCCTTCGCTCCAACGCTTCGAGTTCGTCCCACCGCTTCAGCCGCCGGAACGTGTAGCCCGCTGTGCGGATGTGCGCCGGTCCGAACTGGCTTAGATTGGCCGCATAGATCCGCGCATACCGCAGGTTCGCGGCGTCGTGCGTCTCGGTCGCCTGATGGATTGTGGTGGCCGGTTTCATGCGTCCCCCAATTCCCGCACTCGGTCGTAGACGTAACCGCAGTCTCGGGCGTCACACTTCACAGCCTTGATTCCCGGACACTCGTTTTTCGTGCCGCAGCGCGGGCAGTAGCTCACCAGCACGGCATTCGGGTCGGCCTTCGGCTGATGATCTTTTAGTTTCATGACCCAGCTGGCGCATCGCAGCACCAAACAATCTCATCCACCCTGATATCAATGCCCCGTGGCGCTGGCAGTCCAATCGCCGCAAAATTCTCACCGTTCAGCATCGGCATGATCGTGGCAAATTCTCCATGTATGTGCGCCGAACTAAACGCAAAGCGAAGCCCGTTTCTGAGTTCCAGTTCGTAATCAAACGGGTCTACGCACGCCTTTAGCAGTGACGGTGGATACTGCCCAGTGCAGTCGAGGCAAAACCACGGAACTAAAAGATCATCCGACTCACTTTGTGCATAAGATGCCACGCTATCGCAAACTTCACATTTAATGTCTATCATTCTGCCCTCTCCTCAAATCGCTGAAACTCTTTCAAAAACACCATGTCCCGCGCCCCGGTTGGCCCGTTGCGTTGCTTCGCCAGAATCCACCGCGCCAGCCCTCTCAAGTGATCGCTTGATCGATTGCGAACGTACATCTCAGGCCGATGAGTGAACAAAATCGCGTCCGCGTCCTGTTCAAGCGCCGACGTTTCCGCGAGATCCGATAACGCAGGTTCGCGGTTTTCGTCCTCGCACTTCCGGCCAAGCTGGCAGAGCACCACGAACGGAACCTGAAATTCCTTTGCCATGCGCTTCATGTCGTGGCTTGCCTGGACCCATGCGCTCCGGTCATCCTGCCCGACGTGAGACTTTGCGAGAAGGTGGAAATGGTCGATGACCACGGCCCCAAGCGGCGGATGTTCCCCTGTTTTCAGCTTGGCAATCAGCCGCTTAATCGCCATCCGCATCCGAAGCGGGTTGTATTGCCGGTAGTCAATCCATAGCGGGATATCGGCAATTTTGCTGACCGCCGCCCTCGCCCTGTGCCGTTCGTCCTCTGCCAAGTGCCCGGTTCGCATTCGGTGCCCGTCAACGCGCCCAGTGCTCGAAATCATCCGGCGAACCAGCGACTCTGAACCCATTTCCAGCGAGAAGTACGGCACTGAGACGTTAAGTTCCTTCGCGAAATGCAGCGCGATGTCCAGCCCGACCACCGTTTTACCGTGCGACGGCCTCCCGGCAACGATGAACATGTCCCCCGGTTGTAACCCGCAAATCTGCTCCTGAAGCCACGGCCACGGCAACGCCAACCCGGTACCGCCCCGAGTTGGGCAGAGGAAGTTTTGTAGCCCCCCCGGATACTCTGCGATGACTTCGCCGGGGTTGCGCCAGTTCGCCTCGTGGTCAGCCGATTCCGACAACCCGGAAATGCCCCGATCTAATCGCGCCATAACGGCTTCAGACGAATCGCCAGCAGCCGCCTGAAGGATTCCGGCGTTGCACAGCCCGATAATGCGCCTGAGGGCGCTTTTCTCGCGAATATCGGCAACCCAGGATTCCACGGAACCCGGCATCAGCGACGGCATCCCCTCTTCGAGGTCCAAAATCACGCTCACGCCGCCCCATTTGACCAGTTCGCCACGGTCAGACATGTACCCGGCAACCGTGGCATGGTCTACGTCCCGCCCGAGCGCCGCAACTTCCAGCATCGCCACGTAAACCGTCCGGTGTTTGGTCAACCCAAAGTCATCCGGCACCAGCACCGCAGCGACCGCCTCAAAAACGTCCATCCGCGATACCAGACACGCCCCGAGAACGAAACGCTCCATGTCCAGCGCAATCGGCAACCCCTTCCGCTCAATAATCTCTTCGCCGGTCATCGCTTCCACTCCCCGTTTTTGCTCTGGTACTCGGTGTATCCGTCCGGTGATGTCCGCGTGTTCGGGTACATGGATTCCATCGGCTTCATGGACGGGTTTCGTTCCTCGTCATTCATGACCCACGTTCGCCAGCTCGCCTTCCAGTCCGCCCGAAGTTCGCCCTGCGACTGCCAATAGTTGAGAAACTTTTCAAACGTCCGCGTTGATCTGGCCCAGTCCCAGTTGTACTTATCGAAAGCCCACTGGTGCCAGTCCTGCGGAAGTGTGGTTTCATCGATCCTGTGTTTTTTACGCGGCCCCGCGTTTACGACTACGCCTTCGCCTTCGCCTACAACTACGACTAAGCTACACATTTGCTTATCAGTTGCTAAGCGATTGCTAAGCAGTTGCTCAGCGGATGGCGGTTCAGGAAACTTACTCTTTCCCCTTACCTGCTGCCCAAAGTTTGCAATCTGTAGGTACCTGTAACCGCCTGATTCGTATACGCTTAGCAGTTGTATATCACTTGCTAAGCATTCGTTAATCCATGCTGTAATCTGTTTCTCGGTCACCTTGTCAGGGCAGATCGGCCAGCACGCGCCACGCAAAGTTGCAGGGCTGGCGTGGTACCTTCCGTAGTCGTCGGCCACCGTCATGAGCCTCCGATAGAACAATTCCGCGCCAAAACTCAGTGCGTTGACCCTCGGAGACGTGAGAATCCCCTCACGAAGGATGCGAGTCGGCACCTATTTGCACTCCCGCAATGCCTGCGCCGCCATTTCCGTTGCGCCTGGATCGTCGCTAAATTTCTCAATGATCTGAAGCGCCAGCGTCAAAATCTTGACCTTATGTTCAGGTGTCTTTTGCGTTGGGTCAAAAGCTGATGCACGCGCCAGCACTTCGGCGTCAGGCATTGCGTTATCAGGTGCCGGGGCACCGTCGAAAGTTTCCATTGTTCTTGTCCTCTTGCCCTAAATTCGGAAGGATGGCCCGGACGGTGAGGGACAAGACCCACCGCCCGGTTGTATGCCAAAATCCGTCGTGGGAGCTACCCACAGACACTATTCTACCACTCTTTCGGGGTGCGGGCGGCGGCGCTTCCGACGCCTGAGGGACCGTTGCTGGCACTCGCCGATTCCGCTCCCCCGAAACTTGTTACAGTTCGCTTCCGCCTGCCCCGCGCCGCGTCCCGTTTTTCCGGTGACAGCGTTTTCATGTACGCCCGCTGGTAGGCGTTGCGGATCTGCTTGCGGCAGTCAGCGGAGCAGGCGTGATGCGATGGCCCGGTCTTGGTAAATGGCTGCTTACAGTGCAGGCAGGGCGCTTGCCCGTACTCGCGTTCACCGCAGGTCATTTCTGCGATAGGGTCCGGGTTCACTGGCGCGACCTTCCCACGCTCCTGAGTGATGCGCCCAATGGCCCGTAATCGCTCTACAGACGGCCTGTGGATGTCCGGTGGGGCTTCCCTGTCAGCGACATGGATCACGCGGACTGGGGCCATTCCGTAATAATCCCAGTTGCGCCATGTTGGGTTGAGTTCCGCGTGTTTTGCATCGACCCGCGCCCGCATGTCTGGCGGCATCATCGCCCGTAATTCGTTAATTCTCTTTCGTGCGTTCACTTCGCCTCCCTCTTTGCTTTCGCTTTCGATTTCGCTTTCGCTTCTGATGCAGCCTTACCCCTTGCCGCACACTCGGGCAGTTTCGCCGCCCAGCTACCCTTCAAAAACTCCACCCCGCAACCGCAGGCGCACGGTGCAACTTTCGGCCATGCGCCCCCAAAGTTGAACGGCTGCTTTCGCTCGCCCATCGGGTAAAACCCCGTGTTCTCCTGCATCATTTCCCCACCTGCCCAATCGCGTCCATGATCGCAGCTGCCAGGGTGTCAGCTTCGCCCCGAACCTGTTGCTTGCCGTCATTGCCGCGCCAAAACTGAATCGTGACCTCAAATGCAAAGAGTTCGCCACTGCAAATCTCAGACACTTTCCGCCACCCTTTGTCTGCATTGACCCACGCGGCCAGCGCCCGGAGCGCCTCCGCGTCCGCAATCGTTTCTTCCGTCCCTTTGCTTAAAATTCCAAGCGAGATGGTAGCCAGAGCATCGTTTGCCTCGGCCAGCTCCCGCTCCAGCCGTGCGACGGTGTCGGCCTGCGTCTGCATTGCCGCCAGTACTCTCTCGTGGTGCATCATCGAATCCACCCCAGCCCCACAATGACCATCAGCCCGGTCAGCCCGGTTAGCGCCAGCGCCGCCACGTTCTTCCAGTGCCGCGCCTCATCCCGGTACCGCGCCCGCTCCTGCGCCAGTTCGACGGCCAAGTCCTCGCCCTCGGCCACTTCCCGCGTTAGCCGGTCGTTTGCGATCTCGGTTACCAGGCACCACTCGCAGCCGCCAACGTCCACACCGCATTCCTTCACCCAATTGCTCGTCATCGTGCCTCCCACTGCGAAAAGTCTTCTGCAATCCACATTTTGCTTACTTTGTCCTCGTATGTCAGCGTGAAGCGGAACGGAAACTTTGCGCCCGCCGCCGCAAGTTTCACTCGCGAATCGTCTTCAATCAGTGGCTTGGTTTTGCCCGTACGAACGCTGGTTCCGGTATCGTCCTTGGTCTTTCCCCACTTGCCTGCCTTTACCTCGACAAGCTCAAAATCGCCGTCGATGTTCAGCACCCAAAAGTCAGGCGTAAACCTGCAATCCTTCGCCAGCTTCAGCGTCACTTCCTCAAAACCCCATGCCACGATTTCACGCGCCAGCTTGCGGAATTGCAGGTACTCAGCAAACCGCGCCTCGGTCTTGTTCATGGTGCCGGGGACGTGGCGAGTTCTGGCTTTCGTGCGAGATGCAAAGCGGTTCATCGGATCACCGCCGCGTTGTCGATGGCCTTTTGCAGCCCTGCTTTGCATTCCGCATATCGCTGCGACATCGGGGAAAACTTGTTATCTTTCTGCGCTTCCGGTCGCCTTGATTCAAGTTCGTTGAGTGTCGTCAAAGCGTGGTCCAGCGTCTCCCGTAACTCGTCGTCTAACGTGAACATTAGAGTTCCGCCCGGATCTTGCCCAGCAGCGAGTCCCTATCCGCAACCGGAACTGCATCCCATGACTCATGGCCGAACACTCCCACTAGCCGATCAACTTCGCCCTTGTGTACGTCCACCAGCGATGCGTACAGCTTGTCCGTTTCCTCTCGGTCAGCCGCAGCCAGCCGGATGGCCTTAAGTTCCGCTGCCAGCGCCTTGTAGGCGTCCCGCGCATTGACCTCGTTGAGTTGGTTTGACTTCTCCGCCCCGAACGTCTTGAGAATGCCGTAATACCGCGCTTCGGCTCCCAACTTCTTCAGTTCGGTTTTGATGTCTTTGAACGACTCCAGCGCCTTGAATGAGATTTTTGCCGGTGGCGCTTCCATTTGCGGCTGTTCGTCCACAAACTCGGCATCATGCACCGGCGGCGCTTCGCCCTTCATCTTCGCCAGCTTCGCCGCCGCAACGTCCTGCTGCGCTTCGCGTGATCCTGTTGGTTCCTGCGGGCCGATCTCTTCCTCAGTCACAACGCCGTTGATTGAGAACGAACGCTTCAGCGCCAGAACTTCGGCAACCTTCGAGATCATTGCGGACGGGTACGTCTGCCACACGTTGCCAGATTTCTTGTACTCGTTGTAATACGCCTCGCACGTAATCGGATGGCTTCGGTCTTTCCTGTAGACGGAACACGTCGCCTTGACTGGCTTGCTCTGCGCGTCACGTTCGACCTTTGTTTCCATGCCGTCAAACATCGGATGTTCATTTGCAACTCTCAGATATCCGTCGCGGCCCGCCATGACGCCGACACCGGGCACGAACCATATTTCCCTCAACCAAGGCGAAAGTCCAGTCGCCTTACAGACCTCTGCAAACATTCGGAACTGTGCGTTAGTCGCCCCTTTGCAAACGGTGTCCTTTAGCGTGTTTATCATCTCCTGATCGGCCCACTTGTCTACATCATTGGCTGTTGTTGCAATTGCCGTGCTCATATGCTCTCCTTTACAAAGAAACCGCCAGAAGACCGCTGTTTTGTTTTCGCGTGAATCGCCATATGATCGGACCTGCTCATGACCTGAAGGTTTTCTGGCCGATTATCGGAGTGATCTCCGTTTATGTGATGCACGTCCTCCTGTGGTTGGAGAAAACGTCCAATCAACCCTTCCGCAATAATCCGATGTTCAAGAACGTACCCGTTGACATCCGCCGATGGGTGGGTTTTGTCCATGACAGCCAAATACCTGCCATCCCCAGTACGCTTCACGCCGCCCTTCCATCGCGGGCAGTCTTTCCCAGACCGTAACCTAGCTGCGCGGTGACTAGGCGAGTTTCTAATCGCTTCCGCCAGCGGCCGCGCAACGCCAGCTTTTCGGATCTTGATTAGTACCCAAGACTTTGAGCGGCCAATCATGGCGGCGACTTGCAGCGAAGAAAGTCCGCTGAGGTATAAATCTACTGCGCCCGGTTCCTGCCGGGTCAGTTCGTTCCCTGTCGTCATTTCTTCTCTCCCTCAATCTTGGTCACTTCTGCACGCTCCCACGGACCCACCGTGCGCGAATCTACGTACACGTTGCCTGCGTCGTTAGTCCGCAGCCAGTCCGCAGCCGCGTTGGCCTCTGCCTCCGAAGTAAAACATTGACTGTGATCCTCGGCGAGAACCCGCCACTCCCGCGCCATCCCCGCCACTTGTTCGCGCAATGCGTCTATCGTGTCCATCAGCCGTCTCGTGATTGGACTGTTTGTATCCGTCGTCATTCCTGTTCTCCCTTTCCCACTACCTTTGCAACCACGTACCCAAGGCCTACTGCCACCAGCGCCACAATCCACGCAGCCAGCGCCACATACGCCAACGCTTTCACTGGTCCCACTCATTTCGCTGCGAACGCCGCTCCAACTCCTGCCGCATCCGTTCGTCTTCTGCGCTTTCATCCCGGTTTGTAAGGCTTGCCACGCCCAGAGCGCAGCCCAGCAGAATTGCCCCGGCCACCATCGCAATCCAGAACGTGTCCATTACTTCGCCTCCATCAGGCTCAGGCACATATCCATCGTGGGAGCTGTCAGGAACGCAGCTGATGCCTCGCGCCGCATCAGTTCAACGCACGCCGGGCAGTTGTCGCGCAGGATCAATTCCGCCTCGCAATACTTCCAGCAGGAGTCGCAGCGGACCTGCTCCGGTGCGTCGAGGTCAACGCCGTAATCTGCCGCAATGCGGTATTCTGCGCGGGTGAAACCGCCGTCGTGGTTGTCGTATGGGGTCGTCATGGTGTGTCCTGAAAACAAGCATAGTGGATGGATGAAGCTGTTGCAACAAAATATTGCATTTTTTTTACGTCACAGTTTACTATGGGGAGTATGAACAAATCTCAAACGCTTTTAGCTAGGGCAAAGTCAGTCACAAAGAAGGTTCGCGCCAGCAAGCCAAAACAAGATGAAACCGCTGGCTTGGCAGTGGCATGGGCTATGGGTGAGATAACGTATACGCAAGCGCAGGCGGTGCTGGCAAGGGCAAAGGGATCGTCTGTGTACGCCGTACTGGCGTGCGGACTGCGGCACGCTCTCAGGCTGGGGATGCTTCAGCGGGTGTCGCCGCAAGAGGAAAAAGCATGAGTTGTCAACAGGACAAAAAGGAAAACGGTTTCGACTGCTGGAAATCGAGGGTACCGAAATGACAAAGAACGAAGCCATCCAGGCCGCGCACCACTGGCAGCAGCGGGCCGAGGCGGCAGAGAAGTTTGCGGCTGGACTAGAACTGAACCTCGTGGCGGTGATCCAGCGTGCCGAGGCGGCAGAGAAATGCCGCGACAAGGCGATCCTGCATGAGCGGGAAGGGTGCGAAAGCAAATACGGTCTGTGCGAGTAACGTGAAAACCCCCCGGTGACGAGCCGGGGGGCGAGGAGAATCACAGGGGGATGAAACTAATTCAGGATAGCATTTAGGGCACTGTCAGACGATGCGATCAGAAAAGCTGTTCATCACGTTACCCGATCTTCAAGAACGCTTTAGCCGCCCAAACCAGAATCGCAGCGAAGCAAGCACTGGCCCCGGTGTAGGCCGTCGCCTTCGCCACCCAGCGCCCGAAACGCTTGTCGAGCACGGCAATGTGCCTGTGTGCTTCGTCGATCCGCTGATTCGCCAAAGCGAGTTGCTGTTCGCATCGGGCATCAGACGCCACGATTGCGGCGCGGATAGCCGCAGTCTCGGACTTGGAAGCCTGAACGGAATCGCCTAAAATCTCGCGGATCGCCTTTAGTTCTGTGGGGATGTTCTGAAGCATAGACCAGTGAGCTGCGGTGAACGATACGCTGGTTTCTTCTGCTGCCTTGATCGTCATGCGGGCGGGTCCTGGCTTTCCGTCTTGACGGTCGTTGTCTTCGAGTGCGCCCCCGGAAGTTGCTGCGACTCAATCCCGAGCGACTTGGTAGCGAACCCAAGGAACGCCCCGGCGAACCCTGCCAGCAGATTCGAGAACACCTGAAAAGTCTGCCCGTCGTTCGGGAAGTACTTCTGCGTGTAGATGATAACGGCAGTGAAAAACACGATGCCGCCGAGCAGCAGTTTCAGTATCGGGTCAAGTTTCACGTCACCACCTCGATTTCAGTGTACTTCTCGGATGTCATCTGCTGGCGAAAACTACGCCCGATGCAGATGCAACCTTCGGACGCCGTACCGTGCCCGTTATCTCCATGTACCAGGAAACCGGCACGCCCAAACATTTCGTTACCCTGGACGGGGTGTAATCGCAGCACATACGGCCCGTGACGATGCGCCGTGGCTCCGTGACAGTCAGGGCAGGGAAAAGCCGTCCCGACGCACTCAGGCCCGGTTATGGTGTATTTGCCACGAGGTAGCGGCCCGAGGTTCTGCACGTCCTGCATGGCCGGGTTGTTCTTGCCCGCGTCAGCCCCAGCGTAGCCAGTCGCCAGAAAACCATCCTTGCAGGAGAGCACCCCCAGCCCCTGAGCGTAGGTCAGGCACTTCATTTGATAAACAGTCCCGCAATATTAAACGCCGTTACGATGGCATCGATGACAACGCCTAGCGCAGCCTTTTCCTTTGGTGGTAGCGGGATTGTGCCAGCCGCCGTGGCAAGCGCCAGCGCC
>Ga0209086_10000523_pt1 | contig 33580 bp, 50 predicted proteins | sample M_130207_XF_Meta_FD_187312 | JGI IMG/M metagenome (GOLD analysis project Ga0209086, IMG submission 187312) | Freshwater microbial communities from Lake Montjoie, Canada to study carbon cycling - M_130207_XF_MetaG (SPAdes) (version 2) | ecosystem: Environmental > Aquatic > Freshwater > Lake... | reverse complement strand
TTTTCACACACTTCTTCTTCAACCGTGTTGGCTGCGAAGATAATTTTTTGTAGTGATTTGGTTTTGCCTCCATCTCTCCATACTCTACCAAGTGCTTGACGCAAGTCAACAGCAGAAGGTGTTGGGCTGATTAAAGATAGTCTTGGATAGTTTCCATTTAGGTCATGTAAGCTTAGACCAGCACCACCCGCTTTGATATTGACTATGATAACTCTCTTTTTGTCTGATTGAAAATCCGCAATATAAACATCGCGTTCATTGCCCTTATTTTCTCCCCACACAACACAATTTGTGTTTAATCTTTTTGACAGTGCTCTTACAGTTTCACTAAAATTGACAAATATAACAACACTCATACCATCTTCTAATGCATCTTCTACCATTTCCACAAACAATGGTACTTTGATCAGTTCGGCTTGTTGTCGCGCCCTCAACATGATCACCATACTATTTATTTGATACTCTTTGGTGTTCTTGCATTGTGCTTGAAGATACTTCAGTTCCTTTTCCATTTCTTCATACACTTCTTTCAACTCTTTCTGGGACTTTTCATCTATGTTATATGCTTCAGCAATAACTTCACTGTCTGGAAATCCTTTGATGTCGTCGCGTCTTACTCTCACTCCTCTGTCCAAAAATAAATCAGCGTGTAATTTTTTTAACACATCTTTGTCGCCGCTAAATTCCCAACCAAATCTTCCTTGTTCACATCCATGTTCTCGTAAAAAAGCCAACCACTTGCCTGTTTTATACAATCCTGTAATGAGTCCCACACATTTTAGTTCTATGGGATTTATTGCATTTGTGGCACTACAACATAATATTTTATAACCTTGTTTCTTGGCTGCAATTGCAATTTCACTATTTTGAGTACCATGACCTTTTAGTCTATGACTTTCATCAAATATAATAAGAGTGTTCTTTGGAATGTTCCATTGAAAGAACTCTCGGGTGCTTATTTTACTCACAGACTTCCATACTCCAATATCTTTATATTTACCAGTTTTAACAGACTCATAATTTAGAACAAATTCTGGCTTCATACCAAAATGGTCCTTGATTACTTTGTTCCATGAATATATAACAGCTTTAGGGCATACTACGGCTATACCCATATTAAGTTCTCTTGCTACACCAACTGCGGTATATGTTTTTCCAGCACCCGTGTCAGATCCATCCAATGCTGCTTTATTTTTTAGTATGGCGGCACATAATTTAGCTACACTTGGTATTTGGAATTCTTTCAATCCTTTGACATTTTTTACAGTGTATGATTGAAGTGTACTTTCTTTTTGTATAATTAATGGCTCAACTTTGTTGTCTCTGCCAAAGTCGGAACGAAAATCCGCTTTGTTTGTTTGCCACTCATTGAGTGTCCATTGACCCAGTTTATTTTTACTTATGCTATAGCCTTGTGCTTTTAGTTTTATTTTGCTGTTGTTCCAAAATACAAAAAAGCCTTCTAAATAATCTTTGGGTATGACCCAGTAACGCATCCACTTGGAACCATATTTGGTTTGTACCTTGTTGGTTTCAGACCAGTTTATAAAAAGATTTGAATCTCCACCCATTATATATACTTTAGTTGCCGTGTACGTCTTTACCCTTTAGAAACTCGGCGGCTTGAAATATATTGGTTTTGACTGGACTGTTGCCATTGCGAATAACACCAATATTGAAATATTGTTCCATCAAATCATAAAAAGCACGACCTGTTCTTTCATCTGCACTGTGTCCAATGCTTTCTGCATTGTTCATATAGTCAGTTCGGCTTTGCTTGAATTGGCGTTCGCACATGCCTTCAAGATATTTTAAGACACCATCAGTTGTTTCAAAAAGAACCACGGGGTTTTTATTACCTTGTTTCTTTGTAGAGTCTATCACATAATATTTTGACATATAACCTTTATTTTTATTGTTGTATATATAAGTATCAAACAGCTTTGATATTCGCTTTCAGTTGTTGATAATATTAACCATGTTGATACACAGTATCAACCATGTTATCTAATATGTCAATCTATAACAACTTACTTCCAAGGACCATCACCTTGAAATTTTATTCCCAACACCTCTTCAATAAAATTCCACGCTGCTTTTGTTTTGTTGTTGTTCATCAAGTTCAACAATTTGTCTTCTTGTTCTGGCGTAGCAACCTTGAAAAACTTAGCAATCTCCATGACACCAGCATTGTTGTCATATATCAACTCAGTCAATGCTGGTGTTTCTTTTTTTATTCTTCTTGCTTGTATCAAATGCACCAATAGTCCAACGACCAGTCATATCACTTGTTATACCGGCATTTGGTTCAGTGATCTTTGATCCACCTTCATTCAACAATTGAATGGCTGAACAGAAATGGTCTATATGGTCGCTGTTCATTTTTTATTATCTACCCATGTGTGGGGTATCAATGTCTGGGTCATCTCGACCACCACGTTCTGCTCCACTTGGCTTTATTTTTTTATAGCCGCCATGTTTTGGCTTTTCATCAAAATCACCAAAATCTCCATTAGGATTATCTACGCCACCCATGTCAGAATATTTGCCATGTTGATGTGGTTGATAATCACCTTTTGCCTTTGGCTCCGGTTCCAATTTACCTGCGTCATCATATGGCCAGTTCTTGCCTTCTTCCATAGCAGCTCCAAAATAATGATCGAGCGGATCAGCATTTCCAGACATGGTTGGAGTTTTGCCCACGACAATTTTATTTGCACCAATTTTTGCTTTTTCGGCAGGTGCTTTGATATTGGATGTTTTCAGTGGTGTTGCAGTTCCACCTTTTCCCAATCCAGAACTGTTCAATGAAGTTTGACCAACTGGTTCAGCAGATACTTGGATGACTGCAACTGTTGGCATATCATCCAATCCAGACGCTTTCAGTTTGCTGTAATATTTGCTGTCATCTTTTAGATGTTGTTGTGCTATTACTCTGGCCAAGTCTGTATCCTGTGAGCACATTTCGTGTTTGTCCAGAGTGTGATCTTGTTCTGTGTCCATTCCTATTTCAAGTTCTGTTAGTTTTTTCATATGTTGTTTTTGTTAAATTTTATCCGATTGAAAGTACATTTCCAAGTCGCTATAATATTTTGGATTTTTGTGAAGATTTTTCAATACTGTTGGTTTGGCTACATCTTTGTCTGGATATTCCATGCGTTTCATTTCATAACGCAGTCCAGTACGTATTTCATCTTTGGTAAAGTTTGGATCTATCAAATCATCGTCTGTGAGAGTACCATACAATGGACTACCAATAATAGTATTGCCCTGAGTATATGTATATTTTCGTTGTGCTGGATAGTTTTGTAAGCGGCGTGATGTTTGATTGCTAGAGAATGTACCTGCCCAATTGTTTGCTGCGACACCTCCGCCAGCCATTGCTCCACCACCATAGCCACCGGATTGACCAACATAATATTCCTTCATTGGTACGGCATGATTCAGTTCTCTAATACCGTTGCTATACATAAATGTCTCAAACATAACTTTCATACCTTCAAATGTTTTATTACCAACATATTCATTGCATGTTCCTTTTTTGACATATGCCAAAGTAACATGTGGATTGTATTGTGGCCATTTATAATTGTTCTCAAAGTTCTTGCGAATCATTTCATGTATCTTATTCAAGTGAGGACTTTTCACTTCAATCTTCAATACATCATATGGAGTATCCGTGTTAGAAAACTTACTGATTTTTCCCAGTTCTGCCACAATCTTCTTTGGTACTTTATTCAATAATTCTTTGACTCTGTTTTCTTCTATTGGACTCAAGCCATACATAACAGTTACATGTGGATTGGCTTCTTTGCCATAATTTTCACCAACTTCTTCGTACACACATTCATTTGGAATCTTCTTGATAAACTCAAGCATAGATTCTTTTTGTGGAACATCGGCCATAATACAATGACCTTCTGTAATCAATTCTGTGTAAAAACTGTAATATGCTGGTATTTTATCCATTTAGTAATCCTCTTTTAGTTTCATTGATAGATGTTCTGTCACCCATTCTAGCTTTGAGCATTTTTAATATTGATTTTGGATCGCGACCATTGAAATTCACACCAAGTATGCCACGCTTTGAGCAATAATCTTGTAGTTCTTGCATATCAGTATTATTATAATCTGGAATACTTGGATTCATTTCAAATGGTTTGTCTTCTTGTTGTTTCTGATGACCAAATGAACGACCACGCAACAATGATTGTATATCAGCACTGCTTACAGAGTCATTACTATGACTTTTTGGCATCATTGCTGATATATTCATTGTTGTATATTGCTCGTTCATGATTTGTTTTGCTAAACTTTTATTTTTCAATACGGCTTTTGTGAATATACCGAGATAGTCATTTTTATTCACCACCATTAATTTTTTTGTCGTGGGCAGGATCTCCTGATCCACCTGGCAACCAATCATCTTTGTGTTGCCCCCATGGAATATTTTCGTCATCCACGAATACATCAGTGATATTGATTTTTGAATCGTCGTGTGTTTTCCAAAATTCTTCTATTGCCTTGATTTGTGCGTCATGATCATTGGCTGCTTTTACATTGATGTCTATATCGCCGTTGTTACGACGATCATATACATCCACAAATCTTATATTGATTTTGTATTCATGCCCTCCAGTGACTTCTTCAACAACTTCTCTTATCAATGCTTTTAGTTCGGATTTTTTCATATATATGCTATTACTATAAATATAACGACATCACAGAATGAAGTCAATATATATACTTTTTATAGAAATGTACAAACAATAATAAAAATCACCCCAAGCAGCAAAACAATCTCCGCCAAATTTTTAATAAATTCGACGACTTTTCTAATCATGTACCATAAAATCCCAAACCAAGATGTTGTTTATCTTCTTTGGTCAATATATTCTTGATATAAAACTTTACTATTCTTCCAGACATTACATTGGCTTCATCTTCAATTTCTCCACCAATCTCTTGTTCATTGCCATTTATTCTATTATCAACATCTTGTTTCATGTGAGTTAATTCATGAGCAATTGTGCGACAATAATCAATCATATGCCTACCATCACATATAGTAGATATAGTTTTGTTTTGAGGTGAATAACAGCCAGTTGTGATAGGTTCATTTGGCGACTTGCCCAATAATCGTATCTTCACTTCAACATCTTGCAATTTCAACTCTGAGATGGCATACTTTAAGAACTTGACCAACAAAGCAAGAGTTTGTGTGTCCAAATCTGGACAGCCCGCACCTTTGAATACTCTTAGATTTTTTGCCATATGTATATATAAATAGTAATCAGCGAGCAAAAATTATTATGTATTGACACTTTTTTGGATGTGTGTAGTATGAATGATTATGTCAAAAACCTATTATTCTTATTCCGAAGTGTTTCTAAAGCCTCGTTATAGCGAGTTTCATTCTCGAAGTGAAGCAGATACTTCTATAAAATTCGGTAATAAAACATTTAAATTACCAGTTGTGCCAGCCAACATGGAATGTACCATGAATGTTGATAAAGCAAAGTATATGAGTGAACATGAATATTTTTATATCATGCATCGCTTCAATGCAGACAAAACCGCACCATCCAACACAGATAATAAAAAGTTCATTGAAGTTGCAAACAAAGAAAATTGGAAAACTATCAGCATCAGCCTTGGTGTCAAAAATGAAGATGCAGAACTGATTGAACATTGTATAAACGAAGAATTGCGGATTGATTTCTTAACTCTGGACATAGCACACGCGCACAGCGTAAGAATGAAAGAAATGCTTGAGTTCTTACATAGTGTTTATAAAAGAGGAGCATATGAACGACCATTCATCATTGCTGGAAATGTTGCGGCGGCTGGTGCAGTTGTTGATTTGGAGAATTGGGGTGCAGACGCCACGAAGGTTGGAATTGCGGCTGGAAAAGCTTGTACGACATATGGTCAAACTGGATTTGGTGCTCCTATGTTCACATGTATACAAGAGTGTGCTGATATTGCAACCAAACCAATTATAGCAGATGGTGGAATTGGAACGAATGGCGATTTTGCCAAAGCAATTGTGGCTGGTGGAACTATGGTTATGGCAGGAAACATCTTTGCTGCATGTATTGATTCTCCAGCCGAAACTGTGTATAGAGAAATTATAACAAATGAACTTTCCAACAGAGGTACTGGTAAAATAATTGTTAAACCATATAAAGTATATTATGGCAGTGCTTCGGCAAAGAATAAAGGAGCCAATGTTCATGTTGAAGGTTGTGTTGTTGAACTTGAATGCAACAATATGACATATGCAGAAAAACTACATGAAATAACCGAAAGTTTACAGAGCAGCATATCATATGCTGGTGGCGATTTCTCCGAAGTAGAATATGGTATCAGGAACTAACCTATCAACTTACGCAAAAAATCTAAATGGTGAACGCCTTCATACTTCGCCAAATAATAACAAAACGTCGCAGTTGTTGCGGCGTTTTCTTTTTGCAGTTCTTCTGACAATTTTATATAAAGTCCATCTCTGAACATTTCTAAATAAAAGACACACTTGTCATCAATGATGTTCATAAAAACAAAAAGACGCCGATATTACTCGTCGTCTTTTTTTATACTATTGTCTTTTGATTTACCCTTGATGTTCTTTTTATTCTTGGGACGAAACTTCTCAAATTTCTCTGTGTCTATTTCTTCCAATTGTTCAATGTCTATTGTTGAATAATCTTCTTTGTATCTATCGTGATTTTTACTCATATCACATAATAAATATATGTTAAAAAAAAGAAAATGATCACTTTCCTGTAGATCCAAATCCACCACCACGATCATTGTTGTCCAATATATCTACTGGATGAAACTCAATATCATGTGTTTCCATAGGTAGTAGTTGACAAATCTTATCACCCATATTGTATAATTTGCTCAAATTAGGTGTACCTAAAATTAGGTCATCTATAATAGAATAATCTTCTGGTTGCCAAATATATTTGAAACGAACCAATATTTGATTTCTGTATCCACGATCAATAAGACCAACAGAATTGGCAAGCACAATATTATATTTACTGATTGAACTGCGTGGTCTCAAATCGGTATGACAATTATAAATAGAATATGAACTTTGGCAAGAATCAATTGCTTCGGTGGCTGGATGAGTATATAAATTGGTTTCATATTCAATATAATCTATGCGCTTGTAATAAGTTTTACCACTACTACTGTCCCAAGTTTGTCCTGTAATATTAGCGGGACTTGTTGATATAACATCATAACCAGCATCAGTTTTATTTGCTCGCGCCGGAAAAACAAGTCCTTTTACATTTTTGATATAATATTTGAATTTCATAAATTTAATTGTCTGTTGTGTTCTGCTACCATTTTGCTCAATTCAAGATACTCAGCATGAGTTTTCATATACTCATTGCCTGTGGTATCAGATATCTTCATCAACCCATGATTACGATCATATGTTGAAATACGACACAGTTGAACAGCATCTACGCGAGAAATTCCAAATGTTTTCATGTATGCTTCTACATCATTTTCTGATGGAAGTTCTGGTAATATTTTATTCAATCTAGCATCAATATCTTCCATTGATAATAATTTCATATATTATGCTACACTAACAACAACATCATCATGAGTCAATCCATAATCATCTTTCCAACCAGCTTCACTCAATCCAAACACAATATGTTCTTCTAAACCATCTGTGCGATATACAACCATATTAGGATGTTCAGGTGAAGTTTCTTTAGTAAACTTCATGAGTTTGGCTATTTCTTCTCTAACAAGAAAAGCATCAAACATATTAGTGATTTCTTCCAATGTTGTTTTGCGTGTAATAACAACTCCGCGACCTTTGCCGCCAAGTTGTTTTACATGTGTAACAACAAAAGTGAATAAGTTATCGTAGTTCATATTTTTATAAGTGATTTGCTAATATCTTTTACAATCTTTGTTTTCAATTTGAATATACCCAGTTCCATTTCAGCATTGTCTTCTACACCTTCTGAAATAATATCACTAAGTTTAGTTATGATTGCTGAGTTTTCATTAGCATTGATCATAAAGTCCTTTTGACTGAAATACAACAATATATCATTATTGATTTGTTCAATATAGCCATGATTATATATGCGAGTGGTTAGATCAATCTTAGTAGTAGGTTGTTCTTTTGCTATGTATCTTTCAGCACAAATCATGTTATCAACAAAGATGTTGGTTGCCCAAGGCTCAACAAAATGAAGAAAATCTTCACTAGTTACATCGGTGATAACAAATCCGATGTTGTATACAGGATGTGCTATTGGATGATGATTATTATCAAATATCATCCATTTATGCCATTTGCGAAGATAGTTGCGGCGTGCTCTATTTTGATAAAACTTGAACATATCATCATCCTTACCCACACCATTCTTTGCCCAACTTCTGTGACCACGGCTTATCCAATGCCAGCACATGCTATCTCTACTCTGTATCAGTTTGTAACCAGCAAGATGAAAGCGTAGAAATAAATCGGCATCTTCCTCGGGAAAAGGGCTATATGATTTTGCGTCATGCCCACCAATTGTGAGGAAATCTTCTTTGCTTACCAACCAAGGTGCGAATATACCGTTGCTCGTTTTATCTTTGCTGTCAATCTGCTCTTGATATACAAACGATGTAAACTCTTCTTTCTTAAACTCATGAAACTCAATACCAAATGGTTTGAGTATCTTTTCTTTACCTTCTGGGTAAATTCCAGTTGGTTCAATACGTGTAGCACATATCACCGTTTTTTCTTTATAGTGCTTGAGCATATTCTCAAGATAATTTTTGGCACAAATCATGTCACTATGAAAGATACTAACAAGAGCATTGTTTGCCATCTTTATACCCATGTCATATGTAATAGTATGCCCAAGAATATTCCCTGTTGTATTTATCCAAATACGCAAGTTGTCATCCAACTTGATTTGTGATTCAAGATAATCAACAGTACCGTCATTACTACCATCATCAAGTATAATAATCTCATTACTTGGATAAAATTCACGAAGGCTTCTATATGCCATCAAGGTATAATTTAGAGTATTATAAGACGGCATTACAAATGTTACATCTTTAGTTTTGTATTTCATATCTTGTCGTGTTCTATTCCCACAATGTGTATCAACTGCTTTTCTTTTTCGGTCATATTATTATAATACTCTATTATATCCTGCCGCAGTTTGTTGGATTTTTCTTGTATAGTATTTTCATCAATACAGCGTTGTAGTTTATAATACAACTCAAAATATTTTTGTGCCGTCGGTGTCATAATTAAACGCTTTTGGTAGGCATCCAATAAGTTCCAATTGGATATTTCTCTCTTACAGTTTCGTAAATCTTCTTAATACCATCAGTATTGTCATATTCTGCCTTATATAGCATTTCAGCGAGTGCCTCAAACACTTTTGTGCGTTCAACATTATAACGCAATGACTCCAAAGTTTTGTCGTGAGATAATTTCATATGCTCTTTTTCTTCTTTCCAAGATTCATTTAACGATCTAAAAGCTGCATCAATAATAGCATCAGGTGGATGATTCTCGAATGTGCCGCCAGTACTACAAAAAATCTGTTTTCCGATAAGGCGAATATCTTTCACCAAATCTTCATACTTTTCTTTATATTTTATTGCTCTATCTGCTTCACGCAAAGCACGCTCACGCTCTTCGTCCCAAGCGGCAATAGCGGCATTACAACGATGAATAAGCTCTTCGTTGTTCTTTTTGAACATAGCCAATTCCTCTTTCAGCAATTCAATTTCTGTTAAATTTTTCATACATCCTTTATGACACTGCTATAATCACCTGTCAAGTATTTATCTCTATTTTTGTTGTATATTTCACGCATATTGTCGGATACTTTGATAAAACCTACTTCGTCATACGACGGTGGCTCTCCCCATATTTTCAACCACTTTTGATAGTTGCGAGCTTCACCTTGTTTTTGTCTATCAGATGTGCCAGTAAGTTTGTCGTGCTGTCCAAGAAAATGACTACTGCGTGCTCCAAAGTGCCAAGTTAGTGCTTTTCCAGTTACAACAAAATTATATCCTTCTAACTGCATTCTAACACTTTGGTCCATATCTTCGTATGAAGTTGGATTGAAAACTGGACTGTTATTTAAAAAATACTTTGTTCGCATCATATACGACACGCCTTCTACTTTTCTAAAGTCGGGAGCATTTGATGTTTTTACAAACTCATCTGCCCAATCTAAAAACTCATTCTTCAAGAAGTCGTGATGATATACACCAAATCCATTTTCTACAGGAGCAAACACTGTTCCTATTCTATCTACATTGTTGAATATGTTTGGTTCAAGCCGCCACGCACCTGCTACTAATGGCTTTTCTGTGCTAGATACAAGATCAAACAATGGCTTGTCATAGTTTCTGCTAATATAAAAATCACTATGTACTAATGAAAAGTATTCTGTTTTTACACGCTCTATTGCTTTGTTTACTCCACCACCAATACCAACAGGAACAACATTTTCTTCATAGATATATTCAATGTCTGGTTGTTGTGCTAACCAATCTCGCGTGTCTGTGTCATTTTCACAATACACAAGAATTGGTTGATTTTTATAATAAGCATTTTCACGAATAGACTCAATCGCGAGCCGCAAATAACACAAACTTTTATATGTGTTTACGACCCATGTATATAACGCATTGTTCATATTCATGATTTCCACTCTGTATTATTTTTCTTTTGGTCAAACAATGTGCCTTGAGTGTGCTTTTTTATAATACAATCAACGAATAGTTGAGCACTTTCATCAACACTGCCGCTAAACTTCATTGTGCCATCATTCCAATCCAACTTGCCAATCACATTTTTACCATCATAAAAAGTCATGGTCAAATCTGGCTTAAAGGTAGTAGTCAAATAAGTATCTTTATTTGCCCAATCAAATGTCAGTTGTGCTGGTGCAAAAAAGTCAAACTCTAGTTGTGTTTCAGTTGTTGTATTCATAAGTTTGTGTTTTGGTTCGTAGTTCAATATATTCTGTCCACAAATTTTTCTTTATAAAGAAGTTTTTCATACCTTCTTCTGCCAATCTACAATATGTTGGTATATCCAAACCAGCTACACCTCGTTTCACAGTTAGAGAGTTGTGATGTAATATACAGCATCTATCAACTACTCCAAGATTATATCCCAGTTTTTTTGCTATAAGAGCAAAGTAAAAATCCGGTCCCCAACCATACTTCAGATCTATATCAATCTCTTTTACTTCTTCAAGTAATCTACGAGAAATCAAAGGACATTGAAAATCAACATAATCAACTTTTCTTGTTTCTTTAGAGTTGCGACTATGCATACATTTCCAAAAACATTGTTGATTTGGTTCTATGTTATAGAATGTTGGAGATACAATATCATATTTGATTTCTCTATTTACCCACTTTCCTGCAAGCACATCATCAAACACATCCTCAAACATTTCTTCTCGCATTGTTGATATATAATTATATGGATGAATTGTAAGATCATTGCTCAAGAACATCATACTATCATACTGCTTGTTTTCAAGTGTATATTGCATGGCAGCATTTAAGCCACCACCGAAATAAACATTCTCTTCCAACTCAAATGAAGTATGCTTGCTCTTTCCTTCAGTTGATGAAGCATTGTCTATAACAAACAAGTCATAGTCAGTTCGCTCATATGGCTTTAGCGACTCATACAACATGTCTGTATAGTCAGGTAGATTGTGATTTAATATAAACGCCGCTGTTTTGGTTTTCATTTGTCGCCCTCCACGTCTTCTTTGTCTCTGTTGAATACTTTCATTTGAATACTTTTACCAGTCATTTCTGCTTCTTCAATATGAATCTTTTTGGTTGGTTCTGTAACTTCAAAGAAATACTCCAATTCTTCTGTGCTATCAGCAAACATCATAAATGCTTCTTCTTTGACACTTTCTTTACACTTGAACAATTTATATTCCGTAGTTGTTATGATAGTATATCCAGAATCATGCCAAAGCATCTCTCCGATAAACCAAAATTGTACGCATATTGTAAATACCGCTTTTAAAGTTGAAACATAATCAGTCATCAACTGCCCATTGTCCCACAGATGCTTCAGTGCCCAGATGGCAGTAGCAGTCAGTACAATATGCAAAAAGCATAAAGCTGTTATAACATAATAATACCAACCTTTTTTCTGTGTAGTCATAATTTATCAATCCTCATCAACAAAGAACTCTATCTCTTTTTCATCAATTTGCGAGTTATAAAAATCCAAACACTTTTTATTTGTTTTGATTTTGTGTGGAGAAAAAGACTTTATACTAAGTGAAGATAAATTACGCACTCTGCTCAATGCAACATATACTTGTCCATCTGCAAATGCTTCACTTATATCAATTTCTGCTCTATCAAGCGTGCTACCTTGGCTTTTGTGAATTGTGATTGCCCATGCAAGTTTCAATGGAAATTGAGAACGCGAAGCCAATACAATCTTTTTCATGTTGCCAGTCAATGCATCATACTCGTTTTGCTTTATTTCCCATTTATACGTTTCAATAATTTGATCACCGCACGCAAATTTTACATCAACATATGTATCATGTACCTCGGTCACTGTGCCAACACTGCCATTGACCAATCCAAGTTTTGTATCCAAATTGACCAGCAAAATAACTTGAGCACCTTTACGCAATTCTAGTGTAGTTGGAGCGGGACAATTCTTATCAAAAAATTGACGCCACATATCACCGCCCGAATCAGATGAATGATAAAACTTACTTTGATTTTTTATTTTATACAACTCGTCGTGGTTATATTTGCTTACATCAATATTTTTACAAAACAATTTGACAGGCTTGATGCCATCATCTGGAAACTTTCTATCCAAACAACCCAATAGCAATGTAAAATCTTTGGCACAACCCATTCGTATTTCATTGAGCAACTTGGCAAAATGAGGTTCATCATGCTGTCTTACAATTTCAGTCAAATGAATTGTTTTTACTTTAGCATCACGCCACGCTTGAGAATCAAATGCAAACTTTTCTTCATCAAAATTCTTGAACACAGGTGGTAGTTGCATGAAATCTCCAACAAACACCACTTGAATACCACCAAATGGTTTGTCTTTGTTTCTAATATATTGACAAACAATGTCCAGTTTATCAACCAAATCACTCTTGGCCATTGATATTTCATCTATGATAAGCACTTTGCTGTGCTTGATGCGGTTTACTGCCTTGTTATTTTCAGACACTTTATCAAGCAGTTCCATACCATGTTCTTCGGCCAATCCCATACCAGACCATGAATGTAAAGTTACTCCACCTATATTTAGTGCAGCCACGCCAGTTGTAGCAGTCTTCGCATAAAAAATTCCATTCAAATCAAGGAACTTGAATAAGAGATTTACACAATATGACTTGCCCGTTCCGGCTGGTCCTGTCAAGAAAATATTTCGTCCAGAGAAAAAATCCTTGAAGAACTTCTTTTGAAGAGTCGTCAAGTTTTTATACTCATTCAGTTCTTTGAAACTGGTGAACAGGGCGTTGGTTATTTTTGCCATAGTATAAAAGATACTATGAACATTTTTACCAAACAGTCAAACTATAATAGGTTCTTAGCTACGATAATTTCAACTGCCTTGTATACATCATACTTTGGTTGAAATCCCAAGTCATACAGCTTTTGACAGTTCATGAAAAAATTGGGAGCTTGAACAATGCTATGAAAGGTTGGCACATCCACATAGTTTATTTTGCTCTTGGACTTTGTTAGTTTCATTGCATGATTTACAACATCAATCAGTTTGTGGCTATTCTGTGTTCCAATGTTGTAAATTTCGTTTATATTTCCCTTGGATGCGATCAGATTGATTGCTTCACACACATCTTCAACATGCATAAAGTTTCTATAGTTGTCTCCTTTGTATATATCAATCGGTTCGTTGTTTATGATTTTATGAATCAAAAACTCCAATGCGTTCTTCTTTTTACCGGCAGCAACATCGCCGCCAATAACATTACATAAACGTAGTATGCGATATTCTTTATTGAATGTTTTGCAATATGACACCATCAAATCTTCGGCGGCTTTTTTTGTTATGGAATAAAATCCCTTGGGTCGGCAATCGGAATGTTCAAAGGCCGGTGTGGAGTTTATACCATAGCCATCACCATAAGAAAACCAACTACTCACAAAGTTGAATGTGCCTTTTGTATTTGGCAACACATTCAGAAGTTTTGTTAGGTTCGTATTTACATCAAGATGAACATCACTGAATACATGATAGTTGTGAGTTGTACTTATCAAATACAACACATCATGATCAACTGGAACATTATTCTCTCGTTCTATGACATTACATTTGTCTGGATTCAACTTCACGAAGTTACTGCCCACAAATCCAGTTCCGCCAAATATGCTTAATTTACCCATGTTTTTAGAACCTCTTCAATATATTGAAGGTTTTCTTTGCTGATTGTTGGAGCACATCCCACAAAGAACACAAGGTCCAACACTTTGTTTGACTCTGGATAATCCAAGTAGTTGCCCAAATGTTTGTATCCACGATGCATGAGTAGATTGCCAGCAAAATAGTTTCGTGTTTGTATTCCATTCTTTTCCAAGAAATCAACCAAACGACGCTTTTGCGGCTTGTCTTTGCAGATAACAGGAACGCCGAATGGAACCCATTCACAATGTTCATACACTTTGGGAAACTTTACACCATCCACATTTTCAAAAAATAATGTTGAAATAGCAGCTTGATTTTTACTTCTGGTGTTGCAAATAAAGTTTAATTTCTTTAACTGCTCCAATCCAATTGCTCCTTGCAAATCCAATGGTTTTAAATTGTATCCAATACGATTGAATACATATTTGTGGTCAATGATAAGGTCGGGAAACTCTGGAATCCAGTTTGAAAATCGTTTATTGCACGTTCCATTGCACAATAGATTGGCTGCTCCAACACAATAACAATCTCTGCCCCATGTGCCATAACTTCTGGCCAAATCCACGATTTCTTGTATGTCAGATGACACCATACCACCTTCCAGTGTGGTGATTTCATGGGCGGGATAAAAAGAACAGGTGGATGCGATAGAGTATTCGTTCAGAAATTTTCCTCTCCATTTTGATCCAAGTGAGTCACAGTTGTCGAGCAACAATCTCATATCATGATTCTTTACGATCTGAAGCATTTCATCCATGTCTGGTGGATTTCCAAGCACTGGACTCAAAAACACGGCTTTTGTTTTGCCGGTGATCTTTTCTTTTATCTTGGATAAATCAAAATTGAGACTTTCCCATTCTATATCAATAAATACCGGAACCAATCCATTCTGAACCAATGCGGAAACCGTGGTGGGAAATCCCACCGCAGATACAATCACTTCATCTCCATCTTGCCACTTGAAATACTCCTTACAGGCTGCAATGAGCAACAGGTTAGCACTTGAACCGCTGTTACAGAAGAATGAATTTTTAGTGTTGATGTGCTTACCAAATTCACGTTCAAATCTCGCACAAACTTCACCGGAAGAAGACCATTTGCCAAACAGCAATGTTTCAATCGCAGCCGATATTTCACTACCATCAAAGTATGGACCGGAATAATACACTCTCTTGGGGTCTTTTGCCACCATATTGTGTGCAAACTTTGGCAAGACGCCGTATTTCTCGGTCATCTGTTTTATAAAATTGTCAATTTCGTTTTTTCTATCGTCGGTGGTCATAGTTTTGAAGTTTTGTTGAACACAGTCTCCCAATCTATTACAGGAGACATGTATTGCGGCTCGCAGTGAGTGGAATAACCCGGTATTGGATTGATCAGTGTTTTTCCTTCTTGTTCAAATTGAGCGAATTTGTCAAAGTCACGGCAATGTCCTCTGTCCAAATCACAATATTTTACATGCGTTGCATAATCGCGTCTGAACGTCTTGGCAAGACATGCATATGTGTTTGTGGTATTTGGTATGGTCTTCCAATGAATGTTTTTGGTACATACGACCTTTGATAGCAGTTCGTGATACATTGGATAAAAATATTTATCGTTGTGATCATACATTGTGACATAATCCGCGTCGATGTTATGAAAAGCTTCTCTCATCAACTCTGCCCAACCAACATTATGCAGATAATCATCTTCGGTGAAGTATATAACTTCATCGTCTGGTATGTTTAGACTATTGACATACTCAATCATGTTTAGAAAACTATGTGCATCTTTTCCTCCTTTTTTCTGAAACAGATTGAATTTTCCTTTGTAAATCTCATTTTCTATAAAATGCCCGCTTCCACTCACTTGGCCATCAAAAGAAACCGTGAGTTCACAGTTTTTATCAAGAGTGTTTATAAGATTGTGAAAACAACCTTCGCGGGTAAACCAGTCTGGTCTTGGTTTATTGGCCGAATTTGACGAAAACTTGCAGTGTCTAACAAAAATATTTATCTTCATTCTATTTTGATGTTTAAGTATGGTTCTACTGTGATATATTCTTGGTTAAATACCATATCAATCCCTCGAAATGGTGCAGAAAATTCTTTCTCTATGAGAGAAACCCAATCTTGATCTTTATTGTGACTCCAGCAACTAACTTTCTTCAACATCGTTTCTTTGGAACGAACCCACGAGTAGTGATGAATGAACGGCTTACCATTGTATCCCACGTTTCTTGCTCTGAGATGCTGTGGAACGTAAATAAATACACCAGAACGCTCATCATTGTGAAATATGTATGGGTCTTGAGTGAATTCTCCCTTTTTTACCAATGCAATAGAGTCTTGCCATTCTTTTCCTTGATACTTGAAGTCTCTGAAATAAAAATAATTGGATAATTTATAGCTTTCAAGCAACTTGCTCCGCTGTTCTGTCCACCACGCATTGAATTCATTTGGTACAATGATTTCATCCGTATCCAAAAACATAAAATAATCTGTGTCGTCGGGTGCAAGCATAATTCCTATTTTTCTGGAAACGTTGCAGTGCCATCTTGAAGATTGGGTTTTATCATACTCAAATTCAACAAATTCGGCACTTGGATTTTCTGCCGCAGATTGTTTCAACAAGTCTCGATTTTGCGTGGTTCCATCATGAAAATGAGTGCAATATGGCACAATGACTTTGTGCGATACTTTCAATGCAGCATCAATACATGGCTTTAGAAAGATATAGTCATTCGTGCAGTAGTTTATGATTGTGGTTATTTTCTTCATTTTAGTAATTTACTGTGTAGCTTCCATAAAGAATATGCCAATGATTTCCGGTTCTGTCAAACTTTAGTGATACAGATTTTCCATCTATGATATCAATTGGATGTCCAACATCTTTCAATATACTTTCCATCAAATGCTTTTTTTCTCTTGGTATGGCAACATGATCACACGGATAATCGGTATTGATTCTTATCAATATATAATCCAGTGACAACAGTTTATTCAACAAGCTTTCCGAGCTTTCGTTGAAATATGTTAGCCATTCGTGTTCAACTTCAACAAACATTATTGGTCTTGAATTCTTGATCAAAGTTTCTGCACCAGCCAACAATAGTAATTCGGAACCTTGTACATCAACTTTCATGAATGATACTCCATTTGATATTATGTCATCAATGCGTATCATTTCAACAACGTCGCCACCAACACCAACTTTTGTTGCTCCAATGTTTATTTGTGTGGCATCCACATCAACAAAATCCATCTGAATCATCTTGTTTTCATTGCCAATCGCAGCATTGACGCAATATACATTTCTCAAGTCATTCAGAAACACATTACCATTTAATTGTTGATAAATTATTCTCAATGGCTCAAACGAAATTACTTTTCCAGTACGCCCAACCAACTTTGACAATGTTACAGTGTGATAGCCAAGATTAGCTCCACAATCCAAACAAGTGTCTCCGTCTTTCACCACATTCTTTACTATATTGTAAAAGTGAGGCTCAAAGTCATGATTTTCAATCAAAGCTTTGCCCAATGCGTCATTGGGTAGCACTAAGAATTTTCCATGTTTTGCTTCTATTATATTTGGCATTTATTTTATATACACCGCTTCGAATTTGTTTATAACATTCTGCGGTGAGAATTTGATTGAATAACAATCCCAGTATACATCATTGATATACTGTTTGTCAATTTGTAATAAATACGAAAGTAGTTCTTCTTTATTTTTATATTTCAAAGCCTTGTCGCCAAGCATATCAATGTGTGCTCGCATATACCACCAATATGGTGCATCATAAGTGAATACAGGCTTGTTGAATGAAGAAAACTCAGCAACTGCCAATCCAAATGTTTCTCCATCACTTCTACCATGAACCATAGCATCGCAGGTGTTGATAAACTTGCTTTTATATGACAATTCTGGTTGAAATGGTATGAACTTGGTACGAGGATGGTCTGTAAACGGCTTTGTGTTCAAGAATATAGCCCACAAGTCTGACCGCTTGTTCAATGCTTCAATAACAGCCGCTTGAGCATCTGGTACATCAAATTGTTCATAACCACCCAATCTTCCGATCACAAACGCATTTTTAGGCAGACCCAACTCATCATGTAGAGTTTCATTTGTTTTTGGTAGATTTATGATATGAGGAACCCACAGTTCCTTTTTGAAATATTTTGATAACCATTCACTCACACCAGCATATACATCTCCATGCGGTTCATGCATCTGAAACACACAATGAATACCGGTTTTACAATTTGTTGGTGTCAACTTATCATCTGTGCCATATTTTATCATATAAAACAAATCTATCTTTTCTTTGTCTATGATGTATGGAATTTCAGATGTTTCTTCGTACAAAAAACAACCAAACTCACCAAACTTGTTCATTGGATGTGTGGACTTTTTTTTAGAACTTACAATGAATGGTTCATGACCAAGAATGTCACGTAACGCCAACGAATAGTCATATGGTACAGTGCCACAACCTCTATGATCCAATTGATCTACATGTATTCCAATTTTCATATCAAATTCCTTCTTAGCTTATATAGTTCGTCAGGCATTGTTGCTTTATCAAGTTTTTCCCAATCGTCCCATATAGCACTGATAAATCTGCCAGATATTCCATCACTCTTTTCAGACAGCAACCATTCAATCAAATTGAGCATACGAGATGGGTCGTCTCCTTGCGCAGATTGCTTCAGTGCTTTGTTGTATTCATCTTCACCAATTATGGTTGGTCCTGCTTTGAGTGCTCCATCAATGATATTTGTTTTTATTGCACCGGGTGCCACCGCATTTATATCCAAGTTTTTTTCTTCCAATGATATGCTTTCAACCAAACGAACCACCGCCGTCTTTGCTGCTGCATAAGCAGAGAAATATGCTCGACCATTGGCAGAACCTCCGCCAGCCAAACATACAATCTTTGCTCTGCGAGCTTTGTCCATAGTAGGATAAAATGCACGAATTGCATTATATGTTCCATTTAAATTCACTGATATGGTTTCTGCCCAAGCTGCTGCATCTGTTTTGGATGTTTTTCCAACTTCACCTTGTGTTCCCGCGCATGTTACAACTGCATCTATGTTTATATCAGCATCAAGAAAATATCTGGACCAATCTTCAACTTGTTCATAGTTGGTTACATCACATTTATATTCTGAAGAACGAGACAATCCATATACAACATGTCCATTACCCGCAAGTCTGTCTGTCAACATCTTGCCAATACCTGCACTATTACCAGTTATTACGATGTTCATCGTTGGATTTCTTGATTGATGGAATTAGATTTAATCCTAAATTAAATTTTTTGTCAAGTTCAATTAATGTATGAATTTCTCTGCCCAGTGTATCATTTGTATATGGACCGCCCGGTTTTAGATACGACAACGGTCCAATTCGTTTATCCGATTTTAGTCCCATTGACACTTCGCTTTTGTCTGCGTGTGTTGCGTCACACACCTCGGAAATTTCATTGATAAAAGCAATGCTCAAAGCCAAAAAAGAATTTATGGCGTGCTTGATCATTTCCGCTGACTCCAAACCAACAAAAATAACTGGTTTGTTCAATGGAGCAAACAAATCTTCTATGGTCGCCAGTCCATAATTCTTTCTGTCTTCTGCTTGAGTTAAAGCACTTCCATCCAACCCAACAATGATGCGATCTGGATTCATAAAGTCATTGATTGCTTTGCCGCGACGAAGATTTTCTGGAGAACAAGCAATGATCAACTTTGGAAATGCATAAACAAGTTCTCGACATGTGCCAACTGGAATTTGAGATGACACTAGTACAATTGTACCTTCACCGGCATTTGGCAATATGTTTCTCAATCTGTCAACAACAACTTGAGAACTTGGTTTACCATCAGCATCAACCGGAGTATCATAACATATCCAAACAATTTGTGACGCTTGCAGCTTCTCAATGTCAGTTTCATCAACATTCACTTTGTGAAATTGCTCCATACACGCTGCCGTGATATATGCCAAATGACCATGACCAACAATTGTTATATTCATACTTTATTCAGATGAGTTGACAGTTCGATGTTGAAACTCTGCCATATCTTAGTTTTATGTGCTTCTATGTCAACGTTTTTTAAGTTTAAATATTTCTTATAATGATTCTCTACAGTATATTTTAAACCTATTTCAGTCACTACCATGTTTCGCATAACATGTTGTTTTACCAACATTCTATTATATTTTGCGTTATATGCTTGCGAAAATGCTGTAATCCACGTGTCGTCCGGACCATATTCACCAATAAATTCTGGAACTGTTGCTTTTTGCATAAGTTCGTGTGAAATACAAGTAAACCAACCACCGCCAAACTTGAAACCATTGATCTGCTCAAGATGTGTTGCATCCATGTTCATACATTCATTGTCCAATGAAAACATATCAAAGAAATCTCTGTGATTATATGGCTGAGACATATACTTCTTGTTTGTGATTATGTTCCAAGAATCATCCCAGTACTTTATGATTTCTGGAGTAATTATATAATATTGGTCTTTCATATCATATACAAAGGTAGACAATGCATACAATATATGCTTTGGAAAGAAAATGTCAGTGTCCAACCATACATATGCAGCAACTTTGTCTTTGTATTTTAGTGCGTCAACTCGGCGTTTGGCAGCAGAACCCCCAACAGTTCCGTTTGTGTTATAATCGAAATCACATTCACACCAATCACATATTTTTTTCAAATTACCAAGCTTGTCAGCAAACATCAACCAAGGAATTTGAGACTTTTCCCAATCAATTCTGTTGCTGCTTGTGTCCAATGTAATAGACAAATGAAACTTTATGTCTGGATGAATGTTGAACGACGATTCTTTCAATCCAATAAGCACTCTTTCAAGACCATCAATCTCCCACGGAAACACAAACATACTGATTACTATATTTTTCATATCTTCAATTATACATGTTTTCTGTCATTTGGAAAGGATAAACTTTGCGTTCATGCTTTAGTATTTTCCAACTTGGATATATCAATCCTGTACCCTTTTCATCATAATTCGGACCATACCAAGGATCGGGAATCACGATATTTCCGTTATTGTTGTTCAAATAACCTCCCCACCAAGCAAATGTGCTGTTGGACAATATCAAATGCTTCATCTTGGTCATAAGAAACAACTGCATACCAATACTATCATTCACATATATGGCACTTTCGCCGAATGTTTGTTTGCACCAAGTAAAGTCGTCAGAAAACACAAACAACTGATCTGCATCTTGGAAATATGTATCTATGGCATCAGAATAGTATCTGTCACTCAACACACAATGATTGTGTTGTAGCATAAGATAATCACCTCTTCGTACAGACACACCCAATGAATTTGGCGAGATTTCTATCTTGGATATTTTCTCCAAAATTTCGTCGGCTGGAACAAAATACTTGTTCAACAGTTCATCTCTTATATCATCAAAGTATCTATAATCTTGGTAGAATCCAGATATAGTGGTGTTTTTGATCAATGGTATTTCTTTATAATCATCAACGTGATGATTATATTGCGTATTTTCTTTGACCACACCACGACTAAAGTTGTATTTGAACATGCTCAAATCAACTTTCACATTGCCTCTATGACCAGCATATGAGTCATTGGGAAAAACGCAATCTTCTTCTAATTTTTTTGCCAAAGATAGTGCAGTGGCTATTGGAAACAGATGATTTCCCAACCTACCGTTGAATGTACAACTTATCATCCTTGTCCCATGTTGGCTTTTACTGACCAGTTCTTATTGTAGAACTCGTTTTGTGCTTTTTGTCTATCAATCGTCTTGTAATGAATAATAGCATAATCAATTTCTTTTGGAAGATCTGCCACAATAGATGCTCCCGTAATTGTTTCGTGCAATGGCTTGTGCCATTGTATTCTTAAACTATTTTTATAAATACGAGATTGATAATCTCCTGAATTCCAATTTATAATAGGCAAGTCACCAAACTCCGGTAATTTTGATATATGCCATCCCCAGTTTCTGGCATCATTGTCTGTGGCACCTCGTACAATATTGACTCTTGGAACTCTATACAATTCAACCGTTGGATTTGAATCAATGATTTCGTGCATATTATTCAACAGATTTGGAAACAAATATTCATCGGCGTCGATTTGACACACGAAGTCGCCCACACAACGCTTGCTGCCATAATTTTTATGTTCAGCAAAATTTTTGTTTAGTGCATGTTGAACAACAGTGAACCCATAACTTTTTGCTTTGGCAAGAATTTTCTTGGTGTCTTCATTATCCGAAAAATCGTCCAATACAACGACTTCATCGTTTGGGGCAACAAAGTCTATATGAGTCTTGAGCTTCTCAATCAGTTGCAGAAGCTCAAGTGTCTCATTTTTGCAAGTTACTAAATAACTTATTTTCATCCCGTGACTGGTGTTGGTGCTGTTATTTTCTTGAACTTTGGTAGAGTGATTGCCACTTTCTTTTCAAATGTCGGCAAATTCTTGTCCAAAATGTCCATGAAAACTTTATTTCCTGCTTCAAGTGTAAACTTTTCGCTGTTTTGTTGACGCAGTTTTTCTGCATTTGGAATATACTTGATATAGTTATCAAAAATATCTTCCAACTTTTGAGCAGCAACACTGTAGTTTACATTGAACCATTGCGCTTCTTTGATTAGCCAGTCGTTGCATGCACTTGGTGGAATATTGACCAATGTACCGGGCAACAAGTTTGCAAGTTCGGCTGGCAAGAAATCAACATGACCGCTCCAACCACTTGCAAGCAATGGCTTGCCGCTTAATGTTGCTTCAAGCAATGGACGACCAAATCCTTCGCCGTGAGTAAAACTTACATGTGCTTTTACTTTTGGATGGTTGTATAGTCTATTCAATTCCTTTGGCTCCAACTCACCATGCACAAGATAAATGTTTGGCAAGTCTCCATTCAATGGAGTTCTTATTTCATTGATTTTCTTTAACAAATCAGTTTTATCCATTTTGCTGAATGTTGCACCACTGGTTTTCAGAATCAACGCCGGTTTCTTTTTCTTGTTCTTGAATACTTCACTGAATACTTTTATAAGCATTCCAACGTCTTTACGATCCGCACCCAAATCTCCTTGTAGCCAATGTCCAACAAACAAATAACAGAAATCTTCTGTAATAGCATCAATTGCAGTGTCAATTTCTTTTGAAGACTCGATTGTCTTTTTGTAGATATTCACATCCACACCTTCAAATGCAACTTCAATTGGCTTGTTGAGCACAATTTTTTCTTCTGCACCATTTTCGTGTTTCTTTGTGTATGATGCACTCACAAAACCTTCTTTGGCGAAGTTGGATGGAACAATATTAAGGTTCATTCGATTCATTCCTTCCATCCATTCAGCCTTTGGAATCGTGCTTTCAATACCAGCAGTTACACCGATATTATACTTGCCAATTGGTTTGAACTCATTGGGAATAGATACTTGAACAAACAACTCTGGTTGTGCTGATAGTTGATTGATGATTCTGCTCTTGATTTCTTTCACCATTGGAGCATTTTCATCATCAAGCATTGTGTTTGGACATACACCCCATCGCATAGGAATGATCTTTACATCAAACTTGTTACTGTTGATTAGTGCAGTGGCAATTTGAAAACAATGATCACCATAACCGGAACGAGATGCGATTGGTCCTTGTATTACGCAAACTGGTTTTATTTCGTTACTCATTTATATAACTTTTATTTTTATTATTACGGAGTTGTTCCAGCCGTATTCTGGGCTTCTTGTTCATCAATGATTGCTTCAATTTCATTTTCCACGTCATTGATGCGATCCTTAAAATCAACATTTGCCGATTTTTTCTCCTTGCGAATTTCGGCGAGCTGTTTTGTTAGCTCGTAAACTTTTGTCTTTGCTTCGTCTTTTGTTAGTGCTTTTGCCATAATATTTTTTAGTTGAATTTGTTTTTTGCTTCTGCTCTGTCAATCTTTGGAATAATGAATCCAAGACTTTTGTTTGGCATGTTGTGTCCAACATATTCATCATGACGATGAATGTTGAAGCGTTCTCTACCCTTCCAATTTGATAACATGTTGTCAATGCCAACTGCCATAGTCTCACACATTCTCTCGGAACTCAATCCTTCTGAACTCATGAGCCATTCACGTCCCTTTAGTCCGCGATCTTTGCGATTGTCGCGACCAACTTCATACCAGTGCATCATTGCTACAGCAGCATCTTCCCAACGAGCATAATCTGCGAGAATATATGGTGTAGGAATACTTCCCTGCACCATTCTTGCACCGGGAAATATTGGTGTAACCCAAGTACCGTGATTCTTGTATCTACCATCTGCATTGGTTCCCCAGTTTGTATCAAACTCTACAGGATTACCATTTTCATCCGTAAATCCACATTGATCTTGCAAACCACCGGTTACTGTTACGAGTATTGGTGTACCGGCGGCGATACTTTCCGCCGTTCCAAGACCAAATCCCTCGTTGTCAGAAAGATTTATTGTAACATCAGCAATATTATAATACTGGTTCATATGCTCTGGCATAACTTTGTCTGTGCTAAACACCACATCATAATCTGGACAAAACGCCGTTTTACATGCTATCAAATCTGTGCCCGCTTCTTCCAATGGAGTTGTGTGCATAAACAACACACATTTGGCTGCTTCTTCTTTGGTTAGATTGTCACAGAAGTTTCTATAAGCAAGCATGATTGTGCTGGTTTGCTTACGACGAATATTGCGATTGTTATAAAAAATAACATAATTGTAATCTTTTTTGAATAGTTGCTTTTTTAATACAACAAGTTCCTTTACTTCAGACTCACTTGTCAATGGTCTAAATGTCTTGGTGTTGATGCCATGTGGTACATAAGATACCGTTGTTGGTTTATTGAGAACAGAACCCAACACACCTTCTACGATATTCTTTGTCTGTTTGCTGATGCAACCAATCCAATCACAAGACTCATAGAATGCTCTGTTATACATTGGGTAGGGTAAATCATCCCAAATACTATAATAACCAATTGGCATCTTTTGACGAAGTTCGCGTTCCATTTGATATAACCAACCCCAAAAACGAGGATCGGTGAAATGCATCAATCCATCTGGCTTTTCAAGCTTGATGATTTCATTTAGAATTTCCGGATTGCCATAGCCATCAACTGGATATAAACGAACATATGCATCGCTGATACCAGCACTGTTATTTACAGCACCGTCCAAATTTATTATCTTTCCCTTTTCTGGATGTTGAACAGAACCTGCGATTTGAACCCAATTATACTTGCCAGCAAGTCCAGTTACAAACTCTCTTGCCATAGTGGCAATACCAGAATGCATTCTCAAGTCATCGCAAAGTAGTATAATTTTCTTTCTGTCCTTTTGAGGAATATAACCATTATTCATATATAAAATTTAGTATGTTTTAAATTTGATTATTGTCAAATTATTAAAATGCACTGCCGCTAATTTGTAAAGAATTTGTGTCGTCAATTTTCTTTTTGAAATCAGCATCATTGGTGTATAGATACACACAACGATTGACCAACTTTTGCAGTGTCATGCCGCTACTTACACCAGCTTCTTTGAATGAAGTATATTTGTCTTTAAAAATGTGAATACTGGTAAAAGATGTTTCGTGATTTGATTTTAGTTTCATATGTTGTTGTTTTTCCTATATACATATATATGAAAATAACATTCCGTATATATAAGAAATCAAATTAATATATAAAAACTACTTATCAATTTTCTTTTCCGTCACAATATAACTTTCCTTCAGCGTTCTTCAGTTCTTTAAAGATACAATATTTGCAATTCTTCTTGGCTTTGCCGGGTTGCTTGGGAAACACACCGTCTTTATTATATTCACCGGCGGCATCAAATCCAGCATTGATAAACTCCAAGAATGATGTTTCAACTTGTTTCATGCTAATTTTACCATCGGGTGGAGAAATACGTTGAATGCGCTGTTGTGGAAAAGATACATCCTCGTATAGTTTGCGTTTTACAACAAAGAATTCAATTTCGATGTCAGTCATCGGAACCTTGAACATTTGATTGTAAAACCGTTTATACAACAACAGTTGATCAATCTTGGTTCTGTCTGCCTTCTGATATTTATTCCAACCATTGGTTGATGTCTTGAAATCTAAAATAAGTACCTTCTTGGTCAGTTTGTCTTTTAGCACAATGTCAAGAAAGCCTTTGTATAATATTGTGCCACCTTTTAATGGAATTTCCAATGGCAGTTCAATACCAACAAGTTCATATTTTTTACTTGGAAAATGCTTGCTGCGTTGAGCATATGCTAGTGTATGATCCAGAATAACTTTACCATCGTTCTCAAACTCTTTGACTGTATCTTGAGTGATCAAGCCCAATATATCTCTTTCATCTTCAGTCAACTTGAGCTGTTCATCTGTAGCAATCTTGAGGTCTTTTAAGCCTTCTTCATATTCTTTCTTAAACAAACCAAATGCATCCAAAGCATCTGCTTCAGCGGTTCCTACTGTATATAACAAACGAAGATATTCTTGTAATGCAGCATGAATAGCTGTACCAAATGTGGTATGAATGCTTGCTTCATATGGAGCCAACTTGTCTATATAAGAAAGTTTCCAATCCATTGGACATTTTAACCATTTGCTATATTGACTGAAACTCACATTCTTGAGTTTTTTTACTGGCTGAGTGGGTTCGGTTATAACCGTCACAGGATCGGGAGTTTCTACAAGAAATTGATTGGACATATAATACTACTATACATAAAAAAAACTATCTGTCAATGATAATGACTGTATATTTATTGTGAACGATGGAAAATAAATCTTTCACGCACATATTACAAAAAACGGGTGTGCTAAAAACATTCACAGTTGCAAAAATTGTCAAGAAACAAGACATTGACGAGCTAAAAGCACTAATAAAAAGTGTGGCATCGGATGATGCCGAGTATAAAAAAATGTTGAAAGAAGAAATGTCTAAAATCTCTGACATGCACAATCAACGCAATCCAATACCTGGTATTATTTATCCCACGCCAGAAAATGACATAAAAAAATTATTGGTTGCCATTACTAAAAAATTTTGCAAAGGAATAAAAACTCAAAAATTTAGCAAGCGAGAACTTGCTTTCTTGGTATCAGCAATCATAAACGATCTTGGTTTGACACAAGAAGATTTTGTTAAACTAAAAGAAGAGCTTGAAAGTCAGATTCAGGATGATGATGACGAAGATGATGATGATGATGAAGATGATGAAGAAGAAAGTCAGAGCTTCTGAACCCAAATATTCATAAACTTGTCCACGTGAGCATTTAGTTGAGTGTCAAGCAACAAATCTTCTGGTAGTTTGCATTCTACATGTTCCCATTTAATGGAATGATGTGCAGCAGCGTCAATCTTTGGATCATTTTCTTTTTCATGTTCATTTGCAGGCTGAACAAATACTTTGTGTCCCCATTGAATATCCCAAGTAAATTTGCTGATATGACACAATACTCCATTCACTTCATTTTTTAGAAAGTATAGCTCGTCTTTTTCATATGCATCATAACGAACATCTGTTATGATATAATAATCATAATTGGTTTCATCAATGGTCTTCTTGGCCAAATCAATCCAATATCTACCATCTGTGCGCTTGCGTTGAGCATCGCCATACCATACAAGCATAGGACGAATAATTAATTTTTCTTCTGGAATAGTTGTGAAGGCAGAAATGCCAAGATTCTTCATCAAGAAATCATTCACATCTGACTTTAGCGGGTCAGCCAGTGCAATTCTTTTTACAGATTTACCTGCCTGTTGAAGTTTATATGCAAGAATGGAAGCAAATGTATCTTTACCACTGCGAGCGCAACCGCCAATACCCACTACTTTTTTATTTGATGTTTGCATATTTTATCGTTTACTCTTTTCCAATAACTCTTCAATTTGCTCTGTGTCATATCCATAATTTTGCACAATACTGCGAATGTCATCGTTGGTCATGATACTCATATATTCAACAACATTGCGTTCACTATCCTTGAAATGCATACACAACAAAGTCAATAAAGTTTTATTATATTTTTCTCCGCTGTTTTTTATATATGGCACAAATACTTTTGCTTTTGGTACAATGTCAATACAAACTCTATAAAACTGCTCTGGAGTTAGTTTGTCTTGATAATATTGTAAATCATTGATGCTGTCAACAAAGTCCATCTGCATGCTCAAGAATCTGCATACCATATAATTACTCCAAGTCTTTTTATCCGCATCAGACAATGTATCAAAGTATTTAGGATTTTTTCCCACACGCACTTCATTGAGGTGGTCAAATAAACTTTTATTCTTTGGCTTTTTATCAACTTCGTTTTTTATTTTTGCCATATTATTTACCAACTATACAATAGTGCGGATATATGTCAACAACTTCACACAATTTTAATAAACCCATCGGTTATACGATTTTTTAAAATAATGTTGGCGGCTTTTTCTAAAGCTTCTTCTTTAATTTTCAAGTAATCTTCCACAGTGGCGGTTGAAGCATACTCCATTATCATATGATTATCATATGCTTGTTGAGCTTCTTCAAATGTTGATTTGTCTAAATCAAGTTGCGTTACGCCTATTTGCTTCATAAATTATTAATCTCCCCAGACACGATGGTCTTCGTGGATAGTTTCCCAGCCGTCATATTCATGAATATGCCATTTAACATCATCAGGAATCTCTACAACTTTAAGTTCAGCATGACCACCATCGGCAGCTTCTCCCAATTGCTCTACAATTTCTACTAGAATAGGATTGTTGCGCTCGATGTCATGCTCATAGATAATAATTGTACCAGCACGTTCATTAAAAAGGGCAAGAGCTTTTTTAGAAAGCCCAAAGCCACCATAACAAGTATTGATTATAATTTTCATTTTTTTATAGATAAGCGAACATCCAACGCAGCAGCACAGGGAAATTGTTCCCCAATTTTGAACTTTAGCGTATTTAAACTAAATGGTTTGAGCACTTTGTCACCGTTGACCCAACTTCTTTCTGTGCTAATATATCCTTGTTGTTCCAACATATCACGCAACTTTGTGAACTCTGGGTGATCAATTGTACCATGTGACATTCCAGATATGGTAGAACCATCATACATATTCAATGTCATATGTTTGGTGTCTGTCACATCAGAAATATATTCACGTTTTAGCACAAACTTTTTCATTTTATTTCTTCCATACCCTTTTGTCGTATTGTACAAATGTAACAAGACCAAATGCGTTTTTTGCATTTGACCATTTGCCTTCATTGTTCTTTTGGCTAACTATTTTTGTGTATGCAGCGTTTTCAGTTAGTATATCTGGGTTTCCAAGAAAAAACTTGTTTCCAAGTTCCAACTTGCCAAATTCTACCATGCGTGGTCCTTCATTATTTGTTTTCATTTTCTTCCGTAGATTGTAAATTTATCTTTTGTTTTAAACCGTCTTTCACAGATCGGTTCATGTTTTGCTCTAAACGATGTATTCTTGAGTTATATTCCGTCAATTTACTGTTTATTTTACTGTGGTCTGAGTTGTTTTTTTTTAGTTGATCAAATGCAACTTTGAGTGTATCTGTGATTGCATTTCCAGCCGTTGCAAGTGCTTTTTTATGACTTTCATTTTGTTCAAGCAGTTGCTTATTCAGTTTCTTTATTTGATAATAAGAACGAACAGAGTATGCAATCAGCAAAATGCATAATGTTAGTGTGAAATATTCCATGAATAAAAAAGGATGTATCAGATTATGATACATCCTTGGATTTGTCAATATTTTTTTATGCTACAACTTCTTTCACATGCGTAACATGGTCTAAGAAATGAACCCAACTTGGATGATGTGCCACATTGATTGTGGAACTTATGGGCAAAGACTTGGGAGCAAATGGCTTACGAATAAGTGTCAAACCTGCTTGCTTTGGCGTCTTGTCTGCCTTTTTGCTGTTGATGTCTTTGTGACACCATACCATGTTTTCAAACGTGTTTCTGCCGCCTTGAGAACGTGGAGTAACATGATCAATGTTGCCGTCTTTCCAAGTTAGAACTTCGCCAGTATATTGACAAATACCACCATCACGCTTTCTGATTGCTTCCTTGGTTGGACGAGGCTGTACAGTTGGCATTTTGCTATAGTTGGGCTGAATAATGACTCGTGGAGCACGAATCTCCATGTTGGAGGTGTGAATAGCCAAGTCATATTCACGAACTGGAAGCTTTCGCCATTCTTCCCAGCCAACAGGTTGGGTATATTCGGGGTTGTTCCAATCAACATTGCCGTCAGCATCAATTGGAAATACCATGTCAATAGCCATAGCAGCAGGAGAATTTCCCTTTTCGCCGCCTAGCATGGCAATGAGAGCTTCTTTGACTGTTTTGGTGCCCAAAGCTTGCCAAACGCCATTTAAGCACAAAACCGGTTGATTTATAACATTCATTTTATATACCAATAACTATGATAGGATTTTTATAAAAAGTCAAGATGCTTGTTGTGGTATTTTTACTTTTAGTAAATCTTCTCGAATACATCTCAACTCTCCAATGTTTATTTTAAGAACTTCTATTGCACTTGATTCGGTTTTTGCATGATTAATCAATATATCAAGCAATTCTTGTTTGCCCAATATAGTATTGTTTAGATTATCTATAACATTTTGCAGTGTCATTGTAAAACTTTGAGTTGAAGATGTGGATCAACATCAACTTCCATGTCGCCGTCAAACAGAATAATAGTTTTATTTCCTTTATTTATAATCAATGACACTGTTAGTGTTTTTCCCGACGCACTCAACACTTTGTCACCAACCACCAAACGCTTTGCTGCTTTTTCAACATAATTTTTTGTTTTTGTCATATATTGTTTATTTGATAATATCTTCAATTGCGGCGAGTTTTTCTTCTTCACTTCTGTATGTGAACAATGTGGCTTCTTCCGCTCTGGTAATTTTTGTTAGTGTTTCATTCATTAGTGTCAATTTCATGCGATCAATTGATCTAATATTGTCAATCGCAATTACAAATATAGCATCTTTGATTTTTTTATGATACTTTGAAGACAATCCTTCAATTGTAATAGTCCCAGAGTTGTACTCATAATTGACGCGAAAAAATCCTTTCTTTAATGCAGCAACACGTACAGGCTGTTCTTCATCTGGCAAAGTTTTAACATCCAATCCATACTTCAATGCAATTTTTGGATTATTTTGCAACCATCTGTAATGCCACTGATCTAAAGACACAGGCTTACCGTCTGGTAAAATCCACATCTTGGATGTAAGAAGATCTGTCTTATGTGAAGCCACTGCCTTCAGTTCAGAAAACAATTTACTTTCTCTTAGCAATTCATATTTCTCTCTTAGTAGTTTAATCATATAGTAATAAGTATATTTATAATATGCAATAGTATAGGGCTTGAACTATATAAAGTCAAGCCCTGTGTTTTTACTTCAATACTTGATATAGCAATTTTTTATAATCATCAGTGCCGATGGTCTTGCGATCTAGCATCTTGAATATAATTGCACTTCTGCCTGTACTGCCATATGCTTGTAAGATTTCTTTGGCGGCAATATTACGAGCAATGTTCATACGAGCAGATGCAAACTCAAACAATGCATTCATAATCTTGTGAACTTCTTTCATAGCATCACAGATACGTGAAGCGTGTCCAGTTGCCATTGTAGCAATTTCAAAGTCAAACTTCTCGTTTAGATATTCAAAGAATTCTACATAACCAGTTGGTTCATGAGAAAGATTGTGCCGATCCATAAACCAATCAATATATACATCAATGACTTTTTCTATACTAGAAATTTCACTTTTTGCACGATGTAAAAAAAGATATGATGCGGCTTTTACTTTACGAATTTGTTGTTCGTTGTTATAATACACACACAAACCTTCTTGGTCTTTCAACACTTCAACTGCCGACTTCATTTCTTCAACGGAGTTGTAGGAGAAAGTGCGGGGACGACGCAGCTTAATATCAGATGCAAAATAGTCCAATTGAGATTGGCGCATCAAGGAATAATCATTGTGATTGATTACAGCAGTCAAAACCATGTCAGGTTCGTCGCCATAGTTCAATACAATGCGATTGGTTGGACTCAACCATTCCAGTACAAAAGACTCATTGCTAGTTTCTAGCACTTCGAGGTACACAATGAACTTCTTGTACTTTTCACACAAATAGTCTATCTCATGTCCATTTGCTTGCTTACGAGCATCAACAGTTCCGCGTGTGCGAATAACAGTGTGCCCCTTATAGCGAGAAAAGATTAAAGTAGAACCGTCCAACTTTTCCATCAACTTTGCATTTTTTAGATCAGAAGGTGCTGGGAAAATGTCTGGCTTTTCGTCCCAATTAAAGAACTTGGGAAAACTCAACGACACAGGATACCCATCTTTATCCCACAATGAAGAGCGATAAATGAGGTTCTCTTTATTCCAAGTTGCACCAATATTTTTGGGCTGAACCAAAAAACATTCATGCCCACCAACAAAGTGCTGATGAACCATGAATGATTCGGGGTTTATGGATTGTAGGTCAATTTTCACTACTTTACTATGACATCTTTTTATAAAATGTCAAGGATTATTTACAAATCGAAGTCGTCAACGTTGAGTATAACTGAATCGAGGCGTTTATGTATGTCTTTGGCATAAGTATATAGGTCAAATTTAACACCGAAATTTTCAGGCTTCGTCTTGTAATCTTTTAGATATGCACATAAACAATTCATTCCTACCCAAGCAGAAATCAAATCTTTACGTTGTTTTTTTGTAAGAGGTTTATTTTTCATATAGAAAAAATCCCACGGTGTTTGCCGTGGGATTTTGATTTATAACCTTTGATTGCCAATATTACTTGGCAATAACTCGGCGCAATGCAGCAACAGCGCGTCCATCAAGGCGAACCTTGTTGACTTCACCAGTGGTAGGATTGAATCCCGTAACATTTAGATGAGTGCTTTCGCTCTTGACACCCTTGACAGGGCGAGAAAAAGAAAGTTCATAAGTAGAACCCTTGACGAGTGTGGAGACCTTGCGGCCATTGTTTGTTTTATTTGTTTTAGTCATATTAGTATGATTTAGTT
>Ga0209086_10000521_pt1 | contig 33629 bp, 36 predicted proteins | sample M_130207_XF_Meta_FD_187312 | JGI IMG/M metagenome (GOLD analysis project Ga0209086, IMG submission 187312) | Freshwater microbial communities from Lake Montjoie, Canada to study carbon cycling - M_130207_XF_MetaG (SPAdes) (version 2) | ecosystem: Environmental > Aquatic > Freshwater > Lake... | reverse complement strand
CACCTCTGCGTTCACCTCAATGCCACCCAGACCATTTTCCCAGGGACCGATTTGCGCCTCGTCTACGAAATCGGCTCGATGTAATTTCCATAGAGGTCAGGATGTCTGAGATTAGTGAGATTGGCCGCTAGATGGAGCGACGCGGCGTGAAGAACCGGGCCCCCACAGTTATGCGGAGCCGCTGGTAGATACCACGTCTCGGCCATGTTGGCGATTTTTCGCGCCTCGGAGAGGCCGCCAACCCAGGAAATATCCGGCATCACGGTGCGGGCGGCCCGGTTCTCAAACAGTTCCCGATATTGCCATCGTGTCATCAACCGCTCCGAGATGGTGAGCGGCAGGTGCGTGGCCGTGGCGAGTTCGCGGTAGGCTGCCAGATTATCCTGCGGCAGCATCTCTTCGAGCCACATCGGCTCATACTCTTCACACGCGCGGGCAATACGAATGGCGCAGGGCAGATTCCAGAAACCGTGAAACTCCATGGCGACATCCATTCGGTCGCCGAACTCCTTTTTAATCAGACGCAGTGGTTCGAGACCACGGCGAAGCTGTTCCGCCGTGATGGAATGGCCGCCGGACTCCTTGGCGATGGGGTCCATCGGCCAGATTTTCATGGCCGAGATGCCGGATTCCAGCAGACTGGCGGCGAGTTCGACCGGTTGGGTCAGAAAACTGAGGTGGTCGTAGCAGGTGTTATAAGTGCGAATACGGTCGCGGGAGGCTCCGCTAAGCAGTTGATAGACCGGTTGGTTGGCCACCTTGCCCGCCAGATCCCAAAGCGCCATGTCGACGGCGGAAATCGCCCGCATCTCCGCTCCCGCCCAGCCGGAGTAAGAGATCGCTTCGAACATCGACGCCCAAAGGGCGTCCACGCGAGACGGGTCCTGACCGAGGAGCCGGGGGGCGAGACTGGAATGCACAACGGCCTCTTCGGCGGCGGGATGGGGGTAGGTCTCGCCGAGGCCGAAGAGGCCGTTGTCAGTATGAATTCGAACCCAGAGCCATTGAATCGGTCCAGCATGAACCGTAACGCCTTGGGCAAGACGAAGGGTCTCAATTTTCGTGATCTTCACGAAAACTAGCTTACATCGCTTCGGGCATGGGTAGGTTTGCTTTGGCCAGCGTCTTCGAAAGCAGCTCGATCGCGCATTTCTCCGACATGGTCCGAGCGATAGAAATCTCGGTGATCAGCATGCGACGAGCGCAATCGAGCTGCTTCTTCTCGCGGAAAGAGAGCGGCTTGGCGGACTGGAGCAAAACGAGTTCTTTAAAGACTTCGGAAATGCCGGATAAACCGCCGACCCTCATTTTTTCGGAGTTCTCTTTGAAGCGATCCTTCCAGTCCTGGGTGCGTTTGCACTCAGCCGTGGACAGAAACGCCAAGACACGGTTCGTCTCAGTTGATTTGGTTACCTTCCTCAGGCCGATGTCAGAAACGTGGCTGAACGGCACCATCACCGTGAGACTGTTGTAAGTCAGTCGGAGCAGGTAAAACCGCTCGGACTGCGAACCAAACGATCGGGTGCTGATATTCTCGATAGTTCCAACACCGTGGTTTGGGTAAACCACTTTGTCGCCGATGTGAAAGGTCGTGCAGGGACCCATAATACACCTTCCGTGAGTTGTTAAGTCTACTAAACCAGAGAGCAATCTAATGTTAATCTGCCGTATCCGAAGCGTCAAGCAAAAAATCCGTAAATCGAACAAAAAATGGATAAACAGGTTGAGTGGACCTGAATGCGGATTTAACTGTGAGTAAAATTCCGCATTTCAGCACTGTGACACCCACCTCGGTCGCGTGTGGAGTTGCTCGTACCGTACGATGACACCTTGCCACGGTGTTATCCTTCTGCCAAGGGGCAAGGAATTTGCAAGCCGAAGCGCATAAAACTGAAATGTCGGATATCCTAGTACTTTCCTATGGAGCAAATAGGTCGCTACACCATTCTGGGCGAGCTCGGTCGGGGCGGGTTCGGAATCGTATATAAAGCGCAGGACCCGAAGATCAATCGGATCGTAGCGATCAAGACGATTCCTACGCAAGAGTTGCGGAGTTTTGCCGGCGGGAAGGAACTCTACGAACGGTTCTCGCGGGAGGCGCAATCCGCCGGCTCGCTAAGCCATCCGAACATCGTCACCGTCTTCGAGTTGGCCGAGGACGATGCCGTCACCTACATCGTCATGGAGTTCGTACCCGGACGATCATTGCGGGATGTGATGAGCGACGGTACCGCGATCCCGGTCGAACGAAAGTTGTCATTGATTCGGCAAATGGCGGAGGCGCTCGACTTTGCCCACGAGAACGGCATCATCCATAGAGACGTGAAACCAGCGAATATTCTGGTCACCGACGCGGGGGTCGCGAAAATCGCCGATTTCGGCGTCGCGAAAATCGTCAGCCAGCATACGATGTCGGCGACTGGAGTCGCCGTCGGCACCCCAAGCTACATGTCGCCCGAGCAGATCATGGCCAAAGGGGTGGACGGTCGGAGCGACCAGTTTTCGCTCGCCGTGATCGCTTATGAACTGTTGACGGGCAAGCAACCGTTTGACGGCGACTCGCTTCCGGCGTTGATCCACCAGATTTTAAGCATCGATCCACCGGATCCGGCGACCGTATCCGAACAAGTGGAGAGGCCGGGGTCGGACGTACTGCTGCGCGGCTTGGCCAAGCGGTCCGGCGAACGGTATCCGACATGCGTAGCGTTCAGTGATGCGTTGCGGCGGGCGGTGATTAACAAAGAGATTACGGTGACCCTGCCGACGGCATTGGCCGCGCCCGTCGTTGACGTTCCGGTAGCAAAGCCAAACTCTTCGCCGCTCGTGAAAGCGGGCTTGGCGATTGGTCTGGGGATTGCCGTGGCGGCGGTCTTTATTGTCCGAAACGGAAATCAGCAGGCTCCTCCGGTGGCGCCCGTGGTCGCGGCTCCGGAACCGTCCAAACCGCTCGCCACCGTCGCCCGGGCGGAGACGAAGAAGTCGGAGCCTGTTAAATCGGAGCCGATTAAAGATGCAAAGAAGAAGGACGCCACCGTGGCGGCAGCGGCACCGCCTCCGGTTGTGGCCGAGACCCGTCCGGTGGAGCCTCCCGATCCGGGTCCGGATGCCCCGGCGGCAAGCTATAACGGTCCCCCGGAAGGCCGGTTTTCGTGGTCCGGTGTTTTTGGCCCCGGTGAACGGCTCGTCATTGTCCGCAATCGTGTGCGGAAGGGCAGTGTCGGAGGCAGCGGGTTGCCTCCGGGTATTCCCCTACAGGTGGAAGTCTCGCCTGCCGATGTTCAGGTAATGCAGCAGCCTAACGCCGCCAACGGGTTCCGTCTCGTTGTGGCGAATGGCTCTGGCGGGCCCGTAAACAGCTTTTCGATTGTATGGAGAGAAGTGCAGCATTGAAAGGATGGCGCTTAGTTGCCTGTCTAACGGTCCTGAACTTGTTCGGGCAAAGCCCGGCCGTACCCACGCGCGGAAAGGCGTTGGTCGTTGGCAATGCCGCCTACAAGAACTTGCCGGCGGTGCCGATGGCCGGTGCCGATGCTCGCACAATGGCCCAAACCCTCTCCGGGCTCGGTTTAACCGTCACTTTGATTCAAGACGCAGAGATCTCGTCGTTGGCCGGTGCCGTCAATGTGTTTTTGAGCACGATCGTGGCGGGCGAACCGGCGGTTTTCTACTATTCCGGCTACGCAGTGCAGGACAAAGGCGAGAACTATCTCTTGCCGCTCAGCTACCAAGTCGGTGGTGCCGATCCGGTCGAATTTTCGGCGTATTCGTTGAAGCGGCTCGAACGATTCGTCGAAGCCAAGAAGCCGGGACCGGGAACCTTGTTGATCGAGGCCGCCCCCCTACCGCCAGTTTTAAGCCGTCAATTTGTAGAGGCGGGTCTGGCACTGATGGATGTTCGAACCTCGGACATATTGTTGGTTTTCGCCTCCCTCCCCGGGCAGGGGGTGAAAGATCCTGGTACCCGCAGCGTCAGCTATTTCACCCAGGCCTGGCTCGAAGAGCTGGAAAAGCCCTGGATCAGCCTCGACGCCATGAGCCGGAATGTAAAGCAGCGAGTGGTGGCGATGACGAATGGGGTGCAGGCCCCGACGGAGATGTCGACCCTGGTCAAGGCGTTCGCCTTCCGCGCTCGACAGCCGCAGGAAATGGAATGGGAGCAGTTGACGAGCAGTCGAGACCTTATCGCTCTCCGGGCGTTCGTAGGACGGTATCCCGGAGATCCGCTGGCCAACTTGGCTGAGGCCCGGTTGCTGGAGTTCGACTGGGCCCACGCCCAGGGCCTGGGTACAACGGCTGCCCTGCTCCAGTTTCTGCAGCGCTATCCGGGCCATCCACAGGCGACTCGGGCGCTGGCGATTTCCGAAGCGGCGGAAAAGTCATCGCGCGCCGATGGCGTCATCGACGCCCTCAACCGCTACAGCAAATCCTTCAGCGAGAAGAATTTGGAAGGCGTAAAGGCTGCCCGCCCGTCGTTATCGGCGCAAGAAATACGCACTCTGGAAGCCGGCTTCCGGATGGCGAAAACCGTCGCCATGACGATCGTCCCCAAGAAAGAGCCCCAAATCACTGGGGCGAACGCCACTGTCCCATGCGAGATGAAGGTGGAGATGCGAATGGACCGTAGCGCGCCGCCGCCGGTAACCCAACAGGTCGTCGTGTCGCTGAGCCGGGGAGCGACCGGCTGGGTGATTGACAGTATTCGCTAATGTTTTGGTCCGCGAACGTCGATGGGGACTTTAGTGAAACGAATCTTCGTCTTCTTTGCGCTGACCCTTCCGCTACTCGCCCATGACGGCGTGAGCACAGATAATGCGGTCGGCTCCAACAAGCTGGCTTACCTGATTCCTAATCTGTTTGGAAACAACGGCATTGTGTTACCGAACGTAGCCCATACCGCTCACTTTACGAGCGCGTTGCAATCGAACTTTGGACCGTTTACCACGTCACTCGTCAGCCAGCTGACCTCGTTGCCGATTCCCTCGCCAGCCTCCGGTTTCATCTTCAGCTTTGATAAAAGCCTGGGCGTTTACTCGCAGAGTACGCAGAGTTTTGGCCCGATCTACGCCGAGCGCGCGGAAACGCTCGGGAAAAACAAGTTCTTCATCGGTTTCAGCTATCAGAATTTCAACTTCGATAAGTTGGATGGAATCGACCTCAAACGCGTCCCCTCGGTCTTTCAACATCAGCCGGCGGGCCAACCCAATTACGTTCAGGACGTGATCACGACGATGAACTCGTTCGATGTGAAGTTCGGACAGCGGGCGGCGTTTTTCACTTACGGCTTGACCGATTGGCTCGATGTCTCGGTCGCGCTTCCGTTCAATTCAGCGAGCATCGAGGCGGTGAGCGATGCGAAGATCCAGCGGATCGGCACGGCTTCGGAGCCGGACATCCATTACTTCGACACGCCATTTGGCGACCGGACCCAGAAGACGTTCGCCCGTTCGGGAAGCGCCCAAGGCTTGGGCGACGTCGTCGTGCGCGTGAAAGGAACCGCGGCGCAGTTTAAGAACGGCGGTTTGGCCGTTGGGGTCGACGCCCGCATGCCCACAGGCGACGCTTACGACTTTCTCGGCTCGGGTGCCTACGGAGTCCGCCCATTCATTGCCCTTTCCTGGCGGCGTGGCAACTTGTCGCCCCATTTGAATCTCGCCTATCAATGGAACGGGAAAAGTATTTTGGCCGGTGACCTGATTTCCGGGGTGACCGGCGATCTGCCCGACCAGATGCAATACGTCGTCGGGCTTGATTACGGCATCACGAAGAAGTTCACCCTGGCCCTCGACTATTTGGGCCAGCGCCAGTTGGACGCCAAGCGCGTGACGCGGGCCAACTACCGGGCCGCCAACAATACGATTTTCCCCCAGATTGCCATCAAAGATGCTTCCTTCCAGCAGAGCAGCCTCGCGACCGGATTCAAAGTGAACCCTATCGTTTCGCTGCTCGTTTCATTCAACCTGCTCTTCGCCCTCGATACCAACGGGCTGCGCGATCTGATCACCCCGTTGATCGGCCTCTCCTACACGTTCTAGCTCTATCGGCCGCTACTGGTGGCAGCGGCCGTCGTCGGCGCTGTCTTGAGCAGGTATTTGGCGTACCAATTCATGTACCGTTGCATTCGATCCCGTTGGAAACTCGGCCGGGCGATCCCGTGGTTCTCGCCGGGGTAAATGATCAACTGGGTCGGCGTCCCGACGTTTTGCAGCGCTTGATACATCTGCTCACTGCCGAGCAATGGCACGTTGAAGTCCTTATCGCCACCCAGGAACAGCGTCGGCGTCTTGATCCGATCCGCGTGCAGGAACGGGTAGCTGATTTTGATCCACGGCTCCAGACCCTTCTGCCACGGCGGTCCGATCTCGTTGTCGTACTGGTTGATGTATTGGTCGTGGCCGTAGAAAGCCAGCGGGAAAGCTACGCCGGCGCCGCTCGTGGCGGCTTTGAAGCGGTTGTCCGACGCAATCAGATAATTCGTCAAAATCCCGCCGTAGCTCCATCCGCCAACCCCCAGCTTGTCCGGATCCGCCAGCCCCATGCTGACCACATGGTCCACCCCGGCGTGCAGGTCGAGCACCTCTTTGTGGCCCCAATCGCCCGCGATCGAAACCGTGTACTGCTGCCCGCGTCCGTTACTCCCCCGATAGTTCACCTGCAAAACCGCATATCCGGCGGCGGCGAACATCTGCCGTTCAATCGTCCAGGAATGTTGATCCTGGCCGTTCGGCCCGCCATGAATCCGGAGGAGCAACGGCACCTTGGTGCCAGCTATGTAGTTGACCGGCTTAACCAGCAATCCGTGCGCTTCATTGCCGTCCTTGGCTTTGAACGACACTTCCTCGGCCGGAGCGAGGCGCAACTGCGCGATCAACTCGTCGTTGTGGCCGGTCAGCTTGCGGGTCGACCCGCCTTCGATCACGTGAACCTCCGCCGGGGCGAGGTTCGTCGAAACCAGCGCCGCGACGCAATCGCCGGAACGGTCCAGGCTCGATACGGCTAGCTTCCCACCGATCATGCGCTCGACGGGCCCACCACTCACCGCGACCCTCGCCGGATATACGCTCATATCGTCGATGGCCAAGAACTCCACTTGTTTGCCATCGAGAGTGAACTGATGACCCGTCACGCCGCGGTCGAAGGTCCCCGTCAGCAGTTTCGACTCACCGCTCGAAATTGTCACGAGCGCCAACCGGTTCATCGTGTACTCGCCCATCTTGTGGTCGCTGCCCTGTAGATACGCGATCGTCTTGCCGTCAGGCGACCAGGCAGGCTGCGCGTCCGAGCCGTTGAAGCTCGTCAGCCGCCGCGGCGTCGCGTTTGCCTTCGCTTCGACCATCCAAATGTCCGAGTTCGGATTCCGATCCGCATCCACCGTCCGATTGCTCGTAAACGCCATCAGTTTCCCGTCCGGCGACCAAACCGGCCCGGACTCGTCGAAATTTTCCGTCGTCACCGTCTCGGTCTTCTTCGTCGCCAAATCGAACAGGACAATCCGATTTCGTTTCGTACCGGAGATGTACCCCGCGCCGTCCCGCTTAAACGAGTAGCGATCAATCACGATCGGCTTTGGCTTCTCGTCCTTCTTGTCCTCGTCCTTTTTAGCCGGCTCTTCATCCTCTTTCAGGATCAGCGCCAGCTTCTTGCCGTCCGGTGACCACTCATACGCCGAAAGTCGGCCCTTCACGTCGGTCAATTGCTGCGCTTCGCCGCCGCGACGGTCGATGCCCCACACCTGGGGACCCTTCGCCTTTCCAGGTCGGCTGGATAAAAACGACAGATACTTCCCATCCGGGCTCCAGTTCGGAGCCGATTCGGACTCGGTCGACGAGGTAACACGCAGGTTCTCTTTGCCGTCCCGGCTGACCATCCACACGTCGGTATCGCGTTTGTCAGCGGCGACGTCGGTGGTGGTCAGCGTGTAGGCAATCCATTTGGCGTCTGGCGAGCAACGCGGCGCACCGACATCTTTAAGTTTCCCCAGATCATCGAGAGTCAAAAGGCGAGGCTGCGCGATTGCGAAGCAGGTGCACGAGAGGAATACGGCAAGACATCTCATTTTGGGATTTTAGCAGGATACAATGAGGGCAATATGCGCAATTCTTGGATCGGATTGGCCGGGCTTGTGGTCCTCACCGGTTGCGGAGCCGCTCCGGAGACAACCGTGGCTCCCTCGCGGAAACCTGCGCCCATCCCGAAGGCAGAGGTCCAAGCCGGGACGATTTTCGGCCAAGTGAACTTCTCGGGCGACAAGTCGGCCAGCAAGCCGATTTCGATGGATTCGGTGCCGGCCTGCGCCAAGCAACACCCCATGGTCATCCAACCCGAAGACTTGATCGTCAATCGCAACGGCACTCTACGGAACGTCTTCATCCATTTGAAAACCGGGGTACCCTCCCGGGACTGGCCCATGCCGACGACCAACGTCCAGCTCGATCAGAAAGGCTGTGTCTATTCCCCGCGCGTCGTTGCTCTGCGGATCGGGCAGACGCTCGAGATCGGCAACGCCGACAAAATGAACCATAACGTCCACCCGACGCCACGCCGCAATCCCGAGTTCAACGAGGTGCAGCCTCCCGGCGGTGACAAAATGATGAAGCGGTTCACCACCCCGGAGACGATGATCCCCTTTGTATGCAACGTCCACCCCTGGATGCGCGCCTTCGTCAACGTCGTCGAGCATCCGTTTTTCACGGTCACCGGCAACGACGGTTCGTTTAACTTCGCGGGCGTTCCCCCGGGTGAGTACGAAATTGAGGCGATCCATGAGGTTTTCGGGGCAAAAACCTTTACTGTAAGCATTGGAAACCGCGAAGAGCGGTCAGTCATGTTTGCCTTCAGGCCGAACTAAAAATTCTAGTTTCGCTGGAAAAATTCTAGTTTTGCGATAATATCAGGGTATGTCTAACCGGACCGTATTCCGCGTCAGTCTCTTCGCCATCGCGGCGACATTAGCGGTGATCGCGACGGGACCTTTTGGGGGCAGCGTCCATGCAGCAGTGAGTCTTTTGCTCGCGCTGGGATTGATTGCCTTGGCGATTTTTCGGCGCGATCGCTTCGCGTTACTCGGCCTCGGCTTGTTCGTCGCGAGCGGGGCCTTCGCTCGGCTGATGAAGATGTCGCCGTGGGCGGCGGTGGGGCATGAAGTTTCGGCGGCGGCTTTATTGAGCCTCGTCTGCTTCATCGCGGTCGAGGCGTGGCCGGGTACCGATCTAACGGTGGAGGATTCTGGCAAGCCTTCGGTCTGGGCTCTGGCGCGCATCACTCCGCCGGCGATTCTGCTCCAAGTTTTCATGGGCGCGCTGTATCGCCATGCCATCACGAACGTGGGGCTCCATGTGGTCGGCGCGATGTTCGTCGGCGGCTTAATCATGTTCGCCGGCATCTCCGTCATGATTTTGCCCGGGGTCGGCAAGGCGCTGCAGCGGATCTCCGGGGCCCTGTTGGGAGTAACGGTTTTGCAGTTCATGTTGGGGATTTATGCCTATGTGAGCCGGATCACGGCCGAAGAGAATGGCGTGGTGGCTGGGGTATCGCATGTGGCGGTCTCGCATATTGTCACCGGTGGGCTTACAATGGGTTTAAGCGTGGTTTTAGCCATTTTGGTGTATCGATACGTCCGTCCTGCTGAAGCGGTGGCAGCTTGAAAAGTTACTACGAGCTGACCAAACCCAGAATCACTTGGTTGATTCTGGTGACGACCGGAGTAGGTTACTACTTCGGCCATAAGGGCGTACTCGATTGGGTTACGCTATTTCACTGCATGATCGGCACGGCACTGATCGCCTCCGGCACTTCGGCCTTGAACCAATGGTACGAGCACCAAAGTGACGGGCTGATGCGGCGGACCGAAAAACGTCCAATTCCGGCCGGGGTGATCACCCCGCGGAACGCCCTGATTTTTGGGTTCGTTTTGTCCTGCGCCGGTTACCTCCAACTGTCTCTCGGGTGCAACCTGTTGACTGCGGCGTTGGGGCTGACCACCGAACTCATCTACCTGGGTGTTTATACGCCGCTGAAGCAGCGGACGCCAATCGCGACCACGATTGGCGCGATCCCCGGGGCGATGCCGCCGTTGATCGGCTTCGCTGCCGCCAGTGGGATTTTGACGATTGAGGCTTGGGCTCTGTTTGCGATCATGTTCCTCTGGCAATTTCCGCACTTCTACGCCATCGCATGGATGTACAGGGAAGATTACGAACGCGGCGGCATTCGGATGCTGCCCGTCGTCGAGCCCGACGGCGCTTCGACGGTCCGGCAGATGATGCTCTTCTCCCTGGCGCTGATTCCGGTGACGCTGCTGCCACGGGTGCTGTCGATGACTGGGAACTGGTACGTCGGCGGGGCCATCATCGGTGGCTTGGTCTTCTTCTGGTATTGCACCCGGATGGTAAACGACCGGACGCTAGTCCGGGCGCGCAGCGTACTGCTTGTGTCGGTGATCTACCTACCGGTGCTGTTTGGGCTCCTAATCCTCGATCGGCCTCGCTGATGGTATCCGCTGACGCGATTCGAGTGGATTACGGGGCTCGACGAGCCTTGGATGACACGTCTCTCGTCGTCGGGGCAGGGGAGTGGCACGGAATCCTCGGGCCGAACGGCAGCGGTAAATCGACGCTGTTTCGTGTGCTGGCGACCTTGTTGAAGCCGACGAGTGGACGTTTCGTCGTCGCTGGAGAAACCGATCCGGCCCGGATTCGCCGCCGCATCGGGGTCGTTTTTCAGAGCCAGAGTCTGGACCAGAAGCTGACGGTAGAGCAGAATATGAACGCGCAGGGCAACCTCTACGGGTTGTCCGGCTCTACGCTTTCCGGGCGGATTACGAAGCTTTTGTGGCAGTTCCACTTGAACGGGCGGGAAAGCGAACCCGTGCAGCAACTCTCCGGCGGTTTGGCGCGCCGGGTGGAGATTGCCAAGGCGCTGCTGCACGAACCATCCGTGTTGCTGTTGGACGAACCGACGACGGGACTAGACCCGACGGCCCGGCGGGAATGGCTGCAACTGTTGACCGATCTGCGCCGCGAGCGGGAATTGACCGTACTGGTGACCACGCATATTTTGGACGAGGCGGAGCGGTGCGACCGGTTGACGCTGCTGCACGAAGGGCGCGTCGTGAGCGGTGGGACCCCGGCCGATTTGAAGGGGCAAGTGAGCGGTGACGTCGTGCAGTTCGGGACGACGGAGCCGGCCCGGGTCGCGGCGCAGTATCCGATGTATGAATCCCGCGTCGGAGACGGCTGGGTTCGTTTCGAAACGCCGAACGGAGCACGGTTCGCCGCGCAGGCGGCAGATGCGTTGCCGGGGGTAATCCAGACGATCGCGATTCAGAAGCCGACACTGGAAGACGTCTTCCTGCGGACGACGGGGACCCGGCTATGAACTTTCTGCTGCCAGCTTGGGCGCTGACGCGCCGCGAGTTTCTGCGGTTCTGGGGCGAGCGATCGCGGGTGGCCGGGTTCGTCATCTCCCCGCTTTTGTTCTGGATCGTGGTGGGGTCAGGCTTCGGAAATTTGGACTATTTCTTTGCCGGGGCGCTCACGATGACCGTGATGTTCTCCGCCATGTTCTCGATGATGTCGTTGATTGAAGACCGCCGCGAAGGGTTCTTACTGTCGGTGCTCGTGTCCCCGGCCCCACGGGCGTCGATCTTCTTCGGGAAAGTGGTCGGCGCGGCAATTCTGGCTTGGCTCCAAGGGCTGTTCGTGCTCTGCAGCGTCTTCTTCACGACGCTACGGCAAGACCCTGTAACGCTCCTCTGTGTGGCGGGGGCGCTGCTGTTAACGGCGCTGTTGTTGACGACGGTGAGCTATGTGATCGCCTGGAAGCTGAGTTCGACCCAGGCGTTCCATGCCGTGATCAACCTGCTGCTGGTACCGGGGTGGATGCTGTCGGGGGCGATTTTTGACCCGTTGCTCTCGTTCGCCTGGGTCCGGATGCTTGTGCAGTTTAACCCGCTCTACTACGCTCATAGCCTAGTGCGGCAATTCTTGTCGCCGGGGCCGGGCTTGCCGGAGATTAGCAACTGCGTTTGGGCACTGGCGGCGAGCATCGGGATCGGCGCGGTGCTGGCGGCGCGGAGCACGAAGTGACGCGGCGAGCTTGGCTGGTGGCGGTGGGCTTATTGGGTTGCGCAAAACGACCGGCGCTGCCGGTGTTCAACTCGATCCCGGCGTTCACACTGACCGACCAGACGGGCGCGGCGTTCGACGGCGGGCGGTTGACCGGAAAGATTTGGGTGGCGAACTTTATGTTCACCTCTTGCACCGCGACGTGCCCGCGGCAGGGCACGATTCTGCAGCGGGTGCAGCGGGAGACCGCCGCAGACCTGGTTTCGTTCACCGTCGACGTCGCCCGGGATACGCCGGAGGTGCTGGCGGCGTTCGCCCATCGCTATGGAGCGGAAGCAGCACGTTGGCATTTCTTGACCGGCGCGGCGGAGACGTTGAACCGATTGGCGTACGACGTATTTCAGGTGGGCAACGTGGACGGCAAGTTGGAGCACAGCTCGCGGCTGTTGCTTGTGGATTCCAAGCGCGCCTATCGGGGTAACTATCCGATCACGGGCGAGGAAAGCATCAATCGGCTTTTGGTCGACATCAAGCGGTTATAAGAGGAAAAATAGGGATATGGACGTACGGGATCTTCCGGCACTGAACGCGACACTGAATGCAACGGCGGCGATTTTGCTATCCATCGGCTGGTGGCTGATTGTGAACGGGAAACGGGAGGCGCACCGGAAGGTGATGCTGGCGGCGTTTACGGTCTCGACGATTTTTCTGACGTCCTACCTGATCTACCACTACAACGTGGGATCGGTGAAGTTCCAGAAGGAAGGTCCGATTCGGACGGTGTATCTCACGATTCTGTTGACACACACAGTTCTGGCCGTTTTTGTGGGGATCGCGGCGCCGATGACCTTGTTTCGGGCACTGAAGAATCGGATACCGCAGCACAAGAAGCTGGCTCGTTGGACGATGCCGATTTGGCTGTACGTGTCGGTGACCGGGGTGGTGGTTTACTACATGCTTTATCAGATGTAAGCGAGATTATGCACAGCAAGCAGAGCGTTAGCGTCCCGCGCACCGGAAGCGGCGCGTGGGCGGGTGGTAATGGGTTTTAGCTGAAGCGTTTCGACCTTCGATCGCCCTCCTTTCCCCCTGTTTGGCACCGGGCGCGCGCGCCGCGCATAACGTGTTAGGCGCGAATCGGGGTGTTCACGACCGGTATGAACCCATCCATCTTTGGTTCGATGGACCGCAGCCGAGCCATCAACTGGTCGAAGCGGTCCCTCTTCGGGTATTGGGATCCGAAGCGAATCTCCGTGTGGCCACCATGGCGCGTGATCTTGGCGGCCAGATAGACCAAACGAAAACGCGTCGTCGCAACGGTTCGGTGCGTCAATTCCGGCACCGTCAGAGACTCGTCACGCTCGAACAGTTCCAGCCAACAGCTCAAGTTGTAGGCGATCATGCTGAGTCGGAAGTGATTGGCATTCATCGCCCATTGCCCCGACGGATGAGCCTTCAGTCCAATGTCGTTGTTGGACTCTTTGATCAAATTCTCGACCGCCGCGCGTTTGTTATAGAACGCCACCACCTCGGCCGGACTCCATTTCTGGCTCCTGATACTGGTCACAAACACGCGGTAGCGGCAAGCCAAGCCATCGAAAAGTCCAATCTGATCCGGGTTTGTTCGCGTCTGGTTCCGGCGGGTCATAGCGCAGGCCCACAAAGCGATATTCCCGTTCCCAACCCTCCGGCTGGTAGCTGAACTGGCATTCAAAGTCCGCGTCGGTTTGGGACGAACTCCGCCATTCGGCCGCCTGCAACTCACCCAACAACCGGTCCGTCTTCCGAGCCACGATGACAAAATCGCACCTCCATTCTGTGTAGGCTTTCACCGCGTCCCAATAATAAAATCCCGAGTCGGCTCTGGCCCGGCATGTCTCGACGGTCTTGGGCAAAGCCTCGATCACCCTAGCCAGATGGCGAGCGATCGATTCCCCGGTGGGCTTGTCGCCGTTGTGCAAGCCGCCTCCGGCGTACTCGCTTGTCTCGGCGATGAAGGTTAACATGGGCTGATAGCTGGGTTTGCCCTTGTTCTTGCGGTTGTAACTCGCCCTGCCGCCCATCTGATCTCCATGGAGCGTGTGTGCCTTGGTGTCGGTATCCAGCGTTACTTCCGTAAGCCGCACATTGGCAGCCGCCCAGACCCTCTTCCGCAAGCGTGCGTTCAGACTCCCCAACTGCCGCTCCACGGTAAAATGCAATGACGACAAGAAACGCCAGAACGGGCTTTGCACCGGCAAGCGCGCCACCCGCAAAATCCCCAGCAACATCGGCTCTCGCTCCAGATACTGCAGATGGTTCAACCGTGAGAAGCCAATGTACACCGCCAGGATTATGGCAAGCAGAAAGTCGTTGGGGTTCATGGCCCTGGGCATCTGTTTCAACTCCAGACTGACGGACGTGCCGACCAGTTCGCGGAACTCCAGTTTCTCCAGCATCGCCGTCACCGGCAGCAGTCCACCGTATGCGGTTAGGTTTTTCCCCGTGAAACTATACTTTGTCGCGGCATTGATTTTATGGGGTTCCCGCGACTGTTCGCCGAGAGCCTGTTCTGCGGCCTCCGCGCTCAGTTCAGGAACATCCGTCTTCACCAATTTGGGGCGCTCCTTTCTTGGCCGCGCCTCAGCGACGCATGCACGGCCTCCCACTGTTTTACCCCAATGTTCGCGGGCCCGCCAAGGCTACCTCAAACATCGACCTCGGCCAATTCAAGCCGCTTGGCACGTGCCGTGTTCATAATTCAGGCGACATAGGAGTTCAGTCATCGCCGTGTGAATCGGAATGGCGTCCATGTCGGACAGCTTACTCTGATTGTATATGACAAACTTATCGTCTTTCTAGGATCGACCTAATACACTCAATCCGCTGATTTCTGCCTTAGTCCACTCCGTATGAGATTAGATAGCCCCAGGCCGCCCCCTTCCGCGATGCTCTTCGCCAAGTGCTCCTGGGCGAACTCCATCATGCTTGCTCCGGTCTGATCTTCGCCTCCGAAGCCCTCCCCACTGGAGTCACCTTTCATCGATTGAAGGATCTGGCCAATGAGAAGTGCTTCAAACTGCGATGCCACCTTTCGGATCTCGGCGTCAGTCGGGTCCCCCTTATCCTTTCTTACGGGTAGTGACGGTTCCACCGACACCCGGTTCAGCGCTTGGATTCCCACTAGATCACCTCCAACTCCGCGTCAATTGCCCCGGCCGCCTTCATCGCTTGCAGAACTGCGATTACCTCCCGAGGAGTAGAGCCGATGGCCTGCAGACCGCGAACTAAATCCTCGACAGACGCCCCCGGCTGGAGTGCCACTTGACGCGCCTTTTCTTCTTTTGTGCCGACTCCTACATTGGGGGTAACCGTCGTTTTTCCCGCCGAGATCGGCGTCGGCTGAGAGACATCGAAGGTCGTCTGGACCTCTACGGCGAGGCTTCCGTGCAAGATCGCGACCGGGGAGAGCTTCACGTCTTTGCCAAGAATGATCGTCCCGGTCCGCTCGTTGATCACGATACGATTCTTGCGGTCCGCATCGATCGCCAGCGTCTCAATCTCGGCCAGAAATTCCACCAGTCGGGCTGAATAGGCAGGAGGGGGGATCAATGCGACCGCACCAGAACTTTCCGCTTGCGCGATCGGAGTTCCATTGAAAGAGAAATGATCGTTGATGACCTTGGCGACGCGAGCCGCGGTAGAAAAATCAGCCCGCAGAAGTTGCAACCGCAATGTCGATGAGGACAGCTGGGTTGGCGACTGTCGCTCCACGATGCCCCCTCCTGGTACCCGAGCCGCCGTAGGATGGTTAACGGTCTGTGAATTTCCAGCCCGGCCCGCTACAAACCCGGAAGTTAGAAGGGCTCCCTGCGCCGCGACGTAGATCTGTCCGTCCGCCGCTTTCAAGGAGGTAAGCAGCAGCTGTCCACCTTGCAAATTTGAGGCGTCCCCTACGGCGGAAACGGTGACATCCACCCGCGTCCCCGGTTGGGCAAAGGGCGGCAGCGTCGCCGTCACGATTACCGCCGCGACATTCTTCACCTGCATCGCTTGAGGGTTAACGATCACACCCATTCGCCCCAAAAGATTGGCCAAAGTTTGAGAGACAAAGACCGTCTGACGTTTGTCTCCAGTTCCGTTCAACCCTACGATCAACCCATAGCCGAGGAGTTGGTTATCCCGGACACCTTCAATCGCGACCAACTCCTTTAGCCTTACCGGCGCGGCGAGGAGTTCCGAGCCAACCGATACAATCGCTAACCAAGCCAAGATTCGGATCATAGTGGCAAGAGTCCTAGGAGAATTCGGTATAGCAGGAAGGGACGCCGTACGGCATCCCCCACGACGCCCTTTCCGTTGACCCGCACTTCGAGCATCCCGACCCGGTCCGAAGCGATCGAATTGGCACCCGATAAATCATCCGGTCGGACCACCCCACGAACTTCCACCACTTGGCGTTCCGAGTTCACCACGACCTCTTTCACTCCGTGCACGATCATGTTTCCGTTCGGAAGCACTGCGACCACACGAGCAGTTAGCGCTGTATTGAGAACTGTCGATCGACTCGTTTCCCCTTGCCCCTGTAACTGGATAGCTCCGTTTGCGCCCGCCAGATTAGTCAAGGGCCCGGGTGCTTTCAGTGGCCCAAGCGCCGCAGTGATCCCTTGTTTGACACTCGACTTTCGATTGGTATTCGTTACCCCTTTGGCGACCGCGGAAGCGCGGTCGCTTACGAGGATCGTTACCAGATCGTCCAATCCTTGCGCGCGGAAATCGCGCCCCAACTCGGCAAATCGCCCTCCCGCCTGGAACAGTGATCCCGGGCTAGCTCCTATCCCGGGTGAACTGCGACCCTGCGTTGCATCCCGAATGTATTGATCGAGGGGCGATGGCGTCGGCCCAGCTTTTCGTTTTGCCTCACCGTTCGACAGAACGCAGCAAGCCAGACTCACGAGGAATGCAAGCCTCAATGGGTGCCCCCAGGCAAGACCTGTACAGAACCTGCCGAATTCACTCTCGCCCTCAGCCGCCGACCGTCATGCTTAATCAGAATTGATTGTCCTGGCTCGCCATCGGTCTCGGCAACTGCGGGGAAGGAAAGGGTGGCGTTCGCCATAGCGAGCGAAGCTTGTACCGGTTCTCCCCGGCGGACCGAAGGTACGCCGATCAAATCCGAGCGCTGCAGCGACTGTCCTGCAGGCAGACTTCGACGAACCCGGAACGGTTTCACGTGGGGATCTGCACAGTCCGTGGCCGTCAAGAATGGGTTCAGCCATCGCTGAGTGGCTCGAAAAGTGGAGGGTTCTGGCTGGCCCCCTGCGGGTACTTCGACCGGAGACGACCAACAGCTCCGTGCGACGAGAATTCGCGCTTTCGCCCAGATCGGCAGCGAGCGCTTTTCTCCCGTCGTCAGCGCTCCTCGCCACAAGACAGGACCATCGACGGCAATCGTCGCTCCTCCCACTACCCCTTGTCGTTGAAAACGGACGGTTCCCATCGGCAGAGCATGTTGAACAAAATCGAGCAATTCGACACGCACCTCCTGGCCAGGAAAAAGTTCGCTGACGGCGCTTTTGAGCGCCGTCAAAAGAACAGTAGGCGCAAGGATCTGTTGGTGTCGTTCGATACATAAATGCTCAGGCATTCCCTCCACCGGCAGTCCCTCGACAGCTGCCATCCGAACCAATTGGGGTCGGCTCAGCACTCGTTTCACGTTTGGTACGGGAGCTGGCCCGAGATCGGTCGCCTTGTCCAAGGCCTCAAACACCGGGACGGCAGCCGCGATTTCGCCGGCGCGGATCCGTTCTCCGGCAATCGCCGTGCACGCGACCAAACTCGGTGCTGCAAGCAATAGTAAGACAGTAACGCGCTTCATGAAAACTCCTTATCGACCTAGGTTGTTCACTTGCTGGTACATTTCATCGGCTGCCCGAACTACCTTTGAGTTCGCCTCATAGGCTCGTTGACTCATGATCAGATTGATGAATTCCTCGACAACACTTACGTTTGATTGTTCGGTGTAGCCCTGCATGAGCGAGCCAATCCCCTCCTGCCCCCCTGGGTTACCAATCACCGGTTCTCCGGATGCGTCGGTTGGTAAGAATAGGTTCCTACCGATATTGTTGAGGCCAGCCGGATTGACGAACGCCGCGAGTTGAATCTGCCCTGCGATTTGAGCGGCACTCTGCCCTGCCTGCTGAAAGCTCACTGTCCCGTCTTGGGCGATGGAAACGCCCTGCGCTTCAGCCGGAATCGTGATTTGAGGTTCCAAAGAATCGCCATCGCTGGTAACGAGAATTCCGTCTCGGTTCATTTGGAACTGCCCCGATCGGGTATAGCCGATCTCCCCGTTGGGCCGCCGAACCTGAAAGAATCCACGCCCTTCAATGACCATATCGAGCGGGTTGCTGGTCTGCATGGTACTCCCTTGCGTAAATATGATTTCATTCGCAAAAGTACGGGCGCCGAGCCCAATCTGCAGGCCGCTCGGCACCGTTGTCTGCGCACCAGCAGCGGCGCCAGGCTGAACCATCGTCTGATACAAGAGGTCCTGGAACTGAGCTCGCCGCATTTTGAACCCGACGGTGTTCGCGTTGGCTAGATTGTGTGCGATGTTATCGACGTTGGTCTGCTGGGCGGACATGCCGCTACCGGCGCTGAATAGGGCTCTTATCACTTTGTTTTGATTCCTCTAGCCATGGGACTTTACGACCTCGTCAAGAACTTTCTGATTCATCTCTCCGGCCATCGCCATCGCCCGCTGGAGCGATTCGAACTGCCGGAGCACGTGGATCATCCTGACCGCAGACTCGGCTGCCTGCGTATTGGGGGCTTCGGTGTACCCCTGATTGACCTGAGCGCTTCGCGCGGGAAAAGGTTGATCGGCCAAGGCCGCGTCCTTTTGTATGACGAAAAGATTTTGGCCTTTCTTCGACAGAATCTCCGGACGGGCGAAATCCACGATTTGCAGTTGGCCTATGGGCGCACCGTTCTGAAATAGCTCCCCCGCTCCTGTAATCCGCAATTCGCTGTTCGGTTGCACTTGAATCGGTCGAGTTAGCGTGTCGAGAACCGACCGACCGTCTCCGGACTGGAGGGCGCCAGTTGCACTCAATCGAAACGAGCCAGAACGGGAGTAGACCGGTCCGTCCGTTCCTCCCAGTACAAAGAAACCCCGACCAGCCAGAGCGAGATCGGTCGATTTCCCAGTTTCTTGTAATGGCCCCTGGGTAAAGTCGGTCCAGTTCTTTTCGATCACCGGTACAGTAAGCGGTGGCGTGCCTCCCGAAGTGGCCTCTGGAGAAACGTAGAGACTATAGGATTCTCGGTCTGCCTTGAAGCCGACGGTGGTGCTGTTGGCCAGATTATTGGCGAGTACTTCGAGCGATTCCATCCTCGCTCGCATTCCACTCGCTGCTGCAATACCGATTGGGTCCATAACGCTGCCGGACTACATTGCAATTAGTTGGCCAAATAAGTACGGAATACTTTGGATGGAACTCTTGCGCCGGGAAAGTGTCACTGTGACGAAAAGCCGTCGCCAAATCGGCGAGTATTTGTCGTTCAATCCCCGGATTTGTCGCCAGGACTGGATTGGCCGCAAATGTGCAAAGTCAGTGGTGGTATCGCTATGAGCATCGATCTTCAATTCGCTCCCACCCCTCGGGTCGCCGATTCAAACGCTCCTTCGACAACGCCATCCACCCGCGACGTCGAGCAGGGTTCAGAATGGCTCACGATTTTGGAATGCCTGTTCCAAACTGAACCCGAGAGGTCGAACCCGGACGAGATGGCAGCGCCGAAAGAGCCAACCGCGGAGATCGCTTCGCCGGTTCCTCCTTCGGCGATCGCTTTCCTCGCGGCCTTCCGTATAAAAGAATCACCCGCCAACTCCAGCCCTATCGATTCGATCGCCGAACCCAAGGAGGAAAACAATCCAGGGAGCGCCGAGTTCATTGTGGGACAAGACTCTCGCCAGCCGGAAGCCTTCCTTAACCAGGCAGGCGCAGAGGGGGGATTTGAACTATCCCCAGAACATTGGGAATTGGTGCCAATGTCGGTACCCACTCCTCCCCCTTCACTGGACACTCCCCCTCAGCCATTCAGGATCGAACGTCCTTCTAAGGATGACGCCCCGAACGAGCATCGGATAGAAATCACTGCTCGCGGTCCGATGCGTTCGGTTGCTGAAGCAACGAACGATCGGCCGATCGCTTCTGCGGTGTTTTCCATTACGTCCCCTAGGATGGACGACGAATCGTCGTCCGTTCAACCCGAAGTGGTTGCGCTTGGGGGAATCGCGGATGAGGATGCCTCCTTGCCCAGGATGCGCGTGGGTAATGCGTTTGAAGGCTCCGAAAGTGAAGCCGAAGAACAAGCCCAAGAGAGAGAAGGCAAACCCTCGAAGGAGGTGGAGACGCTTCTTGAGGCTAGCTCTACGAGAGCAGGTGACGATTCGGACGCGTCCGGAACACCTGCCGGATTCTTCCCCGTTGGAAATCGGCATTCCCAGGAGTCGGGAACCCGATCGATCGAGAATCGCTCTTCGCCGGTCTCGTTCGCCACTGAGGTCGATGGTGCGATGGCGGATCCAGGCGAGGCGACGAGATCCAGTCCAGTGAACCTCGATCTTCGAATCTCTCATGGCGATCTCGGCTTGCCGAATGATTCGGGGGCTGGGGGGGTACGGCTGCAACTACGTCAACGCGGGGACGAAATTCAGATGCGATTGCACGGAACCGGCGAGGGGTTGGCTCGTCTGGCCCAGTCGGAGTGGGCAGGGCTTACCGAGCGGTTGCGGCCACAGGGCATCGAGGCCGAGAAGGTCCACTTTGCCGCTATCCACACCTCCCCAGAGCCGGAAGCACGCCCCCTCCAATCGACTGAATCGATGCAGGGAGAAGGCAGCGGAAATACGAACGCCGACGGGCAACGCCGTCAACATGAGCGGGACCAGCGGCAAGAACAACAGCGAATTCACCAAGAGCGAACTCGTCGCCAGGGTGAGATGGAAGGCCGGTTCAGCAATTTCCTGAACTGGTAACGACGAAATTCTAAGGAGTAGATTAATGATCCCAGATTTAAAAAGTACGACAAACGTCGGCGCTTTTAGCCCCGCTGCCAATACCGGCCAGGTGAAGCTTCCAGCAACCGACCCCTTGGCCAACAAGGAAACATTTCTTCAATTACTGGTCGCCCAGATAAAGAACCAAAATCCTCTTAGTCCGCAAGACGGAGTAGCGTTTCTCAGTCAGTTGGCTCAGTTTACCGACCTCGAGCAAAGCCTTGGGATGCGGCAGGACATCGCCGCAATCAAAGATCTGATGCAATCGGCGAAAGTCCCGCCCCCGGCCGCTTAGTTACTATTGATCGAATTCTGGAGCCCTTATGTTTACTTCATTTTCCACTGCACTGTCCGCCCTCGGAGCGCATTCAACCGCAGTCGATGTGGTCGGCAACAATCTCGCCAACCTGAATACCCCCGGCTTCAAAGCCAGTGTCGTTTCGTTTTACGATCTGGTCACCCAGTCGTTGGGCGCTGGTCTAGGCGAGACCCAAGTTGGTTTTGGCGTAGCCCGGCCAATTACTCTACGCCAGTTCTCGCAAGGGGCGATCCAATCGAGTGCCGGGCCTCTCGACGCCGCCATCCAAGGTGACGGATTTTTGGTCCTGCGATCGAAAGCGAACGCGACTATCTATGGGCGGGGCGGCAACTTACAGGTCGACCGTAACGGCTCACTCCTGACCGCGACGGGGGAACGCGTCCAAGGGTGGGCATCGCAGACCGGCGTCATCAACACGAACCTGCCCGTCGGCGATATTACGGTCCCAGTTGGCTCACTGCGGCCAGCGACTTCCACCAGCCAAATCACCTTCGATATGAATCTCAACGCACGGGCGACTGCCGGGCCCCCTGCTGATACATTCTCGTCCTCCATGGAGACCTACGACTCTCTCGGCGTCTCCCACGTCCTGACTATCCAGATGACGAAAACAGCGAATCCAGGCGAGTGGAGCTACTCTTACTCTGTACCGAATGCTGACGTCGCAACACCTATCGCTCCGGTGACCGGCACCGTAACGTTTGGACCTAACGGAGTCCTAGCGAACCCGCCAGCATCCGGGCTATTCCCCACATTGAGTATCATCGGGCTAAACAGCGGTGCCGCACGTATGGACGTAACCTGGAACATGTTCAACGGTGATACCCCCCGACTAACGCAATTCGCACAACCGTCGGCGATTTCGGCTCTGCACCAGAACGGGTCGCCTGCCGCCCAGTTGGTTCGCGTCGGGCTTGGCGACGGAGGCGTAATGCTGGCACAGTATTCCAATGGTGAGCAAGTCGTCGTTGGCCGATTGGCTATGGCCTCAATCCGGAATCCGGAATCACTGATCTCGGTCGGCAATAACTCTTACCAGTTAAGCGCCCGGAGTGCGACCCCCGCCGTTGGGACGCCTGGGACAGGTGGACGGGGCACGATTATTGGTGGTGCTATCGAGAACTCGACCGTCGACATAGCGAAGGAATTCACCAGTTTAATCGTTCTCCAACGGGGCTATCAAGCGAATACAAGGGTGATCACGACGGTGGACGAGATTAGTCAAGAGACGATCAATTTGAAACGTTAGTTCCAAATTGACACACCATTATGAGCATTCTTGAAGAGTTAGGCCACTGTGCCGATATCCCTCTGGAGATCGTTGTCGAGCTCGATCGAAAAGTGATGACGGTTCGAGACATATTGACTCTAACCCCCGGAAGTGTGATCAAAATGAGACGCTCGGCCGGCGAGAATATCGATATTCTCGTTGGCGACGCGCTCGTGGCCTTCGGCGAAATCGTAATCATCGAGTCCACAATGGGGGTTCGGATAACGGACTTCAACTTGCAAGAGTAATAAATATGGAACTCTTCAAGTTCGTTGCGGCCCTGGTAATTACTTTGGGGCTCCTGGGGGGCACGCTATGGCTACTCAGGAGATGGGGTCATCTGGAAGGACCGGCCCGATCAATATGGCATCGGGAGACAAAAGTAAAGCACCTCCGCTCCTTGGAACGGCTTGCCCTATCTTCGGAGTGCGCTCTTCACCTCATTGAAGTGAACGATCAACCCATGCTGATCGCCGTCTCTAATCAGAGCGTCGTTCCCATCCCGATCCATTATGATAAAAAGAATCTTATCCAAGTCGCCGGAGGTGTCCGATGATCCGGCTTAGGCGTAAGCGCGTTGCCATCGTAACTCTCGGTCTATTGGGACTCCTCTGTATTTCGAGCCTTCCGGCCGCACCCCGGCCCAACACGGGGCTCAAAGTGCAACTTCCCGGGAAGGTGGCGAAGGCGAAATCGACCGAGGAAGCCGTGGGCCTACCCATGCAGATCGTGCTGATGTTCACTGGGCTTACAGTGCTCCCAGCCGTAGTCATGTCACTGACGCCGTTCCTTCGAATTACCTTGGTACTCCATTTCCTCCGTCAGGCAATTGGAACCCAAAGTGCTCCTTCGAATCCGGTTCTCGTCGGCCTCGGTCTGTTCTTGACCGTTCTGATCATGAACCCAGTGCTTTCAGAGATCCAAGAAAAGGCGTGGAAGCCCTACGAATCAGGTCAGATGTCGTTGAGTGAAGCCGCTGCAGCGGGGCAAGTCCCGTTGAAAGCCTTTTTGATTCGCTATGTTCGTGAAAAAGACGTCAAAACGTTGCTCGAAATATCAAAATCACCCGCGCCGGCGAAGCCTGAGGACTTGGACTTGAAGATATTATGTCCAGCCTACGTCCTTAGCGAGTTGAAAACAGGTTTTCAAATTGGGGCAATGCTTTTCCTCCCGTTTTTGGTGATCGATATTTTGGTTGCCTCCGTGACACTCTCCGTCGGGATCGTGCAACTCCCACCGGTGATGGTCTCTGCGCCGTTCAAAATCATGCTGTTCGTCTTGATCGACGGCTGGAATCTCGTGGTCGGTTCGCTGGTCAAATCTTTCTACTGAGATAGCAGCTTTCCAATGACTACTTCGCTCGTTATTGAAATCATCCGCCAAGCCTTCATGCAGTGCTTCTGGTTGTGTCTACCACTGCTCGGAGTCGGCTTCGTCGCCGGCATCCTCATCAGCTTGCTCCAGATCGTTACGTCGATTCAGGACTCCGCGTTCGGGACGGTGCCCCGCTTAGCGGCGTTTCTCCTCGCGCTATTCGTCTTCCTCCCCTGGATGCTATACCGCATCACGGAGTACGCTGTCTCGATTCTCGGTCATCTGGAAAAGTATGCCGGATAATCTGACGAATTGGGGACCAAGCATGGGGGCGCGTGACTTGATCCTTCCGCACGGATTCTTCATTCACTTTCTTCTCACGCTATTTCGGGTGGGCGGGATCTTTGCCTTTATTCCGGTTCCGGGCCTCAAGTCGGCGTTGGACCCGACGAGAATTGGACTCGTCGTCCTCCTAAGTTGGTTGGTTTTTCCGCTGACTCCTTCTGGGTTGGCCGTGCCGGCAACCATTTCGGGTGCTCTTGCCCTGACGGTCTCCGAAGTGAGCCTCGGCCTCGTGTTCGGACTATCGATTCAGTTTCTTCACGAGGGCGTCTTGATCGGTTCCCAGATTCTGAGTGTTCAGGCGGGCTACTCCTACGCCTCGACGATTGATCCGACCTCGGACGCGGATTCCTCGGTCCTTCAAGTCATTCTCGTCCTCGGTGCATCTTTGTTCTTTTTGACTCTCGGATTGGACCGAATACTACTAAAGGCGGTTGTTGCTTCTTTCGATGCCTATCCTCCGGGCGCATTTGTCGCGCAGGCTTCCACGGCGTCAAGTGTCATCTCAATCAGCGGGGAACTGTTCTCGCGTGGCCTTCGGGTGGCCGCCCCCATCGTCGGAGTGCTGGTGCTCGTCGATGTGGCAATGGCTCTTCTCTCGCGGTTGCAGCCGCAGATGCAGCTCTTGAACCTTTCATTTCCGCTTAAAATGTTGCTCAGCTTGGCTGGGCTTGCCCTAGCGTTCCAGACTTTTCCTGCCGGGGTGGAGGCGTCAGCCGAGACTACATTCCGCTTTATCGGCTCATTGTTGACGAAGGGGGGGGGCTAAATGGCTGACGGCAATCGCACCGAGAAACCCTCCGCCAGAAAGCTCCTCAAAACCCGCGAAGACGGTAATTATGTCATCAGCAAGGAGTTCACCGCCGCGATTCAATTCGCGGCGTTCTTTATCCTGTTGATTCAGTTTGGTGATCGGTTTGGAATGAGCTGCCGCACCTTCGTCCGCGGCTGGATCCAAGAGTCGTTTTCGATGAAGGAAGTTCAGCGGGAAGTGCTCCCGGAGTTGGTTCAAAGAGGCCTGCTTCCCTACCTCCTGCCCATTCTAGGGCTTGGCTCCGTACTAACCTTCGCGGCTATCGCTGCCCAATTGATCGTCTCTCAACTAGGCATCACGGGAAAGCAACTAGCACCTCAGTTTTCAAGGCTCAACCCGCTATCCCGGATAAAGGAAATGCCTCGGCAAAACATCGCGAGCGCGCTGCAGGCAAGTGTTCTGCTGCCGGTGTTTCTGGGGGCGATTTATCTCCTCGTGGAATCGAATGCTCTCAGTCTGCTGCATCTGCCTTACCAGTCGATCGCCAGCGGCGAGTTTACGATTTTTGCAATCCTCGAAGACTTGCTTTGCAAAGCGACTTTCGTCTTCCTAGTCGTCGGTGTCATCGATTGGTATCGCCAACAGAGTCGCTACACGAAGCGACTCATGATGAGCAAACAGGATCTCAAAGACGAGCATAAGGAATCAGAAGGCAACCCCCACCTCAAAGCGAAGTTACGCAAGATGCAGCGCGACAACTCGCGGCGCCAAATGATTGCGAATGTGCCTAAAGCATCGGCAATTATTGTGAATCCGACACACTACTCCGTGGCCGTTCGGTATGAACTTGGTGGGTCTGGCGCGCCAAAAGTCATCGCCAAAGGGAAAAACTACCTTGCGCGTCGGATACGTGAAATTGCCATAGCCAATGAGATTCCGATCGTTGAAAATCCTCCTCTCGCTCGCGCACTCTATGCTGCCGTCGACGTGGGCCAAGAGATCCCCCCGCATCTTTACCGAGCGGTGGCAGAAATATTGGCCTATCTTTACAGAGTTCTGGGAGGGAGGCTTCCTGGAACTGCAAGTGCTTAGGGATTCTCACTGAATATGGCATCCCTTACTACCCCGATTGCTCCACCCAACACCAGTCCGAACGAACAGCCAGGGAAGCCGGCCGTTCGCACTCCCCGGGCCGTCTCCGGGGTAACCTCCAAGGAGGACGCAGACGGTAGCGTTCTCGAAATGCTCAGGACTTTTTCCTGGCGCGATGCGGCGGTTCCTCTGACGGTGTTGGGCATCGTCCTGGCCATGATTACACCAGTGCCGGCCGCCGTACTTGACTTATTGATTAGTGCAAATATCACTCTTTCTGTCGTTCTTTTGCTTGTTTCGATCTACATTAACAAGCCTGCTGAGTTCAATGTCTTTCCCACTGCGTTGTTGTTGATGACTTTGTTTCGGCTAGCCCTGAATATCTCGTCCTCCCGGCTCATTCTATTAAATGGCAACTCCGGTACCGCTGCCGCAGGCGATGTGATCGAAGCGTTCGGGAACTTCGTGGTGGGAGGTAACTACGTCATCGGGCTCGTCATTTTTCTTGTCTTGATCGCGATTCAGTATGTGGTCATCAATCACGGTGCGGTTCGCATTTCGGAAGTCACCGCCCGTTTCACGCTAGACGCCCTGCCTGGCAAGCAAATGTCGATCGATTCTGACCTCAATGGAGGATTGATTGATGAAGCAGAGGCTCGCAGGCGCAGAAAGGAGCTTTCTGCAGAGGCGGAGTTCTACGGAGCCATGGACGGGGCTTCGCGCTTTACTCAGCGGGATGCGGTAGCGAGTATTATAATCACGGTGATTAACATCCTGGCAGGTTTCCTAATCGGGGTGATCCAGCATGGGATGGATCTCAAGAAGGCTCTCCAGACCTACACGATTTTGACGATTGGTGACGGGCTGGTCACCGTGATTCCTGCCCTGATGATTTCAGTTTGCGGCGCGCTAATCATCACACGCACCGGATCGGACAAAAAGCTCGGTCAGGATATTCAGAAGCAAGTGTTCAGCAATCCGGAACCGCTGCTACTGTCGGCTGGTGTCTTAATGGCGATGTCGATGTTTCCGGGTATGCCAACGATTCCGTTTTTGGTGCTGGGCGGTATCTCTGGGGCTGTTGGTTGGCGGTTGAAGAAGGGAGCTCGGATTTCCGGAGATAAGGAGAAGGCTGGGCCGGAGACTGGCAGCGTGCCGCCGCGGGAGAACTTAGAAGCTCTTTTGAAAGTCGAGTTGCTCGCAGTCGAGATGGGGCTTGGTCTGGTACGGCTGGTCGAGGGAGGAGCCCAATCGCCGCTCTTGCGTCGCATCGCCGGTATCAGGCGGCAATTGGCTTCCGATTTAGGCTATCTACTTCCAGCCGTACGAGTAACCGACAATCTGCAGTTAAAGTCCCGCGAATACGCTATTTTTTTAAAAGGGATTGAAATCGGCCGCTGCGAAGCCCCGGCCGGGATGGAGATGGCCATCCCGGCATCGCGTGACTGTCCCAAATTGGATGGAATTCCCACAAAGGAACCCGCATTTGGGATTCCCGCCCTGTGGATTCCTGCCGAGAAGGCCGAGGAGGCCAGGGCGGCCGGTTATACGGTGGTCGACGCCGTAAGTGTAATGGCTACCCATTTGGCGGAGAGCATTCGGCGGTTTGCGCACGAAATCTTTTCCCGTCAAGACGCAAAGAAGCTGCTTGATCGCGTCGCCGAGGAGAATCCAAAGGTGGTTGAGGATTTGGTCCCCAAATTGCTCTCTTTGGCTAGCGTGCAGAGAGTTCTCCAAAATTTACTTCGCGAAAGGGTCTCAATCCGCGACGGCGCTTCGATCCTTGAGGCAATGGGCGAAGCAGCCGCCATCACGAAGAATCCGATCCTGCTGACGGAGTACGTCCGCCAGGCGCTCCGACGGTCGGTTGTAAGACCGTATGTAAACGCCAGCGCCGAATTGCATGCGTATCTGGTCGACCCATCCCTTGAATCGTTACTCGACGGCAGCATCGAGCACGGTGAGTGCAGCTCCTTGCTAAACCTTCCCCCGCGACGCATTCAGGAAATTCTGGAACGATTCCGCGTTGTCATTGGATCTCACGATGGTCCTGTGGTCACTCTTACCGGAAGCAGCAACCGCTACTTCCTGAGACAGCTCACCGAGGGCGCTTTGCCCAATCTTACGATTCTCTCTCACAGCGAGGTCCCCCCCGGCACTAAGGTATTGGTCCAGGGTGTGATCCGGATGAACTAGCTCTAAAGGAATCAACATGCGCCTAAAGACATATTTCGTCGAGTCGGTTGAAGAAGCGATACTTCGCGCTCTGGGAGAGTTTGGGGATGAGGCTATGCTTGTCCACTCGAAGCGGACGAGCCCTGAGACGCGGCATCTCGGTCACTATGAGGTAGTCTTCGCCTCACCGCTCAACACAACAACGCCCGCTAGTCCTTCCGCGCCGCCACCGCCGTTTCCGGAGTCGGCTCTGAAAGAACTGCCGGCCCGCAAACGACCGGAGCGAGCGGCCGTTTCGATGCCCAGAATTCAGCCCAACTTGACGGCAACCGCGGAAGACAGCGGGAAAATACGCCGTGAGTTGCGAGCGCTCTCTCGCATGATGGAGGCTCCGCCGACGGAAGAAAGTTCCCGTCCGGAAGAGATTCGGAGCGTGTTGGACCAACTATACAGTTTCCTGGCAGAAAGAGAAATGCAGCGTCAACATATTTGGGATCTCACCAAGCAAGTTGGGATAGAGTTGATGCGCGGTGCGGTCAGTTTTGACTCGGCACTGCCGTCGATCTTATTGAGTGAGCTTTTAGTTCGCGGGCTAGCTCCGAGCCCCGCTCCGATCACAGATCATTTGCAAGTCGTCGCGCTGGTCGGTCCCCCCGGCGCGGGAAAGACCGCCACCATTGCGAAGCTGGCGGTCAGGGAGGGACTTGCCAAGGGCCGGCCGCTCCAGATTTTGGATCTCGACGATCAATGTATTGGCGGTGGCGACCAGTTACAGACGATTTGTGCGTTGCTTGGTGTTCCGTATCAACGGCTAAGTGGGCCTGAAGCTTTGGTCGAAGTTCTTGGTCGCGCACGTGCACCAGGACTCGTTCTGATCGATACACCTGGGCTTTCCCGTCAGGACGGTGCGGAGTTGGCCGTGCTTGGACTAGGGCTCGGCGCCTCTGCGGCGATTGAACGGCACCTTGTGCTGCCGTGCACGTTGCGCTTTGCCGAACTCACACGGTTTTGGACTACGTTTCGGGTGTGCCACCCTACCCACTTGCTGCTCACCCGCGCGGACGAATCACTCTGTTTCGGTCCCGCATGGTCCTTGGCTAAAACGACTAATCTGCCTCTGTCTTGGATCGCCAACGGAAGGCGAATTCCTGAGGGTATGGTAGAGGCGACGCCTGAGCTGTTGGTGGACCTGTTGACGTTCGGGTATGCCTCCATTGAGCAGGAATTTGTTCCATCGCCTGTCGAATGCCCCTCTGGAGCCAGTGCCGTAGCGTCCGTTGGCCAACGATCAGCGAGGAGCTTGGTTTCGCTATGAATGCCCAATTTGCGACCGCCGAAACACTGACTGATGATCGGGAGCGGCTAATCCTCGATCACCTGCCGCAAGTGCGGTTAATCGCCCGGCGGATTCACGAAAGGCTGCCAGGCAGCGTGAGCCTGGACGATTTGATTTCGACTGGGATCGTCGGACTGATCTCTGCGATCGATAACTTCGATTCCAAGATGAACGTTAAGTTGAAGACCTACGCTGAATACAAGATTCGAGGGGCAATTCTCGATAGCCTGCGTGGCATGGATTGGGCCCCGCGCCAGCAACGGAAGCGGGTCAAGCAGATCGAATCGACCATCCGAGTACTGGAGCAAAAACTGAAACGATCCCCGGGAGAGGAAGAAATCGCGGCCGAACTTAATCTTTCAACCGAGGAGTACCACGAGTGGCTCATTGACGTGCGGGGGATTAATCTCGGTAGTCTGGAGGGTTCTGGGAATGAAGAGGAGGGGCGCGACTTGTTGCGATTCGTCTCCGACAACGAAGAAAACTGGCCGTCACGTTTGCTTGAGCGTTCCGAATTGGAACGTCTTCTCGCCGAAGCCATTGAGCGAATGCCCTACGTCGAACGAACGGTGCTAAGCCTCTATTATCACGAAGAGTTAACCTTGCGGGAGATTGCCAAGGTGGTCAAACTCCATGAGTCCCGAGTCTCCCAGTTGAAATCCCAAGCGATTCTTCGCCTTCGCTCGTACCTCGAGAAGAAGTGGCCGTTAAATGGCGGTCTTTAGATTGCTTCGAAATAAATAGGAAATAGACATGGCAACGCCAGACCAGCTTCTTGCTGAAGAGTTCACAAAGCAACTCAGCGTAACTCTCGAAGGAATGCTCGGACAGTCGTGGACAATTGAGTCTAAAGAGGCCGTCTCCCCAGAAAAACCCGCCGAAGAGAAGAAGCTTCATATCTGGGGACAGCGGCTCACCATTCACGCCGATCCGTTGTTTCGGGTCATGGTGGGTCCGCTGTGTTGGAAGACGATCGGGGCGTCTGCTTTGCGGGCTGCTGGGATCGATGAGGCCAGTGACGCGGATATCTTAAGCACTTACGTCGAGATTCTCACTCAGGCCCTCTCCGGAGTTGCCAGGGCAGTTGGCAGTCAAGTCGGCAAAGAAGTCGGATTAGCGAAAGGGGCCGAGGAAACCAGTGTTCCGACGAAGGGAAAAATCATCGAGCTCCGGGCCGTAGATCCGGAAGGCGTTGAGGTAACGCTGTATTTCGGAGTCGGAGAGCCGTTAATGCGTCTGCTCGCTAGCGGCGAGGACGAAAAGCCGCAGTCTTCTTCGGGCTCGCCGGCCGGGAAAGAGTCCGATGCGCTTGTCGATAGACCCCGCGATAGCACGCCGTCCGCCAACTCCAAGATGGACCTGTTGATGGATGTAGAGATGCCGGTAAGCGTTTCTTTTGGCCGGGCACAGCTTCCGTTGAAAGAAGTCATAAAACTGACGACTGGGTCGATCGTAGAGCTAAATCGAAATGTCAGCGAGCCAGTTGAGGTAATTGTAAATAACTGCGTAATCGCGCGCGGCGAAGTGGTCGTCGTGGAAGGTAACTACGGGATACGCATCCACCAGATAGTGAGTCGGGCGGAGAGGATCCGTTCGTTGGACTAAGGAACCATACATGATAATGATTCAATCCTCGGAAGCCCTATTGGTATGCGTGTTGTTGATGGTGGTGCTTTCGCTCTGTATCGGGCTCTTCGTATTGGCCAAAGGCGACTTGCGCCGAGTAGAGCATCAGTGCAAGAGTCGATTCGCGAGTATCGAAGCCAAATCGGCTGATTCGGAGGTTCGGTTTCACGTCATCGAATCGCAGTTGGGTGAATTGGGGCAGCATTTGAAGCAAATTGATCATGCGGTTCAGTGTCCAGCACACACGGTACTGCCTTTGGGAAATGGGCCTAGCCAGGGAAAGCGAACGGCAATCATTCGTCTGGCGCAGCGCGGAGAACGAACAGGCGATATCGCTCGAACGGTGGGAATGCCCACAAGCGAGGTGGATCTTCTGCTGAAAGTACACCGCGCTGTGAGCACTCGTGTTTTGCCTCAGTTGAAATCGGAGGAATCGGTTAACGAGAAGTGCCGTGTGGTCGAAGAGGTCTTTGGAGCGAGATCTTGAAGAAAGAAAGACGGCTTTGGAGCGCGGACGACAAGATCAAACTGCTGCGCCTCTATCGGATCGAGAAATAGGCGATTTCGAAGATTTGCGACGAGGCTAATTTGTCACCGACGCAATTCTACGCCTGGCAGGAGCAGTTGCTCGTGTCCTTTCGGTAAGCCTGCGTGACGAGGTAGTGGCTTCATAGGTAGGTTCAAAGAGTCGCGAGGAGGCGACTGGAAATGAGCCGAAAAGGAACACGGTCAATCGCGCCTCAGCGGTCACCCCAAAAGCGGCCAATGGCGGTCACTTCAAAACCGGCCAATGAAGAGTTAGGCCAGGACTAGCTCATTTATACTCTTATCCCCACGAATTGGGCAAGAGATTTCTTTCGTTGATGCACCCGGTCGGGTGCCTTGGTTGAGACAGCCCCCGTCGTCGGGCCTGTGGGAATGTGGGAATCGCCGCCTCGGCGATTCCCAAGCGCGGGGGGAATCGATGGAAAACCGCCCTTCGGTTCTCCTCGTTTTCCACGGCGCGTCATTTCCACAGGCCTACTCCGTCGCCGTCGATGGCGCCGTCTTCGTCCGCCAACTCCGCGGCCCACACTTCAACACATGACCGCGATGCAACAACCGATCCAGCATCGCACCCACCGCCGCCGTATCCCCCAACAGCTTCCCCCAATCCTCCACCACCCGGTTCGACGTCAACAACGTGCTCGCCCGCTCATACCGGCGCATCACAATCTCCAGCAGATCCTCCGCCGCTGTCAACGGCAGCTTGCGCATCCCAAAATCATCAATGATCAGCAACGGCACCAGCGTCAACTCCGCCATGTACTTCTTGCGCCGACCCTCAACCACCGCGTCGCCCAGTTCGTCCAACAACACGTGCGCCTCGCGATACAGAACACGATGCCCTTGCAGGATCGCCGCGTGACCAATGGCTTGGGCCAGGTGACTCTTACCCGCCCCGCCTGGCCCTAGAAACAGAGCGTCTTCGCGCCGATCAACGAACCGACACGTCGCCAGATCAAACACCAGACTCCGGTTCATCTTCGGGTTGAAAGCAAAGTCAAAGTTGTCCAGCGTGCGATTGGCGTCACGGAAGCACGCCTCCTTTCGACGGCGCTCCAGAAGGCGATCCGAACGCCGCGTCAGCTCGTCAGAGACCAGACACGATAGCAGGTCGATCGGGGCCATCGGTTCGGCTTGCGCCTGGCGCAGACGGGTCTCCAGTACAGCCGCCATTCCGCCGAGGCGGAGTTGGTGTAGAGACAGTTCCAGTTCAGTGATGTTCATGGGTTGGATTCCTTGGTTCGTTCTTCGATCAGGTCGCGATACTGCGTCAGTTCCCGGATGAGCGGGTCGACTTGTTGCAGGCTGAGTTGGAGCGGCGAGACGCGCTCCAGATAACGCTTCACGAAACGGTAGTCGTAAGCTTCTAGATCGAGGGCCGCCGCGCAGGCTTCGTCGACCCGGGCGACTCCATACGTTTTATGGAACGACAGGACGCCGAGAATCCGGCGAATGGCGGGCTCGCCTTGCCGCTCGTGCAGGGCTTGGCAGAACGTTCCGATATGGGGCCCTTCTTTCGCGGCGCGGGCCAGGAGTTGTACGGTTCCAGAGGGTGTACGCGGCGGGCGATCCGCCTCCTGAATACGATGCCGGCCGCGCTCCTGGCGCAGATGTTCACGCAGAAGCTGGCCGGTTTTGGGGTCCAGCAGACGCACATGAATGCCGTCCCACTGGACGCGCACCCGGCGGCTGATCCATCCCGGCGGTGCGCCGTAGTAGGCGGCCTCGACTTCCACGCACCCGTCCA
>Ga0209086_10000520_pt1 | contig 33640 bp, 26 predicted proteins | sample M_130207_XF_Meta_FD_187312 | JGI IMG/M metagenome (GOLD analysis project Ga0209086, IMG submission 187312) | Freshwater microbial communities from Lake Montjoie, Canada to study carbon cycling - M_130207_XF_MetaG (SPAdes) (version 2) | ecosystem: Environmental > Aquatic > Freshwater > Lake... | reverse complement strand
CATCGCCACTTGGAGAATCAGTTTTGGAGTTATCGCTCTTAGCCACGCCGGTAACGATACGGCAGAGAGGGGAGTCGGGAGCCATTGTTTAGGGGCCCAACACCTAAGTATTTGGCTCACTGACGCCAAAAGGCCACTTACTCGGGTCACCTAGCGAGACACCTATATATAGGTAATGCTCTGATGCCCTATGACTCCTCTAAGAGTTTGGTCCGCCGGTCGCCCATTTGGTGCTCGCTACGACTGGCGGAATCACACCTGTTGCGCCGCCTCTGGGCCCGGGGGCTGATCCGAATCGATAGGGCTCAGGGTCTCGGCCGGGCTGGCATACCCAGCACTCGCCATAGTTCCCGGTCTCAATAATTGTGGCGACCGCTCCTGCGATGTGCTCGGCGGTCATGAGGGGGAAGTCGGCGGCGCGAAACATCTCTTTGGTCTCTTCGTTCAAGATGTTGGTATCGGTCATGCCGGGGTTAACGCTGTTCATGAAGATGCCCTTGGCGGCGAGTGTCGGGGCGACGCTGCGAACGAAGCCGACAACTGCGTGCTTCGATGCGTCATAGCAAGGGTCTGGTGCGAATGGAACGATGCCAGCGAGTGATGCGGTGGCGACAATCGCACCGCCGCCACGACGTGTGAGTGCTCGTGCTGCAGCGCGGGTTCCAAACACGACTCCATCTACATTCACGCGCATCATGCGGAAGTAACTCTCGTCATCAAGTGTGGTGATGTCTGAGATGCCGATTGCGATGCCAGCGTTTAGGAATGCAATATCTAATCCGCCGAGAGCCTCCTCGGCTGCCGTGAATACCTCGTCGATCTCTGTTGATGAGCCGCAGTCGGCCTGGAATGCGATCGCACCAATCTCGGCAGCGGTTGCCTCAGCGCCAGCGCCATCAAAGTCGACAACTGCTACGCGCACTCCCTCGGCGGCAAGGCGAATTGCGGTCGCCTTACCGATACCCGATGCGCCACCGGTAATAAGCGCAGTCTTTCCACTGAGGTCCATCTATCTCTCCTGAATCGGGGGTGCGTGCCAGGCCTGAACCCTAACGTCGGGGCGCTGCCCGCTGACACTTTGATCCCTGACCGCCGTTATTAGGGCCTCAAGCGAGCATTTTTTGCCAGGGAAACGCCAAATTTATAACGAAACAGGTGCTAATTGCCCCGTTCTGTTATAAAGTTAGGCCATGTCCAGTTACCTTTTAGATATTGCCCACCGGGATTCAAGGGTTGTCCGGCCTGTCGACTTTCCTTCACCCAGTGCTGGCAAGGAGTTGAGGCGCCTTGCAGATGCGGGGGCACTCCTGCGTCTTGCCCACGGTTATTACGCGCTGGTGCCTGAGGCGCGTAGAGGTGACGAAGGCGCGTGGAGGCCAGAGGTCGAGGCTGCGGCTCTCGCTATTGCAACTGCAGATTATGGAGTCGGGAAGGTTGCGCTCATTGGTCCATCAGCAGCGAGGCTTCACGGTTGCTACCCGCGTGCGCTCTCAACTGCCGTGGTTGCAGTCCCAAGTCAGAGGCCCATTCGGGAGACCGTCGCCGGCAATGTGAAGTTTGTTGTGCGAGATGTCTCGAAACTTGACCTCGTTCGAGTTGATACTGAACTTACGCAAGGGTGGATGACGAGTATTGAGGAGACATTGCTCGATCTCTCTGGCGACTGGCCGCGCTGGCCAATCTCGGAGACTGCGCGGGCCGAGATGCTTGAGCTTCTAGCAGCGCAGGCATCGAATGAAATGTTGAACGAGATTGTCGGAAGGTCACGCAACGGCGCTGCATTTAGCCGACTAAAGGGAATCATGCGAAATGAGTCCGAGGGGAATTAGCGAGAAAGCTTCGGGGCTGCTGCCGGTTGCTCTACTTCGGCACCTACCCGCGGACTAGCCACTATCCGGTGGTGCGCGCCAGGCCCATGTTGGGGCTGAATCGTTTGTTTTAACTCGCGCGCCATTCGTTTGTCCTTCAACCTCATGTGCTTCGAGCTTCTGCGGTTTGATCTTGACTAGGCGGTATCCATCATGAGTTTTTTGATGGTGATGGCGCTTACAGAGGCGCACGAGGTTCTCAAGGCTTGCAGGGCCGCCCTCAGAGAATGGTTTGATGTGATCTATCTCGAGTCCGACGCTCATATCGCATGTTGGTACTTGGCATTTTCGATCTCGCTCCTCAACGGCTGTTCGCAATGGTGCAGGAATCGCTCTGCCCATATGCGCAACTGTCTTGATGTCTGTCCCATCGAGTACCAAGATTTTTAGAAATGCCTCTCCCAGATACTCAGTTGCAGTCGCTACAGGGATCGCACCGACACCTGCGATCTCACAGATCTCGCCATTCTCGGTATGCCCACGCTTAGGTGCATCGATGTCGACGCGAATATTCATCACAACGTTAGGGCGTGCAGCCTTTTTGGCGTTCGCACCTGCGGCTGTCCCTAACGCTGCATTATTAGCCTTCTCACAGAGTGCCATGAGAGCGTCAGCAGCGTAGGCCTCATTAGATTCGTGTTGACCACCCTTGAGCGCTGCCCTAAATATCTCATCCTGAATAGGCTTTAAGGCCGCCATGACGAGCGCACCATTAGCAACGGTCATGCGCCCTTTTACATTGAACGAACCATCCGAATCAGTCCACGACTTAAAGAACCGCGACTTATGGATCTGGCGGTGGCGGGCGGCCTCATCAGTGGCTGCTGCAACCACACGGTTAGTTGCATCACGTAGATCGCGCACTGTCGCGTGTTTTGAGAGGCTCAAGAGTTGAGTCTCAGCATTAGGTGCAACAATCGCGCCGCGTGCTACCTCTACGGCCTGGGTGCCCGAGAGATCCCCTGAGAGCAAGGCAGCCTGGGTAATGGGCAGGTGCTGGAGTTGATTAGCCAACAAGACCACAGACTGAGCCTCATAGTGGGCGCAGTCTGTCTCGATAGATAGCCACTCCGAGAGGCTCTTCGCGCCATCGGAGACGGTTTAACTACCTACAAGCGTGCCTTGATGATAGAAAAAATTCCTAGAGGCTGAAAAGTTGATTATCTGGCTAGGATTCAAAACTCAGTGCGAATGCATACCGAAGGGCAGGTTGAACATGCCGCTTATTGAATGTTCTGAGTGCAACAGTGAAATATCGAGCGAGGCAACGAGCTGTCCGAAATGCGGCGCTCCAGGGCTCCCTGGATTACGAGCGAAATCGAATCGAACTGCCTTAATTATTCTCTGTGTAGTTGCTGTGTTAGGAGGGCTTATCGCAGTAAGCATTAATAATGGTAACCAAAAGGAACAACGAGACGCCGAAGACCGAGTTCATTGTGTGCTTTATCCTGAGGATTGCTGAAGTTGTAAGTCCCAAATTATGCGTCCCGCCAGTGATGGTCGAGGAGCCAAAACGTCGACGACGGGGGAGAAGATGAGACCGACGGAGTGCCCGAAGTGTGGACGGATGATCGGACCAAGAGATCTGAACTGCAACAACTGCGGGGGGAAATGGTTTACCTCTGAGGACGGACGAAGAGTGTGGATCCACGAAGTCGAAGGGACGTGGATCGATTACCCGAACGGAGAATGGGGGGAGTGGCGATGCACTCACGGCAACGGGCGCACGCAGCTCCGTTTCCCTAACGGACGAGAAGTGTGGATCCACAAGGACGGGTCGACGAGTGTCAAGTTCCCAGACGGACGGCATGCATGGATCCAAGACAACGGAGCGACGAGGGTCAAGTTCCCAGACGGACGGGAAGAATGGATCCACGAGGACGGGAAGATGAGTGCCGAGTTCTCAGACGGACGAACAGCATGGATAAACGAGGACGGGACGACGGAAGTAATCGAAGCTGATCCGCTCAGAGGGTTGTAGAGCGCTTTTTTTGTAGGCTCCGGCACTAAGTACCAGACGATGGGGGAGAAGGTGAACGAGAACGACGGCATCGAGGATGGAAGTGAGATCTTTGGCTTCCCAGACGGACGCAGAGTTGCAATCTTCGAGGACGGGTCAACCTGCGTCGAGTTGTCAAACGGACAGAGAGTTGTGATCGACGAGGACGGTAGGACGTGCGTCGAGTTCCCCGAAGGACGGAGGGCATGGATCGACGACACCGGGACGACATTTGAGTTCTTCGAAGAACGGAAAGTATGGATATTCAAGGACGGTAGGACGTGTGTCGAGTTCCCTGACGGACGGAGGGCATGGATCGACGAGGACGGGACGCCGAACTTTTTCGAGCCATCTCCGATCAGCGACCCGTTATGGGACCCGTTTGGGGATGCGTGGTAACTCGATGAGACCGACGGAGTGTCCCGAGTGTGGCGAGATGTTCAAGGCAATGGATCTCACCTGCAGTTACTGCGGAACCATCATCGAAACTGATCCGAACAATGTCTGGCAGACAATCCAACTATCCAACGGGAACAAACTCACTATCTATGAGAACGCAACGACGCTTGTCCAGTTCCTCGATGGACGGAAAGTATCGATCCACGACAACGGGACGATGAGTGCCCATTTCCCCGATGGACGACTGCTATGGATGAACGAGGACGGGACGACGGAGGTAATCGACCCTCACGAGTTCACGATACCCAATTTGGACTGGCCCCGCGGGAAACAAAAAAAAGGACGTCCGATTATTTGACGGGGAGCGGCACTAAGTGCCAGTCAACTATCCAACACTTGAGGACGTTGACGGAGCTGCAACACCTGTCCTGGCTCCTCGACGTGCGGGACGGGCTTCCAACGAAGTTTGAGTATGCGCCTAGAGTCTGGAGCCTCAATGATAAACGAGGCAGGGAGAAGGTAACGATGCGACCGACAGAGTGTCCCGAGTGTGCGGAGATGATCGAGGCAACAGATCTCAACTGCAAAAACTGCGGGGAGTTCATCGCCGATGATCCGGACGAGGTATGGCAAACAATCCAACTACCCAACGGGAACGAACTCACGATCTATAACGACGCAATGACGAATGTCAAGTTTCCTGACGGACGGAAAGCATCGATCGACCACGCCGGGCTGACGACTGTCTGGTTCCCTGACGAACAGTGGGCATGGATCCACGACGACGGGGGGGTGAGCGTAAACTTCCCTGACGGACGGAAGGCAGTGATCTTCCCCGACGGGGCGACGCAGGTTGAGTTCCCCGACGGACGGAAGGCATGGATCTACGAGGACGGGACGACGCTCGTTGAGCTCCCGGACGCACAGGAAATATGGATAGACGGCGTGAAGACAGGATTCGACTTCCCGGATGGACGGAAAGTATGGATAGACAACGACGGGACGACGCACGTTGATATCCCGGAGGCACAGGAAATTTGGATAGACGTCTTGAAGACAGCAGTCGTGTTCCCGGATGGACGGAAAGTAGCGATACACAACGACGGGACGACGCACGTTGATATCCCGGAGGGACGGGAAGTATGGATTTTCAGCGACGGAAAGACGGTACTCGACTTTCCAGACGGACGAAGCGTGAAAGTCAACGACGACGGGACTACGAGTGCAGAGGACAGAGAGTGACCGGCTCAATGCCTCATAGCGCCCTTAAAAAATTGGCTCCGGCACTTAGGCCATTCAGTCTGTCAGCTCGCCTCGAACGATCTCCACACTGTCAGGCGCATCAATCCCGAGCCTGCACGAGCCGTCAAGAATGGTGAGCACTATCTCGTCACCATTAGGCAATACCAAACGCACAGCATCAGCACTACGACGAGATAACACGAGCATCAGCACAACCTCCTAGAGTTTTGAAAAGGCACACTAACTAGCGGAACGGGGCGAAATATGAGACGAAACGGGCACCGGATCAAACCAGGAGCCGATCTGCACGGAGCCGATCTGAGCGGGGCCAATCTGTTCAGAGCGAAACTGGGCTTTGCCGATCTGAGCGGGGCCAAACTAGTTGATGCCAATCTGGGCGGTGCCGATCTGGCCGGAGCCAATCTCGGCGGTGCCGATCTGAGCTTTGCCGATCTGGGTGGAGCCGATCTGAGCGGGGTCTATTTCGGCGGGGCCAATCTGTACGGAGCTGATCTGGGCATGGCCAGTCTGGCTGGGGCCGATCTCACCGGTGCCAATCTGACCGGTGCCAGTCTGTCCGCAACCTTTCTGTACGGAGCCACTCTGCACGGTGCCAATCTGACCAGAGCCAAACTGAGTGCTGACCGTCTGGGCGGAGTTAAATGGAATTCTCGGACAGTGTGGCCCGAAGGGGTGATCGGCCCTCCAGAATCGTTCGTCGAAGACTGAACAATCTCCAGATTTTCAAAGATTTTTGGGCAGTATGGAAAAGAGGGTAGTGCTGGGGTGCTTGGGCTCTCTCAACGCCCGTAAGCAAGGTGCCCCCGTAGTCTGCTCCTAAGGAGCAGGTGAATCGGGTGTTGGTTCCTCCATTACGGGGAGTACATAACGGTATCTGGTCGGCAACAGACGCTCTTCTTCTGGCAGCCAATCAGCAATAATCCTCAACCTGCCTGGAGAAGTTTGAATTGAGTTTGCACTTTCGACCCACGAGATTTGATCTACGACGATGAGCGCAGAAAACACTGAACTCCATGATGCTTTTACTTCTCCAATCGTAAGCTCAACGGACGTAGCCACCCCCGAGCTTCCTTTCACCTCAACGGTCCAGACCGAGTCACCAATTACGGCGCTCAGATCAAACGATTCAGTAGCACTCACGTCTTTTACCGCCATACCAAGCCCTTCAAGATATTCAGTGGCTTGTTTCATCGCTTGAAGTTCGATTGCTTTTTTTGCGGCTTGGTTATTCAAATATCCGGTGCCGCTCTTACCGACTTTTGCTAGCGGTTTTCCAATGTCACCAGAGTTCGTCCCACCCGAGCCGCCAATCACTGGAGTATCAGCTTGGAGAACGATTTTGTTGAGTTCTGGGAGCAGGTCAACGAGCTCTCTCGGAAATTTTGTTAGATAAACCTGGTTCGCTCTCATGGGCTCAAACTTCGAGCTCGTCGGCTCAGACTTCGAGAACCGAAATGGAAAATAAATTGGGTCGCCGTGCTTCATTTGAAGGGCTTCTAACACTCCCTTGATGGAGCTCTCGCGCTCACGAAGGACGGATAGCGTGAGGGGGGACTGAAGATCAGTCATTTCTCCTAAACTGACCTGCCAGGCGTCAGAGTCTTTAGCATTTTTGCCATGTGCATTTTTACCTCTTGCAACCCAGTTAATGTCACTGTCCCAAGCTTCCGACAGGGCAATTGAATATGAAACCAATGCAGGTTCCTGTCCCGCCTGTTGCCAGTAGTGGAGTATGACGTCTCCAGGCATCACGTGAACCATGGACTCATATCCTGGTGTGATTTTACCGGTTGAGGAAAATTTTGGCGAGAGTAAGTCCTCTCCGAGATTTGGGCGGTCAGTTATTTCCAACCAGTACTTCTGGGTATTGTCTCCTGCCCACCACTCATGAGAAAGAGGCATTATGGCCTCTCAATTTTAAAACTGTGATTTGATTTCGAAGCAGTGCGTTCCCGGTTTAACATTTGCCCGACTCCTAATGTTGGCCGCTTGCTGACGGCTCACCCTACAGTAAATCTGCGGGCAGTTGCAGCTGTGTTTTCACGGTTCTGAGCCGGATTCCGAACTGCTTCATGTCTGAATTGATTGAGTAATCAAGATGGATCGCGATGTTTCGTAGGTCGAATTTCTGCGAAGAGGTCTCTCTCCGCGAAGGCTCCTTAGAAGAGAGTCATGACTCCCCGTTGTATTCCAAGAATATTTGGCGTTGCTGGTATCCGAATTCCCCAGAGAAGAGCGATAGCCGAACGGTCTCTGCTCAAATTAATTCGACAATGTCTAGGTCAAGCAGCAAATTTGATGCAGTATTAGGGCATGGTATCTAACAAAAATTTCATGCCCGGTGGTGAGTTGTATTTTATTCGAGAGAGGAATGTGCTTACAAACGAACTCTCTTCGTTTGTGAAGATTGGACGTATCAATCAGAGCGATACGAAGACAAGCGAGGACCGCTGCAAAGAGCATCAAACCGGTAACCCACGCGAACTATTTGTTCATCACGTAGTTAAGTCTCCGGAAATTTCCCATCTAGAGAAGACAATGCACGGCCTCTTTGCCGAGCATCGGGTCCGAACAGGTGAATGGTTTCGGTTGAGTGATCTAAAGCTTCAACATGCAATTAATGATGCAGAGCAGATGGCATTGGAGCTAATCGAGAACGAGGGGACGTTTGAAGCGCTTGGGGATCTGAAGGAGATGGTGTCGACCGAGGTCGTCCTCCAGCCTTCGCAGAGTGATTTAAAATGGTTCCAACGCTCGCTTCGCTCGCGGTTACTGCTTAAGACGACAAAAAAGTTTCGGGACCAGATTGGAGTTCTAAACAGGGAGGCCGATGAGAGAGGGGAGGACACTTCTGGTGTCGGCCAGGTCCAGGAGGAGAATAGGGTCCGCTTGGATCTAGACCGAATCAAGGCAGAGAGGCCAGACCTCTATGCAGCATTCGAGAAAACGACGATTGAATTTAAAGGACCCTTCAGATGGGACCAAAAAAGTCTTGCTGGCCTGGAGCTTGCAGGCGAGTGGCCAGAGTTTGAACCTCTAGCAGACGAACTGACCAATTTGATTGAGTCTGTAAGCGCGGGAACGATCTCTATAGCGGCCTTGGGTCCTATGAACGCGCGCCTTAGGCCCTTTGAAGCGCGAGCTGAACACGATCTAAAGCTCGCTGAAGCAAACATTCGTCAGGCCTGTGGGACCGCAGCGGGGATTCTGGGTGTCTGTAAGTGGAGACGCTTCAAGGAAGAAGTCGTAAAATTTGATAAAGAATCGTTTACAGAAAATTATCCTGACCTAGTACCTATGTTTTACAAGACAACGGTCATTAAAAAAGTTAAGAAGGCTGTAGTGAATCATGGCCAAGATGATGCCGAAGAGGAGTAGAAGTCGGTCGTATTCTCCAATAATGCAGTTTTGATTTTTTCTAAATGCAGTGGCTACGCCAAAATTTAGAGAGCATTCTCAGGTTCTTCATTGTTTAGAAGTTTTTTTAGTGCGTTACACAAGTTTGCTTCGGAATCTGCTGGATGGATATCGTGATTGGCGTTCCAGTTGATGGCGTGGACCGGAATTTTTGGAGAAGTCCCGACATTGATTGCTGGGGCTACGTGTTCTGTTTGAAGCGTAAACCCAACTACGATGCCTTGTTCGGCCGATGAGGCGGTGGCGAATGCGAGTACTTGATTGAGTTCGGGGCGAGACCACTCGGCGTTTGAAGCAACTCGATACTTGATATCTCCAACAATCCTGTTGCCGCCAATAACTAAGTCTGGGTTAAAGTTTTCTTTGCCAGTTGGTGAGTCAAGGTATGGAGCTGCAAAGCGCTCCTTGGTGACGGGTACTTGTAGGGCTTTCTTTAGTATTTGGCGTATACCGGTCTCGATAATGGCAGGTGTTGGAATTACAAATGTTTTGCCGGGTATGTCGCCGCCCATAACTGCAATTGCTGTACTACGAATGATTGTTGAGGCGAGATGCAATGGCTGTCTATATAGAAGTGCTCGACGCTCTAGCGGCAGGGAGGCAACGCTTAGATCTGAATTCCGGTATTCTCCTACATCCTCAAAGCGAGCGGCGGATCGCTGTGCACGCCTTCTGAGGTCCTTCGATAACCCGGGGTCGGAACTGATCGTTCTCAGCGCCTTAAGAAGAACACGATTGGGCGGGGTATCTCGCTCGAATTCGTCAAAGATGCATGTAACTCTGAGCCTGCCGGCAAGAAGCGCCCGACTTGTGGGCAGGACTAGGACGCTTCCGCGTACCGCCCGGAGTTCGTCAATTCGCTCGTTGTAATCGCGAAGTAAATCTCGCCGAAGTAAAGACTCGATGGCGCTTACGCACCATGAAGCGATTACCGGCCAGAAGGACGACCCGCCGGCAATCTGCGCTGGTGTGTCGGCTTCGCGGAATTCACCAAAAGCGCGCTGAGCAATATGGGTAAAGTGGGCCATTGGAATCTTTGGTTGGATTACTAGTTCAAGTCCCGGTAGGCCGACCACGCCTACAACGTTCAATGCCTTGACTTTATAAATCCCATCTTGGGACGGAGTCAACTGAAAGACACTTGAACTGTGCTTTTCCTTGCTCTCCTCTTCAGCGTCGGAATCAGTTACAGCACTTGGCTTCTCGCCCCACCAGGTGCCCGAACTAGCCAAAGAGCGCCCAAGGCTCTCAAGAACAGCAAACTGTTCGGGAGTCAGAACGATCTCACTAGAGACAGACTCGGTGATGTAGACCAGGTCAAGCACTGGGCCAGAAAGATTGCTTGTTGAATTCTTTAACCTGGTCTGGCTGGTCAAAAAAGTATTCTTCGATAAGAGGAAATATTTGGTGCTTCCAAATACGGTTTAACGCGGCCTTGTCAAACGTTGTCTCCATAAAGAAGGTATGACCGATTGTGTAGTGGCGGTCAATTGCAGTCTCGAGTTTGTTGTTTAAAAACTCAAAGCCGGTGAAAAGTTCTTCGCCAATAAGGTTATTGCGGCCTGGTGATTCGTAGTAGCGCCTGAGTATGGATACGTTGGGCCGTGCATCGAAGAAGTCGAATCTACGTCTCAAAGCAATGTCAATACTTCTAGCTCCACGATCGGCGGTGTTCATCGTCCCAATCAGAAAGAGATTGCGGGGCAACTTAAATGAATTCCGATGAGCGAGGCTGATCTCCTCATCTCGGTACTCGAGTAGGAACATGAGTTCTCCAAATACGCGCGGGAGGTTTGCCCTATTCATCTCGTCAACAATCAAGACACGAGCAAGGCCGTCTTTTTCGCAGGCCTCTGCCATCTCGACAATAACTCCCGGCACTGTTTCAAAGCTGAACCCGCCTGATTCTGCCGGTCGTGGTTGCAGCCCCTCAACGAAATCCTCGTACCCATAACTTGGGTGTAATTGAACGCTCCTAATCCGTGGCGCATTATCTATGACGCCAAGGCCGGCAATCTGTTCTTCTTCCGCTTCGGAGGAGATTAGGTACTCGGCAAGGGCTCGGGCTACATGAGTTTTCCCTGTCCCAGGGGGGCCAGCAAGTACTACTTGAGGCGACTTGTCAGTTGTAGAACTGATTATCTCATTCAGGTCGTCTTCTGCCCAAAGAGTTAGAGCAACTAAACGTTTAAACGCGCTCGTCGTATTAACTTCCTCCGGTGTTTCGGTTGAGGGAACTTCGCCAGTGAATGTCGTACCAATGATGCCTAGCATCCTCATAATTTCCGCCAAATCTTCATGGAGGGAAATATCGTTAGGAATTGCATCAGCCTCGTAACAGAGAGAACAAATGTTGCCAGCCGAGTAACTGTCTCCGAGCCCTCCGGGGTCTGCGAGATAGATCTCGCCTGTGTTGAAGGCGTTGCGGTCAATGTTCGAGGACAGCAGGGCTCTGGCTTCGGAGACAATTTTTGTTAAATCCTCTTTAGGCTTCTGGACAAAACCTCCACCAACAATGTTTTGAGTCCCCTGATTTAGAGATAGGTAAACCTTCGAGCCGTCGACAGCAAAGAGAAAGACTCCGTATATTCCAACAGTTGCGTTTGGAGATTGCTCCTCAGTGAAGATCCGCACCCAGGGGACTCGCGTCTTGAGTCCTGTGCCATCGCGTCCTTTAGTTTTAAAGTTTGTGAGAGTCTGGTCCTCTTGCAACCAATCTTCAATTAGCCGAGGAATATCGTTCCGAATTAGGAGTCCTCGAGTCTGCATCTCCTCCGTATTGTCTTTGCTCCATTTAGGCTGGAGCTTTAACACAGCATTGATTGCCTCCGAAAGAGGATTCAAGTTTGGTAAGTACGTCTCTGTCTCCATTGCGTTAAAGGTCACTCTCTGCTCGAGTAAATTTGCGGTGACTTTGCGACCGGCGCCAAGCCAAGCGTCGGCATGTTGGTGCCCACCGTTAGCCCACCAAGCTTGGTGTTTAAAAGCCGACGGAGGGAGTGTTCCGACTATTGATTCAACTTCTTTGAAGCTCATGAGAACTGGTTTCTCAGGCGGCTGCGCTAGTAAGAACGATCGAAGTTCTTCGTATTTCACGGAGACACACGCCCCCTAAAAGTCAACGGGTTTGTGTCTGGGGTAGCACCTGAGGTGCTGGGTAACATTTCAGGCTGAAGAGTGCGATAGACCAGCGGGAGACTGGTCCGACAAACAGGACCATTCGACGGGGACCGCGACCTACCCCGTGTGCGCATCCGAATGTCCAAGCCCCTGCTCGGCCCGCTCGTAATCGACTGCTCCCATGCTCCACGGAAGCGCATCAGCCGGCCCTGGTAGCGGCGGCTTTCCACCAACGAGGAGACGACCGAGCAGCCGCGACTTGAAGAGGTCGCTCTGCCATTCGCGTCCGATGGGTTCAGCGTGTTCCGCCTTGCGTACGGCCTCGACAACGCGGATCGCGTGCCAGACCGCTCGGACCTGATCAGGGGTCAGCACGACGGGCCGCCCGTCGACATCCCGGTACACGTCCCAGTTGTCCGGAATTGATGAAGTCATTCGATAGCCCCTCTACCCAATTAGTGCCCATAGTCCCCGCTTCATCGGAGGCGGGCGGCCGTAGGCGGGGACCGTAGCGAGATTCGACGGCGCCGTCAACTGGACGGATGGCGGACCGATCCCTCGCCTTTCCAAGCATTGGTGCGCTCCACTTGACCTACGGCCACAGTGCGCAGGGAGTCTCCAGCCCTGCGAACTCGTTCGGCGATCTCCACCAATCCGCGAGCACCGGCAGCATCAATGCAATCAACCTCGATAGAGGAGATGCAGGTCTGGAGCTCAGTGGCGAGGTGATTCAGTCGGTCGAACATATGTTCGATTGTAAAACAGGGGTGTGACAACTACTAGAGATTGATCAAATACTCCGATCGCTCCTGGAGTCTGATGCCTGCTTGAAACCCTGTGCAGCCCTTGATCTCCAGCCTTTGATCTGGCTGAGCAACGTTGAAGCGCACTAGAGGCGCCGTCTTGAAGAACGGCTTTTTAAAGCTGGATGACGATCATTCGCTCTTCGGTCATCTCACGTACTGAGTAGTGAGGGCCTTCTTTGGTGTTGCCGCTGTCACGAACTCCTCCGTATGGCATCTGGTCGATGCGGAAGGTCGGCATCTCGTTCACCATTACGCCACCGAAGTCGAGGGTATGGGCTGCCTTCATTGCTACCCCAAGGTCGCGGGTGAAGATCGCAGCCTGGAGTCCGTAGCGCGAGTCATTTGCGCGAGCAAACGCGTCGTCTACGGAGTCGTAACTCTGCACGCCGACCACAGGGCCAAATACCTCCTGCGAGCAGACCTTCATCTCTGCATCAACATCTGCGAGCAGTGTTGGGGCGAGCACGCCGTTGCTAACAACACCACCGGCTAGGAGTTTTGCCCCGCCCTGTGTGGCCTCGTCGATCCAACCAAGGATCCGGTCGCGCTCGCTCTCGTTGATGAGTGCGGTTACATCGGTCGTCGGATCTAACGGGTCACCAATAACAAGTTTCGCTACAAGGCTCGCGATACGCGCCGTTAGATCATCCGATATGGAGGAGTGCGCATAGACGCGCTGCACCGAGATGCATGTCTGGCCCGAGTAGCCGTATCCACCGGCGACAATCTTTGATGCGGCGAGATCGAGATCGGCATCGGCCTCGACAATTACAGGGGCATTGTTGCCGAGTTCGAGGCCAACTTTCTTCTTAGGGGCACGTGCTTTGATACCCCATCCAACCTCGGGTGAGCCGGTAAATGTGATGAGGGCGATGTCGGGGTGATCGACAATTGCGCTGCCGACAGTTCCACCGCCACCAGTGACCACACTGAGGCGCTCCATCGGAAGACCGGCTGCGTGTATTACCTCTGCAAGGAGAATCGAGGTGAGTGGTGTCTGCGATGCGGGCTTGAGCACAACGGGGCAATCCGCTGCAATAGCGGGTGCGAGTTTGTGTGCGACGAGGTTGAGGGGGAAGTTAAATGGTGCAATCGCTCCGACAACGCCTACGGGGACCCGAAGAGTGAAACCAAACTTCGCAGTGCCGTATGGGTGGGCATCCATTGCAATGACGTCGCCGGTAAGTGTGCGCGCCTCAACTCCGGCGAATCTAAATGTCTCTACAGCGCGCAGTACTTCGGCGAGTGCAGCCTTTAGTGGCTTTGCGGCCTCACCGGCGATACATGTAGCGAACTCATCCTGGCGTGTGGCGATTGCGTCGGCGACTGCATCAAGAATGCGCGCACGCTCGTGTGCAGGTATGGGTGTGGCGAGAGATGCCTTGGCCGCTGCAACTGCGATATCAACCTCGGCCGGCCCACAGGATGGAACAGTGCCGAGCAGGCTGTTGTCATAAGGAGAACGAACCTCAATCGCCTCAGTTGAGGTAAAGAGGCTGCCGCCGATTGGGAGGGGTCGCATATTTGTCATGCGCCCCCGGCAGGACTCGAACCTGCGCACACGGCTTCGGAAGCCGATGCTCTATCCGCTGAGCTACGAGGGCTGGGAGCCCCGAGGATATCAGGGGTGCGGCGCGGCAATCGGGGCGGGGCGAGTGGGGCGGTTGGGGGTATGGTTTCCCATCGCATCGGGACAATTTAGGGGGAGCATCAATGGCTACAACAATGACTTGGGATGAGTGGATTGCCCCACGCCGCAAGGACCTAACAGGCGGTTCTTATGCGCATGAACTCAATTTTGTAGAGAAGGTCCTCAGCAAGGTTAAAGGTCTCTCGCCAGCGTCAGTGACCCACCAAGTCGCCTTCAAGGATGTACAGGGTGGCAACCGCCGAATTGACTTTGTCATTGCTGACGCCAACATGGCCAGGCAGATTGCTATTGAGATAGATGGGCTCAACAAGACCGGTGAGCCAACAACTCACCGGGATAATGACAACCGCAACTCGCGCCAGAATGCACTGACCGCAGCGGGTTACACCCTTGTTCGCTACACGAACAATCAGGTGTTACACAAGGCGAACGATTTGATCGCGGAGATCGAGAATGCGATTGCAAAAGAGCGAGCAGAACTGCTGCGCCTGGAGCGCCTCTCATCAGATACTGCTCATGGTGTTGCATCTAAAGTCGCAGTTGATACAGCAGTAGTGGACGCAGCGACCCGAGTAGCTGGGGCAGAGGCCGCAAGAGTTGGCGAAGCTGTTGCGACGGAGGCGACGAAGCGTTACTTGGAGGAAAAAGGCCATCTGGCTACTCCGGCAGCATCAAGGCCAGCAACTGTTGCTCCTAAGTCGTCCTCCAATGGTGGCGTAATCGCCGCGGTGATAGCGGTGGCAGTGGTTGTGATTCTGATCATCGCCATCTCAAGTGGCGGTGGCGGTAGCAGCGGTGGTGGCGGTGGAGGTAACAACAACGACTCGCAACCGAACTCGTCCGAAGTCACCGATCCGCCAATTTCCTCGACCCCGAGCATCAATCCAGACGGTGTTGCACCCGCGAGTTACCAGAGCTGTCCATCGGATTACCCGTTGAAAGGTAACCAGACTGGGATCTACCACAGCCCGGGCCAGCAGTATTACGAGCAGACGAGTCCTCAGAAATGCTTCGCAACTCCAGAGGACGCCGAGCGCGCTGGGTACCGAGCCTCGAAGGTCTAGTGAGACTTGTCGGCGGAGAACGAAACTATTGCAAAGGTCCACCAGAGTGTGCTTGAACACTCCAAAAGGTTGATGGGCCTCTAGCCCTGACGCCTTTTCGTTTGTCTCAGTAGATCTCGCATGCCATCCAACCCCGGAGCGGAAGGAATACGAAATGTCATTTCAAAGCCCAGATTACCAACTTGCCGACCTTCTGAGAATGGTCGACGAAGGAAAAATCCAATTACCCGATTTTCAGCGCGAGTGGAAGTGGGATAACGATCGAATAAGGGGCCTCCTAGCCTCTATTTCATTGGGTCATCCAGTGGGGGTTGTCATGTTGCTTGATGTCGGCTCCGAGGTCGGCTTCGCTACGCAGGAGCTCGCGGGAGTTCTAAATCGGGGTGTGGTAAAGCCAGAGAGGTTGTTATTAGACGGACAGCAGCGGCTTACATCTTTGTATCAAGCGTTGATGTCGAACCAGCCTGTAACAACTGAGGACACAAGAAAAAAGCGGCTTTCGCTTCACTATTACGTCAACATCGCTGAAGCTATGAACCCCGATGCGAATCGGGAGGATGCGATAATTGGGGTTCCTGCGGACAAAAAGATAAAAGTTGATTTTGGCCGCACTATCACAGCCGACTACTCAACGATCGCTAAAGAATGTGAAGCCGGCATGTTCCCCTTGACCGGAATATTCGATTCGGTAAAAACGAATGAGTGGCTTGTCGAGTACCTGGACGCTGGTACCGACCCGCGTGAGCAGGTCGATAGGTTTGGAATTTTTCAAAAAGAGGTACTCTCGAATTTTACCAAATACCTTGTTCCAACAATTGTGCTTGGAGCCGACACATCGCGCGATGCAGTGTGCACTGTCTTTGAGAAGGTGAACACTGGTGGAGTCCCGCTAAATGTTTTTGAATTGCTAACTGCCACTTTTGCGATGAGTGGATTCAAGCTAAAAGACGATTGGGACGAGCGTAAGAAGCGGTGGGCTGACAATAAGGTTCTCCGAAGTGTTGACAGCGTTGATTTCTTGCAGTCGATAAGCCTCTTAGCATCGCTCGATCGACGTGTCTCATGGTCAGGAACCGCCGGAGATCGCCCGGGTGTGTCATGTAAAAAACATGACGTCTTGAGACTGAAACTAGAGGATTATCAGCGATTCGCGGAACCACTGACTCTTGCGCTAATTGAGTGTGCTTCGTTCCTGGCGGAGGAGCACATCTTCCTAGCGCGAGACCTTCCGTACAGAACCCAGTTGGTCCCGCTTTCAGTCATAAGTGTGCTGCTTGGCACAAAGTTTAGAGATCGCATCATTAATGAGCGGGTACGGCAGTGGTACTGGTGTGGCGTACTCGGTGAGTTGTATGGGGGTGCGAATGAGACGCGATTTGCACGGGACGTCGAGCAGGTCCCCGCTTGGGCAGAGGGCGGCAAAGAAGTGCCAGGGACTGTGGAGGCCGCATTTTTTGGGGACCGGCGCCTCCTTACCTTAAAATCGCGGAACTCTGCGGCGTATAAGGGTATTTATGCATTATTAATGGCGAATGGTTGCAAAGATTGGCTCGAGAACAAAGAGCTCAGCGTCTCAACGTTTCTTGATTACAAGGTAGATATACATCACATTTTCCCGAAGAAGTGGTGCTTGAAGAATGATATTGACCGTCACAAGCGGGAAAGCATTGTGAACAAGACGGCACTGTCAAGGCGAACAAATCAGAAGATAGGGGGAAATTCGCCCAAGCAATATCTCCCAAAGATACTCGCTGAAACGAGTCTCGCTCCTGAAGAATTTGACGCGATTTTGGCAGGTCACTACATCGATTCGTTGGCCCTTGCTTCTGCCGATTTTTCGAAGTTCTTTGATGCACGATTCGTCGAGCTTTGCAATTTGGTTTCCAAAGCGATGGGCAAGCAAGTTCTGAAGAACGCTTCAGAGTTCGACGAGTCTGAGTTTTATGAAGAGGAGGACGAGACTGAGGAAGATGCTGACGGGCAAACCTTGGACGCCTAGGGCTTCGATTAGCAGGAGATGTCCGGCTATTCCTCACTCCCGCAAAAGTTATAAGACCTTAAGCATGAGTTTCCCTGCTCAACCATCAGCGGCGCAGCGGGCCTCGATATTGCTCGGATTGCCATTATTGAGCAGCGGAAGGCAAGGCGCCGACCCACTTCTTGCGATAGAAAGCAACAGGCATGTAACTTGTCCTGAGCGCCGGGTTCGAGACATCTGCAAATTAACGCATTTCGTATGGTTAGGTGGTCGCGTAATAGGTCTAGCGGCCATCGCTGGAGCGTGCCAGTCTCAATCCGTGGTGTCTTCTCGGCAGGGTCTTAACAAGGGGGAAATAAGTGGATAGCAAGACTTCCGAAGTTATGAATAACTTTGTGTCAGCAGAGGGAATTTCACTGCTTATTCGCGAGGTCGAGGGGTTCCTCGTAGAGGTCGTTGATGCGAGCGGGGTTCCCGTAAATGCCGGGGATTACCCGTTCACAACTAGAGCTGCAGACACCGCGACGATCGACGAGTGGCGTACAGAACGGTTTTCTAAGGCATTTCCAGGGGCCTCTGTTCGAGTCATAAACCCCTTTGGAGATTCGGCAGACGGAGCAACTCTCTTAGCGGAACTGCGTTCCGAATGGGCTAAGGCGCTAAAGGAGAATCGGCCCGCCCTGAGGCCTACTTCTCCTTCGGGAGAGTTCTTCATCGTAGATAACTCTGATGAGCACTGGAAGGCCTTGGAGTATCTGCGGCAATGGTGCCAGATTTCAGAGGCCGTTGATATCGCTACTGGCTATTTTGAAATCGGATCGCTCCTTGCCCTAGACGGGGAATGGCAGAAGGTTGACAAGATTCGAATCCTGATCGGTTCAGAGACAAGTAGGCAAACCGTTGATGCCATCAGGAAAGCGACCCAAGAACTAGATGGGTCTTTTGGCTCCGAAAGAAATGATGACCCCTTTTTGACTGGTTTGGAATCAGTTGTAGAAGCAATGAGATCGGGCAAGATTGAAATTCGTGTTTATCGGAAAAAGAAATTCCACGCGAAGGCTTACATCACCCATGGACGCCTTGAAGTTGTCGGTTCCGCAGCCTTAGTCGGGTCCTCAAACTTTACCAAGCCCGGGTTAAGTCAGAATGTGGAGCTCAATGTCCGATTTACTGGGCTAGAGGTAGGTGCTCTGCAGGACTGGTTCTCCTCGTATTGGGAGGAGGCGGAGACCGCTACGGCGGAGCTGCTGGAAATCATGGAGAAACATAACCGCGCTTATTCGCCATTTGAAGTTTACGCGAAAGCTCTCCAAGTACTGACAAATGATGTTGACCCGAGTGCGATTGAGTGGGAAAAGCACAACTCCAAGATTTACCCGATCCTCGCTCCGTACCAGCGCGAGGCCTATCACGGTCTGAAACAGCGCGCCGGGCGTTGGGACGGAGCGTTTCTAACTGACGGAGTCGGTTTAGGTAAGACCTTTGTTGGTCTGATGCTTGCTGAGTACTACGCGGTAAAAGAGCATAAAAATGTTCTAATCCTTGCTACCAAAACTGGGCAGGATGCCGTGTGGGAGCCCGAGCTCAAGCTTCGCATCCCATCGCTAATGGGAGAGTTCACAAACGTGCGAGTGATGGCGCACACTGACCTATCAACTCGTGACGCGCTTGAACGTGTGGAGCGGCTCGCTGACCGCGTCGATGTAGTGATTGTCGATGAAGCTCATCATTTTCGTAATCATGGCTCGAAGGGTCCTGACGAGGAGAGCCCGAAGTCGCGTTGGTGGCGCCTTCAAGAGATTTGTAAGGGCAAACTAGTATTTCACCTGACCGCGACACCTATAAATAATTCGCTCTTTGATTTTGTTCACGAATTTGAGCTCTTCACAGGGCAGAACGATGATCACTTTGCCGCGCTCGGCGTTCCAGGTGTAAGGAGTCACTTCAGCAAGCTTGAGAAGACTTTTGGTGAAGGAAATGCAAACGCAAATATCGGGCAGGCTGTTGACCTAACTGACTTCGAGGAATTACTCGCTAAGGATCCAATCCTCGAGGCGCTGATAGTCCAGAATTCTCGTCAATACGCGAAACTAAGCGCTAAGGCTGCGGGAGCGGGAGAGGTGCACTTTCCCGAACCCGATATGCCCCGAGCAGTGCAGTATCAGTACAACATCGCTTACAGCGCACTGCTTACGGAGATGGAGAAGGCGTTCGAGAAGAAGAATCCTTTGTTCACGCTCCCGATGTATTACCCGCTTGCTTACTCCAAGCGCAGCGACGTTGATACGAAAGTGGAGAACCGCCAGAGGCAGATCGTTGGACTGATACGCACGACGTTCCTGAAACGTTTCGAGTCAAGTATCGGTGCATTTGCTGGGTCTTGTGCCGATCTTGCGACGAAGATTGCCCAGTGGATCGCCAACAATTCGTCTGAGATGCCAGACCATCGCGACCAGGTGGAGGAGTGGTGGCTCTTGCAGAGCGACCTGATTAATAAGGTTCACGAGAAGTTCAGGCCTGGAGTCGAGATTGCGGCCCTTGATTTCTCAGAAGGCGACGACAATGACTCAGATCTCCTCGACGAGGACGCTGAAGATATCAACCTCGCTGATTACGATCTCGAAGCGATGCTCGACGCGGCCTTTGAGGATCTAAACCAGTTGACCAGTTTTCTAAGTAGAGCTGTAAATGTTCGGAACACTGGTGACGAAAAATTCGAGCTTCTCCTAGCGCTCCTATCTGGCGGCAAGGCGTCTAAGGGAAAGGACCCGCTCGTATTCGACCCAGCTTTTGCTCAGCAGAAGGTCATTGTGTTCACAGAGTACGCAGACACGGCCCGTTATCTCGAGCTGCGTCTTAAGGAGGCGGGTGTTGCAGATGTAGACCGAATTGACGGATCGCGCCGATCTAATCGTGTCGACATGATTAGGAGATTTGCCCCTCACTACAACCGTGTGAGCGCAGAAGAACGAAGCAAACTCAAGCCGCTACGTGTTCTGATCTCCACAGACGTTCTCTCTGAGGGCGTAAACCTCCAAGACGTCACTCTCGTTGTTAACTACGACATTCATTGGAACCCTGTAAGGCTTATGCAGCGAATCGGTCGTGTGGATCGGCGACTCGACATGGAAATAGAGCAAGCCATTGTCAAAGAGAACCCGAAGACGAAGAACTCCCGCGGGACAATCATGGTCCGCAACTTCCTCCCGCCCGATGCGTTAAATAATATTCTAAGCCTGTACAGCCGGGTGCAGTCACGCGTATTGCTTATCTCGAAGACACTAGGAATTCCTGGCGGTCGATTGCTCGATGAGAACGACATGCTTGATGACACCAAGGTTTTTAAGGCTTTCCTTGAGGATTATCAAGGAGACATCAGCCCTACTGAGCAGTTACGGCTCGATTATCTTGACCTCATTGCAAAGAACCCAGGGCTAGGCGAAGTGCTCGATGAAATGCCCGCTGGCGTTCACGCTGCGCGCAGTGGCCCTACACCTGGAATATTCACCTGCACAATTGAACCTGTTCGTGTCCATGGGGACGATGACGCACCCGCAACTTGGACAGTGGATACAGGCCAGCCAAGATGGGCATTTCATAGTGCAGGCGCAACGTTTGGCGATGTGGTCACCATTAATTCAGCAATTAGTTGTGACAAGAACGAGCCAAGTGCCTCTATATCGGATCGCGTCGCGGTGGCCGCTGTCCTCAAGCAGGCGCGAAAGGATCGGCACGCAGAGTTGATGAAGATCGGCTTGCCGCTTGACGCACCTGCTCCCCTCACAATTTGTTGGATGGAAGTGCAATGAGCAACAAGGCGATCAATGAAAAGCTAGTAAGGCAAGCCCCTACCTCGGTCGAAGCCCTTAAGGAGCTCCTTTTCGAGGGGCTGGGCTGGCCCAAACCCGCGTCAATGTCGTTAGAGGACATTCCCTTGATCGACTGGGAGCCAGCAGAACTGCATCTTGACCCGGCCGCTGTGGCAAAGCTAACCAAGATCCAGCAGTTGCCGCGCCTTAACGATTCTCAGCCATTTGGGGTTTTTATTCTGAGTTTCGAAGGTGGTGGCCTTCCGGTTGGAGCCGTACGTCTAGTCGTTGACCGCCTTATTCGAAAAAAAAGAGCACAGAAAAATACGGCTAAGGCTCTTTGGGACCTGAGTGATCTCATCTTTTTTTGCCAGTCGGACGCAGGGGTCTCGACGCTTCACGTCGTGGCCTTCCACGATACTGGCGCACTACCTGTAATGAAGGTGATCTCTTGGACCTCCGAAGGCACGGATAATCGCATCGAGCTCGTCGCAAGTGAGTACTTGCCATTCCTATCATGGCCCGAAACCAAAATTGATGTTGCGACATGGCGTAATCAATGGGAGAGCGCTTTTACTGCAACATATCGCCAAGGAGTAAAGACAGCTTCAGCATTAGCTCAGCGTATGGCTGATGTCGCGCGAACAGTGCGCGACGAAGTAAATGCACTGTATGCAGTTGAGAACGAAGACGGCCCGCTAAAACTTCTCTTCAACGACGTTAGGTCCTCGCTTCGCGAGGACATGACCCCAACAGAGTTCGCCGACATGTATGCACAGACCATGGTCTATGGATTGTTGGCATCGCGCATAACTCACCCGGAGGACTTTCAAGCTGATGCTGTGAGCGCTGTTCTGCGATTTGATAACCCTTTTCTTGATGCACTCTACGAGTCATTTCGTGAGACGGGAGATGGAGCATTTGATGTAGATAATTTTGGTCTTCGGGACCTCGGGGAACTCTTAGCGCGCACAGACGTCGAGGAGATTCTTGCTGACTTTGGAACCGACAGTTATAAAGATGATCCGGTGGTCTTCTTCTATGAAGAGTTCCTATCTAAATACGATGCTAAGCAGAAGAAGGAGCTCGGCACCTACTACACGCCCATTCCTGTCGTCCGCTGCATTGTGCGAGCAGTTGACCACATCATCAAAACCGATTTCGGTCTCCCCGAGGGCGTCGCCGACCAAACGACGTGGGCCGAGTACTCAAAGCGCACGGGCATCAAGATCCCTGCCGGTTCGAAGCCAACGGACCCTGTAATCCGCGTGCTTGATCCGGCGACGGGAACAGGAACTTTCCTTCTTGAGTGGTATCGCCAAGGTGTCGCGAACCTAGGAAAAGACGCAACGGATGAACGCAAGGAAGCGATTGCACGCCAGATGGATGCGTTTGAAATAAGCCTCTCCTCGTACGCAGTTGCTCATCTCAAGACCGGGCTGGAACTGCCTCCATCCGTGCGCGCTAAGAACCCCATCAATATTCGACTAACTGACAGTCTTGCCGGCCGACGCGAGCTCAACCTTCTCGACACAGATCCGATCGCCCTCGAGGGCCAAGCTGCCGAGAAGGTTAAGTTTGAGACGAACCACTCAATCGTCATTGGTAATCCTCCTTATCTGAAGATTGACGCTGCATCGGCAGGAGGTTGGATCGCGCATCCAGATGCTGGCATGAGAGCAATTTTCGAAGATTTTCTCGAGCCTGCTCGAAAGAACACGATCTTTTCTCACATTGCCACGCTCTACGACCTCTATGCCTACTTTTGGCGGTTTGCTATGTGGAAGGCGTTTGAGCAGCACTCAGATGGACCAGGGGTAGTTGGGTTCATCACGGCTAGTTCGTGGCTGTCTGCCGCAGGATTCATGGGCGCCCGCCAACTCGCACGACGGTTAGCAGACGAAATCTACGTCATTGATCTCGGTGGCGAAGGCCGCGGAGCTGTGACGGAGGAGAATATCTTTCCGATTCAGAGCGCGGTCTCTATCGTGTTGCTCGTTCGCCGAGGCGCGAGGGACAAGGGGTTGCCGGCAATAGTGAGGTACTCGCGGCTTCGTGGGTCGAAGCTTGAAAAACTTGGCGCTCTGGCACATTTCGATCTTGGTACTAACACGATGGAGGTCATTGAAGGAGGGTGGCTCGACGAGTTCACGCCATCCGAGATGTCGGACGCATGGGCATCCTGTCCCGCGCTTGCAGATTTATTGCCTTGGCAACAACCAGGATGCAAATGGAACAGGACGTGGCCCGTTGCCCCATCGGCTCTAATATTGGAGCAACGCTGGGACCGTTTTTTGAGCACCGATGACGCTGAGGACCGCGCGACCTGCTTTGCGACAGCCACTACGGGCAGAAACATTATTACCAAGGTTGGCGATATGCCAAGGCTCCTTGACCTTCAGGTTGGTGCCGCTCATCAACCGATCGTCAGATGCGGTTGGCGCTCATTTGACCGGCAATGGACATTCGAAGATCGGAGACTGACTAAAACCGATAGTCCTTCTTTATGGGCGAGTCGTTCCGCAGCGCAGGTCTTCTTAGCGAGCAAGATGCGTACCGCTCTTGGTGACGGTGCAGCAGTAACCGTGTTTGCGGACGTGCCTGATCTGAGTGCAGTTCAAGGATCTTTCGGGGGCAAGGACGTTATGCCGATGTTTCGGGATGCCGGCGACACCCCAAATGTTGATCCTGCGCTACTTGCATACATCTCGGAACGACTCGGCATTTTCGTCTCGTTCAACCAATTCTTCGCCTATATATTTGCGATGCTTGGTGGAACGGACTACCGGCTCCGTTTTGCCGATGATCTGGCCAACCCGGGGCCACGGGTGCCATTGACATCGAACCCGGACTTGTTCTCCGCTATTGCTTCGCTCGGTGAACAACTGCTTTGGCTTCAGACCTTCGGCGAACGCTTCGGGGATGGTAAAGGCGACTTCTCAGTTTCCGAGGAGATCTGCTGGAGTCCAGAACCAAGCCGGATAGCCTCTGATACCACGGATTTTAAGTACGACGCTATGAATAGGCGCTTACTTGTTGCGGATGGTGTGCTCGAAGGTGTCCTTCCCGAAGTATGGGCTTTCGCGGTAAGCGGCATGCCGGTCTTGAAGAAGTGGCTTGGTTACAGGACCGCTAAAGGCACAGGGAAGGCTGCATCTAGCTCAAGCCCACTCGATAAAATTCGACCGACCGAATGGGAGCCAGAATGGTCGTTTGAGTTACGCGAGGTTGTGCACGTGCTCACGGAGACGTTGCGCCTGCAACCTGAGGGCATCTCACTCCTAGATCGCGTTCTCGACGGTCCGCTCATCTCGGCAGATGAACTCCCACAGCCGCCAGACGAGTTGCGAAAACCGCCGAAGGCGAGCGCAGCCGACGGCAACGAACTCGACTTTGAGGACTGAGTAGTTAGATGTCAGAAGTTGAGGAGTACTTAGAGCTAATCAGCATTGATACTTCAACCGTTAGGACTGGTCTAGGCCGAGACAAAGCCCGAACTCGTTTGAGGCTTGAACTCGGCGAACCAATCCAAATCCTTTACGGGCTTAACGGTGCGGGCAAATCTGTGTCGCTCGAAGCGATAAATAGAGCTCTTATTGGGAAAGTCGGTAGGGACTTCGAAACTCAAAGTACGACCTTGCGCTTTAAAATTCAGGTGAGAAAGTTTAAAGGTGATGTTCCGGTTGGTCTGCTTTCTGAGGACGGAAAGGTGCGCGAAAATTCTCAACAGATAGCCGTCACTCAATTGGTTCGCGAGGTACTCATAGACCGAATCAGATCAAACATCCGCAGCGACCTACACGATCAAGACTTAAGTCAAATTGGCTTACGGGCTTTGTACAAAGAAGTAATTGCCGCGGATCTCTCTTACCTGGCGCCCCGTACTGGCTTTCGAAACTATGGTTCCAATCATCAAGGTTGGCATATCTTTTCTCCCGCTTCGCAGTATTTTGGCTCCTTCGAGGGGGAGAAGCGACAATATGAGAACGTCATGAAACGCCGAACCGGCGGCGAGGAGAAGTGGTTTGTTAATCGTATAGACAAAATGGCTGACGAGATTTCCAAACAAGGGTTGGTTGAATTGCATGCAACACAAACTGGATGGGCGGTGCAGGTTGCTGTCGTAGCGGATGAGACTGTCCCGACGGTCAGGGAAGAGTTGGAGCTACCCAATGAGTGGGTTGAAGATTTTTTTTCCGAACTTGATGCCTCTGCTTCAAATATCGTATTGGAGCTACCAGAAGACGCCCAAGAATACGGATACGGCATAGCGTCTGATTTGTTAGAGGAGGGCTTGATTGAGGAGCTTTACCGAAAGTGTGAGATGTCTATCCTCAATCCCTACCCAGAACCGGACATATATTCAGATATGGCCGACAGTGTGGCCTGGGATGTTGAGGCCTCCGAGTGGTTCCCTTTTCCAGAGGGATATGCGAGTAATTATTTTCCTCGGATCGGCATGATTGATCTTCAACGGCAGGGCCAGAAAACGAATTCTGCTTTGGCAGGCGGCATACTGAACGAGATCGGGAACCTTTTCCCAGTTCTTGGGCTAGCGGGCGAAGAGGTAGAGCCACTGACACGCGCAGCGCTCAATGTGCCCCGCAAGGACGATAGCGAAGATGAAGTGATCAGTAAGACTATAGAAATTGATCGCCAATTTTTGATGTTGAAATTAGGAACGCGCGCTACTGAGCTCCTGGCTGAAATGCTTCCAGATGCGCCGCCACTTACTCTGGGGTTTGCGACTCCAGAGGACCAAACGTTGGGGACCTTCGAACTCTGGCGGGCCCGTGATAGGAGCGGTGAGGATCTTGTAATCGCAGACCTGAGTACTGCAACAAAGCGCCTTGCAAACCTCGCGATTCAAATTGCACTTGCCGAGGAAACAAGGCCAGATGATCTTAAAATATTGCTCCTCGATGAACCTGACTTGGGTCTTCATAGAAGCGCTGAGAGGGTTTTATTCGCAGCCTTGGAGAGGCTTGGCGCCAAGACAAACTTTCTAGTTGTTGTTGCGACGCATTCGCCATTAGCCCTTGGCCTGCGCACTGCAAAATTGCATCATGTAACGCGTAACGATGACGGTGGAATTGATTTCAAAAAACTAAGTCTTAAATCGAAGGATCAGCTCCATGTTCTCGGGTTGTCAATATCGGACACCCTTGCACTGACACGCGTCTTTATGATTGTGGAAGGACGTCACGACGAGATTGTGCTCAGTGAGCTATTTGCTGGTATTCCCGGAGGGTTTAAGGATTTAGGAATCGAAATACTGCCGATGCACGGAGGCAGAAACGCTGGCTCAGTGATCGATTCAACCTTGCTGTGGGATTACACGGATGCGAAGGTCGCTGTTGTGCTGGATCGCGTTCCGCATGAGGCGCTCAAATCGCTCTGGGATTATGCAGTGACCACACTTAGAGATACTCCTGATAGTAGATACGAAATTTCAGAGGAGTTTCGCAACGGTGTTACCGAGCAAATGTCGAAATTAATCCCTGGCTCTGCTCGGCCTGACGAGATTACTTGGATTACGAATCTCGGGACCAAGGCCCTTCAGAGTGGGCGACCAGAGAGGCTCGCGTTGCTCGGCCTGCCTGAAGACGACATCCTCGCGTACGTCCCACCAGATTTATTAGGTGCTGCTAATTGGCAAAAGGCGAAGAAAAACCTTACAGAAGAGCAACTGCGAGCGGCAGTGCAAATGATGGGCGAAGTTCCGCAAGACCTCACAGAGGTCTATGAATCGGTGGCGCGTCTAGCAAAATGAGTTGTAAATAAATCCGCATTTTACCTATCTGCAAAGGGAAAAATCATGACGAAAGAACGACCACCGAAACCACCTGCATGGGCCTTAACGCACAATCGAGAACTTTGGACCCACTTCGACCCGATATTCGACCCAAGCATCGTGGTTGATTGGTCTCTTGCCCGGAACTATCGGGTTACGGAGCAGATGCAGCCAGGGGACAGGGTTATCTTCTGGATGACCGGCGATGACGGAGGAGTAGCGCGGATTGGCTTCGTGATTTCGCTGGATTTGAAAACGGTTGACTCTTGGACTGACGCTAACGGCAAAGAGCATAAGAATGGCTATGGCGGATTGTTTTTTCTTCCACCGTTCCCTCAAGGGACATACATTGCAAGGTCCGCAATTGAGGAGACCGCTGCCTTTAAAGCATCGGAATTATGTAAACCTGGGGTTAGGTCGAGCGCTCCTCCGCTGCGAGTGGAGCAGGGTCTATTAGATGTGATTCTTGGCCTCGCCGGAGAGTTGGGGGAGTCTCTGTGGCCTTCGGACTCGCCCCGTGCTTTTCCAGATGCCTTAGATGACCCCGAGGATTGATCCATCCGATCGTTGAGAGGAGCGCGTGGCTAATTATGTTTTGGGTATATGAAAACTGGACGCATAAATACGCGAGGTTTCATAGAGCTGGCTGCAGTTATTGCAACCACGGAAAGGGGATTCACGCGGGCAGCGCAAATGACAATGGGCAATGGCACGGTCCGCTCGAGAGTGCTGCCTCCGCAGAACAATTGGCCCAGCGAGTCGCTGCCGGGCATCCAAACCGGGTTGCTTGGACCGTCGGTGCCTGTAAAGCCTGTACGCCTGGCTAAGGACTTCTCGATAGCCGAGCGACTTTTCGCGATTACGGTTTGATTCCCAGCGCCTCATTTACACAAGCCCGCAGCCCATCGAAAGAAGTGCGTGCGGCGACTCCATCTCTTACGAGTGCTCTCACCTGAGAGAGGCTGAGCATTTTCTTGTTCGGATCCTTGGGGTTCCACGGATGACGCTCGTTCAGCACGCTTGTAGCAACGACGTAGAAGTCCCAAATGTTGAGATCTGCTGGCGCGAACTGATGGGCTGGGTTCACTCCCTTCCAGTGACAGAAAACGTAGGTATGAGCGCTTCGGGTCGGCTTCGGTTCGTACGTATCAGTCTCGGGCAACCACCCTTTTGAGGCTCCGATTCCCCAGCCTGTGGAAAGCTTCTCTGGCGGCTTCCATGCTTGGGCATCACCTGTTGTCTTTACCTCAATGTAAAAGCCTTCATATTCGAGGTCATATGCGGCCCAAGAGACCCGTGTGTTCTTTGCAATATTGAGCGCGTGGGCAACGAGGAACTCGCCAAAAACGCCTCTAACGTCATTAGAAACGAGATCGGAGTATGCCCAACTCCAGAAGTCGGCGAGAGTGCGCTCCCCATTAAAGATCGCAGTCTGCGGGTCAGCCGGGTTGACCTCTCGGCTCCACGGAATTGGTGTCTCCTCGCTCATTCGAAATTCTCCTTAGGTTGTAAATGGCCAGTAAATAACTGGGCTTTGGGATTTGGATTCAATATTGACGCGTTTTCCGTGTTCTCCGACCCATGACTTGTGGAGCGCTCCGCTAGCTATTAGTTCTGCGTCGAATGCTCTACGTCCGTCGGTGCGTTGGTGCCACTTACCAATTGTCATTACGGCGCGCGTTGTGCCCTCGTGTACCGCAACAGCATGCTCTATGCCCTTACGCTCAACACTCGCGGGGCTCACGCGCCACCATCCGCGTGTTGAATCAAGAAGTTCGCGGTCCGTCATCCCGATTCGAAACCCGTGGCCTCGGCGCTTGTACCCCGGCTGCATCGCCATGTCACGATCTGTCCATGCTCCGAGGCGCACGAGCAGAACAGGCGGGGCGTTAGGTGAGACAAGTCGCGCTCCGTAGCGTTGCGTATATTCGTCTAGCGGTTTTCTTCCGACTCCAGAACCATGCCCTGCGACAATATTTGTCAGGTTTGCCAGTGAGTCGATAAGCGATGCCTCGACGAGGAGCGCCTCAGCCTCAGAGAGGCCGTGACGTATGACATCAATGCGCGGCTCGAATCCCTTGGAGCGGATCTCTCGAATGAGCCGCTGCTTTGCAGTTTGGCCTGTACCAGGTGCTGTGAGATCTGCGGCTTTACCGTGAGCCAGCAGGCGCGCACCAGTGCCCTTACCTACATAAAAGATCGTGTCATCGCGCGGGTCAATAAGGGCATATACGTAATAGGGGCCAAGTTGCCTAGCGACCTCTCGGGGTAGATCGTTCGGTTTCATGGCATGAGTATTGCCTGAATGGGTTGTGTATGTGCGCGAGCCTTCTCCAAACCGCCCAGTCCGCGCATAACTCCTAGGCACTGGTGGTTGATGCCAATAACCCCGTGAGGGTCCCGCCTTAGGAGTGGCAGTCAAGGAGGCAGTCGCTAGGCAGTTGGGTCGGCTCGGTTTTGTAGCAATGGAAGCACTCTGGCAATAACAAAGGTTGTCATGAGGGCTGGTCCAGATAGATCGTCAAACTCAACACAAAACTCCATTCGACGTCGCCCATCGTCCCCAAGAACACTCTGGCGAGATCCAAATCGTATTCCTGGGATATCACTAAGTAGTCCTTGAATATCTATACCTAAAATGTCACGGAGGTCCGCTTCACTAGTTTTTACCGCAGTGGGTCGCTGCCCTGGACGTTCGCGTGCGACGCGCACCTCCATCCACAAGCGGTCTTCTGAGGCTTTATTAATAGTCATCCTTAAGCGATTGACAATGTGGATCAAAGGTGCCTCCGCAAGGAGCGCCCCGGTTGCTTGGATCCACATTGCTTCGCCATCAACCTCATCAAAGACAGTCACATCAACGAGTGCACCGGTGCGATTCGAGACTCGGTATGTAGTGGTATTCGCAGCCGTCACTTCTTCACCGCTAGGCGTGGTTAGTCCTTCCTCAATACCAGATTCGTGTAACTCGAATGTAACTTGGCCGACGGTGACGCCGTTTAAGGTTCGGCCAGCGTGGGCTAGCGCTTCAGCCATAGCTGCACCATCGGTGAAGCGCTCGCTTCGTTCGGCAGATAACGCTCTGTTCAGGAGGCGTTCAATTGGTTTCGGAACAGATCTATCTACTCCTAGAGTTGGCCGCACGCCGGTCAATAACTCATGGAGCACTATTGCAGTTGCATATAAATCGCGGTCGGCGTCAATAGTCCTGGCTCCACCGGGGGGGATGTAACCCGCCGTGCCACCAAGGATGCTGGAGTCAACTCCACAGAGATCAAAGTCAACAAGAATTAGGGACTTATCCAGAGCAAAAAGATTCTCAGGTTTGACATCTCCGTGCGCTGAGCCAGCAGTCATGTGTAGCCGATTTAGCGCTCTCGCCAAATCTTCGACCATTCGCAGGGCCTCGGCAGGTTGGTAACGAACTCCCGCATCTATCATGGCTCTTAAATCAGGGCTAGGTAGTAGTTCTGTTACGAGGTAGGCACCGTATGGGCTAAGTCCGGCATGGCGTGCCTCGACAATATTTGAGCCTTTGGCAGATTGAAGTGCCTGGAATTGTCTACGCACCGATGAGAGACCATCTTCGTGGGGATAGATCTTCAGGAAGCAGAGGGCGTTGGTCGCGACGTCATACGCGATAAAGGCGGGGTGAGGCTCCTCCATTATTTGCTCGCGAATCTCAAAGGTATCAATGATCGTCGGAGGCCACTCGGGCACTTCTTCCGGTTCATCAGGACCTGCAGCGCCGAGTGCTGCAAGCATGACCTCTGACGCTGCGGGCCCACGACGTGAAGGATCGTCGTGATGTAGAGACGCAATCAATTCGCTCAACCCTCGGGGAGGCTCCCCAATCGGGCTCGGCCGGTCTTCGAAGTCCGCCTCAGGCCAGAGCCACTCGATGAGACTCCCCAGCGCCCATAGGTCAGCCCGGTGATCCGCTTCGCCAGGGTTTTCAATCACTTCAGGCGCAACAAAGTCAATATCTAAATCGTTCAATACAACGGTTTTCCCTGTTGACTTCCCAAAGCGCGATGACCCGAGGCCACCGAGTCTCGCGTTTCCTTCTTTGGAAATCTCTATTACATCGGGAGAGATGGTTCGATGTGCAATTCCCGCTCGCCCAAGAGATGCAACTGCAGACGACACATTTGCGAGTACGTTCAGCCGAAAGCTTTCGTCGAAATTTTCGTCGCCTAACATGCTCTCTCTAAGAGTTATTGTCGGGTTGCCTCTGGTGACAATTACTAATGCACCATCGTCCATCTCCATAAGTTCGCCGGCTGGCGCGATACACGAGGTGTCTTCAACGCGATTGAAGGCTTGAATGCTCCGAACAGCCTCTTCTCGGCGACGCCTATTTTCCTCATGATCGGCGAGCATTGGGAATAAGACTCTGCGAATTCTGACTTCCTCTCCGGTAAGTGAGTGGACGCCTTCAAACTGTTCCTCGTCGCTAGATTGAGAAATCACTCGTCTTGCTCTGTACGGTCCAAATACCTGTGGCAATTTGCGAGGCTGCAGGCTGAGTGCTCCCTGAATAGCGGGGAAGCGAGCAAGCGCCTCCGGTCTATTTGGTCCAAAGGTATCTGCGTCAAGTAGCCGCTCAATTAAGTTTTCAATTGAAAGAATGGTGTCCTTGTAGCCCGAGTAGACATTTAGTTGCTTAGGCTTTTGTGCTAGAACAACAAGTGCAGCTACATAAACATCATTGATGGTGTGCGTCTTATGAAGCCTCGAGCTCAGGCGTTTCGCCTTGAACTCAGTCACAACGATTGGATTACTCCGCTCCTCTCCGTCAACCGAGAATGAGCGCTCACCAACAATAACTATGCCTCTTAGATCTTTTACCTCAACTATGACTACGGCTCGAGGCGCGATGACGATCAAGTCGCAGTCATCAATTCTTCCTCGCTCCGCGGCTACTTGTACGTTGGAGAAGATTCGGTAATTCTCTGGGAGTCCTTCTATAAGCGCCTTTAGGACCCTTGCTTCACCTGCATTATCTGGCGGCAAGCCTCCAGCTATCTCAATATGCTTCGCCATACCTGCCCCGATTCATAAACAATAAGCCGTCAAACTAGCAGGAACCATTTGGATAATTTCTCCGTAGTTATACCCCCGAGTGGTGATCTCAGGGAGTGTGCCGATTTACAGAGTGGCGTCATCTTTGTTGGGAGGTCAACGCTGCACAACGAGCTTTTACTGCGCAGTTGAGGCATACATCGCTGTCAGTGGCGAGGCGTGGTGGCAGATAGGTGCTTGAGTGCGGGGCCATTACATCAATCACGGGGAAGGTTTTCTTCCCTGAAGCCGCCTGATAAGAGTTTGAACTCGGGTCATTGCCGTTTCTATTCCCGCCAAGCGTGAGTATCCACTCCCATCTGGCGCCTCCTTCTTCGGTTTGTACAACCCTTTTCGACCTACTGCTTGCGCGCTCTCCAGGAGTTAGGTGAGACCAGAGCGGCTCGCAGAGAGTCCGTGCCTCAAAAGGAGAGAGATCAAGCCACTTGGACATTGCTCCGACTACGTTCCCGAAGAGCATTGAATGCGTATGGTCCGAACGAAGACGCTGTAGCTGTTTATGCAGCCAACCATGGAAGAAAATTGCGCTCAACTCAAACAGCATCAGAAATTGTTGCAGACTGGGGTAACCGGGTTTCAGATGCTAAAACTTCTGCCAACAAGCCATTGAAGCGGCTAACGCGTTTGCCCGCTTCATCCTGGTACCCAACGCAATAGTTATCCATAGAAATGCGGAACTTGCCTGGTTGAGTTCGGCCGAAGTGGGGAGTCTCTAATGAGCAATTGGCGTTGCGCTTGCGGTGCAGAAGTTTCTGCGTATGGAATGTCGTGTGGCGCGTGTCTTGAGAGGCAGGCGACCCATCAAGGGCCGAAGGAGCCGGTTCAACGAGAGTGGCGGCGGCTTGGATCATCAGCCCCTAATTCGCGCGAGACTCCACCGAAAGTTACTCAGCCGATTCGGGTCGATGTGATGAAGGCTCCTGTGTCACCTATTCCGAAGCAAGGGCCACCTCCAATTCCTCGGCAGGATTTTCAAATTGCCTATGCTCCTCGCCCGAAGATGAACACCCACGCAATTTTATCGGTCGTGTTTGCACTATTTGTGTGCGGTGGTATCGGATCAATTTTGGCGATCTTCCAGGGGCGTATGGCTAAGGAGGAAATTGCGGCGACAGGGGAGAGAGGACTCGCGCTCGCTAGCGCCGGCATGATCCTGGGCTGGATAGGAGTTGTTGGTGTAGCCCTTGGGCTAATAAGTGGTGCGTTCTCTTAGGGCTCTCCCTGAGTCTCGGCAAGGGGTTCTTTTCTTCGGAATCGCCAGAGGGTGAATGAGGGGGCATCGAGGGTATGGTTTCGCGGCTCATCGGGAGTGGTCAGGGGGAAATCTAATGGCGACGTGGAAGAATTGGGATGAGTGGATTGATCACCATCGTGCCGCTTTGGATGG